>ENA-OQMZ01000160-OQMZ01000160.1-human-gut-metagenome-genome-assembly--contig:-NODE-160-length-28368-cov-2.129599_pt1 | contig 28368 bp, 36 predicted proteins | sample MGYA00242621_ERZ504862 | MGnify/ENA primary metagenome ERZ504862 (study PRJEB26092, sample SAMD00036393) | human gut metagenome | host: Homo sapiens | study: EMG produced TPA metagenomics assembly of...
GTTTTCAGTAACTATTGTATTTGCCGTTTTTTCATTATAAATTTTCCGGATACTGAAACTTAAAATTAAGAAGAATCCTGCCCGGAGGGCTTTTTTATGTTATAGGAACATTACGGAGTAATTTCCTATAACATAAAAAGACTGCCGTGCCACTCATCACCTGCCACGACAATCCTCTTATCTGATTTTAATGTTATATTTTTACATAAACTGAGCAAACACAGATGCACCTACAACTGTCAGCAGACCTGCAACCGCAATCGCAAGACTGCTCATGGCACCTTCTATTTCACCCAGCTCCATTGCCTTTGCAGTACCGATAGCATGGGCAGAGGTTCCAAGTGCCAGGCCCTTAGCGATTGGTTCTTCAATACGCGCAAGTTTGATCACAGTCTCTGCGAGCATATTTCCAAGAACACCGGTAATGATAATAACTGCAACTGTAATCGTTACTATACCACCCAGTTCTTCGGAAACACCCATTCCGATTGCTGTGGTAATAGACTTCGGAAGAAGTGTTACATACTGCTCATGACTCAGGCTGAACAGCTTTGCAAGGATCAGCACACTGACCAGACTGGCAAGCACACCGGAAACAATTCCAATGATTACAGCTTTCAGATTCTTTTTCAGAAGTTCCATCTGCTGATACAGCGGAACTGCCAGGCAGACCGTTGCAGGTGTGAGCAGGTAGCTGATATACTGACCGCTCTGATTATAGGTGTCATAATCAATATGCAGTAAACAAAGCACAGCTATTACTGCAATGATCGCGATCAGAAGCGGATTAAAAATTGCCATCTTAAATTTTCTTTTCAAAAGAAGTCCTGCCTCATATGCGATCAGACTGATCGCTGCGCCAAAAAACAGGGAATTACTCATAAATTGTGTCATGATCTTTTCTGTCCTTTCTTTCTGTCCATACGAATAACTGCCTGTGTGACACGACCTGTCACAATCATTACCACAACTGTGGTGATCACTGTGATCAGAATGATCGGCACACATACCGGTTTCAGTATGCCCCAGGCTGTCAGTAATCCGACACCTGCCGGAATAAACATAACCGGCATGATCTCTATGAGAAATTCAGCTGCTTCTTTGACCTGTTCCAGCCTGATAATGTGTGTTCCCAGTGCGATCAGCATGATCACCAGTCCATACACACTTGCAGGTACAGGAAGCGGAATCAGAACATGTAATGCCTCTCCCATTGCGGATATCAGTAAAATAATCCAGAATTGTCTTACGTATTTCATTTTCAGTCTCCTCTAATCCTTACTGAACGGCTACAGCTTCATCATTCCAGTTACCTGATCTTCGTACTCCTGAGTTTCCTCGAGAGATGCTCGACCGGTTCTCTGGATCTTTGTCACGCCCGGATACTGTCCCGGGAAAGATTCCAGCATGATCCCATCGCCGTATATCTTTACTTTATCCCCATTTTCCAATACATCATCGGAAATTAATTTTCCTTTTTTATTGTAAATGCCCTCTGCCGGTATGTCTGCGCTGAAAATAGTTCCATTGTTCAGATCCACAAAAACTCCGGTCTTCAGAAATTCTCCTGTCTCGATATAGATTGCAGAAATAGCATTTGCTTCCTCTTTCTGCTCTTCCTCCCTGACTATCTGTGCCTGCTTTCCTACCATATTCCAGAAAGCACCTCCCATTACAGCAAAAATGGCGAGCAGAACAATCATACCGATGATAAACTTCCAGTCTCGTTCTTTTTTATTTTTCAAATATTCAACTCCTTTATATTGGTCTAACCAATCTTGGTTCATTACGTTTTTTTATTATAGCGTATTCATCACAAATTGCAAGGTTGTTTCTGCGTAAAAAAAAAGTTTTTACAGAATCCTGATTCTTTTCTGCAAAAATTTTTTCTTCTATATATTATACTGTGGTAAGCAGAACTTCCATCCAGACTTCTTTACGAAAAAGAATAAATACGATATACTTTACATAAATTATAAAGGCTTTATCCAAAGGATTATTGAAGTAGAGACTGTGCTGTTACACACCCCTTGGGTCAAAAGAAATGTGGGAAAGGGCACACCTACCAATAATTCTTCTCTCCCATATATCCGAAAATCGAACGCCATCGAAGTTTAGATGCACATACCAAAGTTCCTGTGTCTCCATCTTCCAGCTCTGTTTTATCTTCGCAGTCGCTCCAGATGATACAATCCTCTTTCAGAATTATATTGGAATCGAGTATTTCGCATGAATAGCGTTCGTCTGCCGGAAATAACTTTAAGTATTTTAATCCCTGAAATTCCATTTCAATCATTGAATCTTCTTCATACTGCCGTTGTATTATTACTCTCAAAATCCTGCGATCGTTTACAGGATACATATCCAGGTTTTCATTAACATATGCTCCGCTCAGATAATGCATCTCTTTGATACAGCTATCATGGAAAAACGACACTCTTTCCATAAATTCCTTCAGCGAATTCTCATCTGTAATCTCATTCCACTTGTGCATATTATCACCACCTTCATTACTGTGTATTTTTTCTTCCCTCCTGACCAATCTACTTTGTCTTCTGTTTACTTTTCAGGAATCATAGCAACCTTTTCCCACTGATAGGTTCCATTGTCGACTGTCATTACTGCCATGGTAATCTCCTGGTCGAAGCGTCTGGGGCCGCAGCTTCCCGGGTTTAGCCATAGACGGTTGTCTATCATTTTTTCGAAGTATTTATGGGTATGTCCGAAGATGACTACCTGTGTGTCTTTTAAATCCCAGTCTACATCTTTTTTATTGTGAGTCATGAAAAATTTTACCCCTTCTATGGTAAAGTGTAAGGTTTTCGCCATTCCCTCTGCCCAATCTTTGTCGTTATTTCCTCGGACTACATAAATAGAACCCATCATACGCAGTGTATCCAGAATTTCCGGTTTGTTTACGTCACCTGACGTGGATAATACAGTCGCAACCCTTTAAAATTCCCAGTATTTCCGGCCTGAGCAGGCATGGGTATCTGAAATAATCCCTATTTTCTTCATACACTATTTCCTCGCTAATCATTCTCTTATAGGCCGTTTTATAATTTCATCATTCTATGTTTAATTTTCATCAAACAATTCAATCTTTCCATATTCCCCATCATACCCCGGAATTCTCTTCACATTTCCGGTTCTTACATTTTCAATTCCTTCCGCAATCCGTTCTCCTGCACAGGATTTAATATCTTCTGACGGTACATTTCGCAGAATGTCGAATTCTGTCCCCAGTGTCTGAATCATCTGTTCAAAACACCCCTGCACTTTCTTACTTGCAGCGGAATAGCCCATACATGTAGAGATCACTTCCGGCAGAGGTACAAGGCTTTCATATTTCTTACCATCTTTTTTCACAAAACCTTCCGCTCTGTCTGCAAGCTGTTCTACTCTGTGATCTACGCCCATGGTCAGCTTCTTTCCGCAGACAGGGCAGATTCCTCCAAGCCGTTCTGCTTCCACCGGGCTTAATGATACACCGCATTTTCTGTGACCATCGAAATGATATTTCCCCTCTTCAGGAAAAAATTCTACTGTTCCTTCCAGCCCTTCGCCAGTCTGGATTGCCCGATAAAGTCCTTCATAGGAACAGTCAATATCCAACAGATTCGCCTCGCGCCCCAGCTTAGACGGGGAATGTGCATCTGAATTGGATACAAGCTGATAGCGGTCCAGTTTGGAAATTCTCCAGTTCATAGCCGGGTCAGAGGAAAGCCCTGTTTCCAGTGCATGTATATACGGTGCCAGTTCCTCGAAACATTCCTCTACAGAATCAAATCCTGATTTCGCACCTAATACAGAGAAATGCGGTGTCCAGATATGAGCCGGAATCAGAATTCCTTCCGGGCATACATCCAGCATCATTTCCAGAAGATCATGACTGTCCAGACCAAGAATCGGACGACCATCTGAGTGAATATTTCCGATTTTTTCCAGACGCTGTGCCATGGCATCTGCTGCCTCCAGACCGGGAAGGCAGGATTACATTGTGTACTTTTCTGGTCTTTCCATTTTTCTTATAAATAGAACTGATTTCCCCGGAGACAACAAAACGTGTTCCTTCTCCCGGGAACTTCCGGCTTTCTTCTTTTACGTATTCATCTCTGAGACGATACAGGCCGTTTCCCTCTGAAACAAGTCTCTCCTTCAGTTCTTCTCTCCATACCGGATGCGTGAAATCACCTGTTCCAATCAGTGAAATTCCTTTCTTTCTCGCCCAGAAATCCAGATTTTCAGGCGTGCCCTCTTTGCTTGTCGCCATGGAAAATCTGGAATGAATGTGCAGATCAGCTATCATTTTCATTAACATTTATCCCCTTAAATTCACATCAAAGTATTTCTTTTCCAGAGTTATAAAATATCAACACCCAAAGATATATTTATAACTTCCATCCGTTTTCTTTCAGCCACAACTTGTACGTCTCATACTCCGGCATTACTTTCCCGACCTCGTCCCAGAATGCCTTCGAATGATTCATTTCCTTCAGATGGCAGAGTTCATGTACCACTACATAATCCAGCACTTCCGGAGGCGCCAGTATCAGTTTCCAGTTAAAGTTCAGATTCTTCTCACTGCTACAGCTTCCCCATCTTGTTTTCTGTTCTCTGATGGTGATATTGCGGTAAGAAACGCCCATGAGTCTGGCAAAATAAGAAACTCTTTTGGTAATCGTTTCTTTTGCTTTTCGTTATATAGACATTTCGTTTCGATTCGCTCAGATCTGCGCTCAGCGGCTTCTGTTCCCGGTATTCTTTTGTCCGTTCCAGACATCCCAGAACCCACTCCTGCTTCTGGTTTACAAATCTTTTGATCCTCGGCAGACCTGTACGGAGAGGTGCGCGAACGATTACGTTTCCATCCCTGCGAACCTCCAGAGTCATGGTTTTTCTGGCACTTCTTATGACCTGATATTCAAATTCTCCGCAGGTGAATTTCTCCTGATTCTTCTCTGTTTTATCCATATCCATTTTGTTCACTCTTGTCTTTTCATATGTCCCCACCCACTGTTTATTGCTTTTCGCAATTTTTATTTTTTGTTTCGAATTCTCTCATCCATATATTCCCCCATCTCTGCTGCCAGAATATCCATCTTTTCCTGTGTTTCCGGCAATGCATAAGGAACCCTGTCCATGATCCTTTTCACATAATCATGTTCACGCATGATCTCATAGGTTTCCGGGAAATTGATGTCATAATACTGAGCAATATAGGAAATCCAGTAGTCCACTTTTGAAACTCTGTCTGAAGATAATACAGATTCCTTTGCCATACAGGACTCCCATACCTTTGGTGCGATTACTCCTTCACCAACACCCTTCTCATCCACTCCCAGAAGTGTTTCCATTGACTCTTCCAGCTTTACCCTGCAATTATCCAGCTTGTCTGCATCTCGGATTAACTTTGCATGAAGCAGGGTTCTCTCGTCCGTAATTCCTTCCAGTTTGAAATCACTGTGCTTCTCAATCGCAGTGCAGATCAAACTGTCAAACCTGTCATCCTTCACAAATCTGCGGATCATTTTCTCCGGTCCGAACAGAAGCTGTGCACCATATACTGCATGCTCCATGGTTCCCGGTTCAAAGCTGTCAAATCGTTTAATCTGTTCAAATCTTCCAATATCATGGAGCAATCCGATTACCTTCGCCAGCTGTACATCTTCCTCACCCAGCCCCATACGGCGGGCAATGTCCTCTGCTGCATCAACCACTCCATAAGTATGTACGATCTTCAGATGAATCTTATCATCTGCTCTGTCATATTCATCCAGATATGCTTCAAAAGCAGCTTTCGCTGCATCAAAGTCTCTTGTTAAGTCTAATAATTTATCCATTATTATTATAATCCTTCTTTATTCCTGTTCGGACTACTTTATATTTTCTCAACCATTATTTTCTGCTTCCATACACCTTTTCTCACAATCATAAGATATACCTGAAACGATATGGAATCACAGTCATAAATGAAAGGTTCTTCTCTGTAGATCAGAGTCTGAACATTCTCTGCTTCCAATTCTTCTTTTCTTCGTTCAGCTTTTTCCATCAATTTCATGTAGATATTTATTCTGTTTTCTGCCAAAATCTCTGTCCGGATAGACCGATGCTGCTTCCCTGATTTTTTCTCCCAGCAGAGTAATCACCGGTAAATGACTGCTCCTGCAAAGCATTCCGGCTATCTTTTGGCATTTGATATATCCGAATTTTTTTCATAGCGCCTGAGCATTTTTCCCAGTTTTTCATCTCCTGCTTCCGTTGCCAGTTCCTGCATAACTGCCAGTGCTTCCGCCGTTACCTCCCATGGATTGTCCACCGGAACAATATACTTCTCCGGTACTGCCGGATAAAAAAGATAATTTAACGGTGGGAAATCACGCAGCATTGCCAGCTTTCCTTCATACTCAGTGCAATATTTTTCTCCCAGATACTCATATTTATCACGCAATATGGCAATCTGATACTCCATTACCCTGAGATTTTCATAGCCCTTCACCCAGAAATGTCCCAGCTCTCCATAATTATACAACTGTGTTTCCAGCAAAATATCTTCAAAGAATACAGTAAACACATTCTGCCCCTGATGAACCACCAGAATATACTCATGCCTCACATAAATCCCTGTCCGCTTTCTCTATAGAGCCCTCAAACTCTCCTTCATAATCCCTGACATAATTTCCCGTCATCCTGGCATTTTTCAGAATCAGAAAACTCTCCACTGCATCATTCATCAGATAGATCAGTCGTAATTCTCCACTCTCCGTCTGTCCGGTAAAACTATCTGGAATATCCACAAATTCACACTGTTCCTGCTCCAGAAGCAGATTTAATTTTTCAAAATTGTCTTCCATTATATCTTCCATCCTTAACTCCTGCTGTTTCTGTACAATGTCTTTCGCCGATTCTGTTTAACACACTTGATAAAAGAATCCATTGCATCGTTTCATGGAATTACCGCAATGCAGAAGCAGGATACATTTGCACAATTTTACAGATATATTTTTATGATATCACTAATCATATTTTCTGCCAAATAGAAAAATTTTTCTATTCAATAAAGAAACTGATTTTACTTCTCTGTAATTGACATCCCAAACATAATATTTTACAATATAACAAAGAACAAAGAAACCAAGCAGTATGTATATTACAGAATAAACAAACATAAAATAGGAAGGAGGCATACACGAATGGCAACAGCAACAATCCCATTGAAAGGCAGCGCATCCATGGAATCAAAAAAAGTCAGTATTTCATCTAAACGCCAGATTACTATCCCGCAGAAATTTTTTTACGCTTCTGGGTTTTAATACGGAAGCAGAATGTATCATGCGTGGAAACGAACTGGTTTTACGCCCCGTTAAAGAAAATACCAGTGGTGAATTTGCCGAACAGATTCTTGCCGATCTGATCAGACAGGGATATAGCGGTGAAGAATTACTTGAGAAATTTAAACAGACACAGCGAAAAATCCGTCCGGCAGTTGAAGCAATGCTTGCCGAAGCAGACCGGGTCGCAGAATCTAAATCAGGAGGATACTCCTTAGAGGATGTTTTCGGAACGGAGGATGAAAAATGACACAGGTACAGATCCTTCCACCTGCAGCAAAATTTCTGAAAAAACTTAAAGATAAAAAGCTGAAATCTCTGTACAAAGAAGCTATTGAAATGATATGTGAAGATTATTCCATCGGCGAAGAAAAGACAGGTGATCTGGCAGGAATGTACGGTTATGACATTTATTATAATAAAACTAATTATGAACTGGCATATCGGGTGAGACAGCTTGATGATTTGATAATCATCATTATCATGGCCGGAACCAGAGAAAATTTTTACGAGGAGTTAAAACGTTATATACGCACTATATAACAGTACATATTTGTATCACAAGATAATCCCCCGGAAGTTAATCAGTACTTCCAGGGGATTATTCTATTGACAAAATTTATTCCTGCGCTCCCGTATCAGATGTCAGATATCTTTGCCATGTCTCATTGACATTCTGAATATAGCATTTTACAATAGAACAAAGAAACCAATCAGTATACATGATAAAAAACACTGAACAGAAAGGAGTCATTTCCATGGGACGATTTGTAAATTCGGGAAACAGCGCTTTTCAGGTTGCGCTGAATTCAGAAATCTATGTAGATAAAACCGGTTTACTGGCATATACAAATAAGGTTATGGACACCACTGCAAAATTCATATGCAACAGTCGCCCCCGTAGGTTCGGGAAATCCATCACTGCCGATATGCTCACCGCATATTACTGTAAAGGCTGTAGTTCCGAAGAAATGTTCTCATCTCTGGAAATCGGTCAGGCACCTGGTTTCACGAAATATCTGAATCAATATGATGTGATCCATCTGGATATTCAATGGTGTATGGAACCAGCCGGCGGTCCGGAGAATGTAGTTTCCTACATCACTGAAAAAACGATTCTGGAATTAAGAAATTATTACCCTGAAATTCTGCCTGACTCCATAAGCTCTCTGCCTGAGGCTCTGTCCTGCATTAACACTGCCACTGGTCAAAAGTTCGTAGTAATTATTGATGAATGGGATGTTTTAATCCGAGATGCCTCTACCGACCTGGTAGTCCAAGAGGAATACATCAACTTTCTCCGCGGTATGTTCAAAGGTTCTGAACCTACCAAATATATTCAACTGGCTTACCTCACCGGGATTCTTCCAATCAAAAAAATCAAAACACAGTCAGCTCTGAACAATTTTGCGGAGTTTACAATGACTGACGCCAGGATCTTTTCCAGATATATTGGCTTTACGGAGGAAGAAGTACGAATGCTCTGCGAAAAATACCACCGGGATTTCTCCAAAACCAAGCACTGGTATGACGGTTATCTGCTGGAGCAATATCAGGTATACAATCCTAAAGCAGTAGTAGAATTAATGATCTGGAATAAATTCCAAAGCTACTGGTCGGATACCGGAACCTACGAAGCAATTGTGCCTCTGATCAATATGGATTTTGACGGACTCAAAAACTGCCATTATAGAAATGTTGTCCGGTAATTCCGTAGAAATCGATCCTACGACTTTCCAGAATGATATGGTGAACTTTACCTGCAGAGATGATATTCTTACCTGCCTGATCCATCTGGGATATCTGGGTTATGATCAGGACACTCATTCTGCATTTGTTCCAAACGAAGAAATCCGTCAGGAACTTGCCAAAGCTGTTAAACGAAAGAAATGGAATGAATTTCTGACATTCCAGCAGGAATCCTCAGAGTTGCTGGATGCCACTCTGGACATGGACGCAGACACTGTGGCCAGATCCATTGAAAAAATACACAATGAATACGCTTCAGCTATTCAGTACAACAACGAAAACTCCCTCAGCAGCATTCTGTCCATCGGTTATCTCAGCACTATGCGGTATTATTTTAAACCTATACGTGAATTTCCTGCAGGCAGAGGTTTTGCAGATTTTGTCTACCTCCCAAAACCAGAATATTCCAGAGATTACCCTGCACTTGTTGTTGAGTTAAAATGGAATCAAAATGCCCAGACCGCAATCCGGCAGATAAAAAACAGGCAGTACCCTGAGGCTGTTACAAATTATACTGACAATATTTTACTTGTTGGAATTTCTTATGATAAAAAACAGAAAACACATAATTGTGTAATCGAAAAATACTCTGAGAAATAATAAAGGGGCTGATTGTCCTTTACGAAGAACATCTTACCGATTATCTATACGAGAAAAGAAATGCAGGAATGGGAAGCTCTTGTAAGCTAACCCATTCCCACTCTCTGTCTATTCCTTCGTCATTTGTATTATTACCAGAAGTTTCCTGATACTTCCAATCACTTTATATATGTCCATAATGATTTTCAGACAGTCATTCTTATAATATTTTTCTTCTCCCATGGAAACAATACCGCTTTCACATATATTCTATATTCAGCGCTTGAAAGTACCAGGAATTAATAATTTTTCACGCACAAAATCTTTAAAATCGCTTCTTTGTTTCCATATCCTGATTGTATCACACAGACTCCCGAAATCGCATGCATTCACACAAACAACTATATTTCACTACATATTTAACCGATTTTTTCCAATCTTCCTCACAGACAAATTGCATCCCGTTATTTTTTATAGTATGATTATTGGAAATACAGTTCATTTTATCCATCTGGCATATCCGACAGATATTGTCACTGACATAAGAAACTACAACCACTTTAATCCAAAGGAGCTTAATCCAATTTTGAAACTTGCAATCTGCGAAGACAACCCTTCACATTATGAAATAATACATACTATTCTGCAAAAGTATCCTCCGGGAGCTTTTGAAATAACACATTTCGCATCCGGTGATGAATTTCTCCGGACTGTTGCTGAAAATGGATGTCCTTATTCCATTGTACTGACAGATATTGATCTTGGTTCTGACAATGTAAATGGCATCTCACTTGCAGAAAAGATCAACTATATCAGCCCGGACACTCAGATTATTTTTATCAGCCAGTATCTGCAATATGCTACCGCAGTATATGAGACAGAACATGCCTACTTTATCCATAAACAGCAGATGGAAAAGTATCTTCCTCTGGCTCTGAGGACAGCATGCCAGAAGCTCGAGAAACTGCATACACGGTATCTGTATTTCTCCGGAAATTCACGCAATTATCAGGTGCTCTGCTCCGATATTCTTTATCTGGAACGAAATCTGAGGCAGACCACGATCTATACCAGAACAGGAACATATACAACAAAAGAAAGACTGACAGCTCTTACAGAAAGAATGAAACCAGATTTCTGTCTCTGCCATAACAGCTTTGCCGTTAATCTTCATGCTGTACGTACTTACAGTCATAAGGGCATTATACTTTCTGATAATACAGAGATCCCTGTCAGCAGATCTTATTACCAGCAGTTTAAGGACGCGTTTGCTTTCATGATGCTTGCCGGTCACAGGGAGGTGCAGTAAATGAGCAGTCATATGATCAATCTATTCTTGTGTATTCTATCCAGCCTTTATCTGTGTTTTGGACTGCTTTACTTTTGCTGCAGGATCCTGCCAAGCAAACACAAGATCTCACTCCCGCTGTTTTTTGTGTCTGTCAGTATTTATGGCACTGTTATTTTGGATCAAACGTGAATCACAGCATAATGGAATTACAATCGTATTTCAGCTTACAACATTTCTTGTAACACTTTTTTTATTCCAGGCATCTTTTATGAAAAAAATTAGCCGTTTATTTTATTTTCCAGCTGCTGATAATCTGTCCGGAAATTTTATGTACCAGTGTTTTCATTGCACTTCATAATCTTTTTATACCGACCGATACCTATACTCCGCACAACCTGATATCCAGTTGTTCACCTGCAGAATATTTCGTTATCGAACTCTCCAACATCCTGCTTGGCCTGTTTCTTCTCTGGAAAATATCAGAAATCCTGCGGCAGTGTATAGATTATTTGAAAATACTCACCTTTTTACAACTGTTACTGCCACTGATCGCTCCGGTTTTTCTCAATGTTATAATTTCCCTTCAGAAAAAGCCCGAAGCAGTTCTGGCTCTGAGCATCATTTACTGGATCATATGCATCGGCAGTTATCTGTTGTTTCTGCGTGCAGTCCGTTCTTTAGCCCAACAGCACAGGGAATATTTACAGAAAAAAATGGAAATTAAGCTGATGAAAAAGCAGATAAACGATTCCGTTCAGTTAAGTAATGAATATGCCAGTCTCCGGAAATGGAATCACGATATTGAGAATCACATCATGTCTGTCATGTATTTGATGGATATGAAAAATATGAGGAAGCAGAAACATATACCGCTTCTGTTCTGTCCCGGATTAATTGCAGACCACAAGAAAAACAACCAGAGGAGGATTGCAGTCATGAGAAAGAACATTAAATTGATTCCTTTATTTCTCTTCCTCTTTGTATTCCAGCTACTATATTTCTGTCTACAATTTATACAGAAAAAATTGATCATATGTTTCTGATCCTAGCAGTATTTATGGTCCTTATCTGTATCCTTTTATACTGCGTTCTTTCTGATGTGTTAAAGAAATCCAATACTGAAATGGAACTGGCTTTTCTTCAAAAGCAGAAACAATTAAAACAGGAACAGGATTACAGTCTTCAGATTCGCAGACAGGATACTCGGGATTTTCAGATCAAAACTGTACAGGGACTTCAGGACTTCCAGTCACTCCTGGAACAGGAAAAATATGAACAGGCTGATACTGCCATCAGAAATCTGAATCAGACTTTCAGAAGGAACGCTTTCATCCTTACTGTCAGAATAACCTGTTGCAGGCAATCCTGGAAGGGAAACGGCTTCGTGCAGAACAGAAACATATCCAGGTATCCTACGAGATCCTTTTACCGGAAAAGATTTCCATTAATACGACTGACCTGAGCAGTATATTTTTTAATCTTCTGGACAACGCTATCGAAGCTTGTAGCGCTTCCGGCAATCCTGATCCTGAAATCCGGCTGTCTGCAAACATTTCCAACGGATTTCTGACTGTGTATATGCACAATACCAAGAACCCGATGCAGACTTTTACACATAAGACTACGAAATCAGAACCGGGAGCTCATGGATATGGCTTTCTATTATTGAAGATATCTGCCAGAAGTATAATGGCTCTTATCAGTGGATCGACCATAATAATACTTTTGATTCCATTGTCTTACTACAGATAAAAAATCTCTGAAAAAAGGAGGCGCTTTCCATGCCAGTTACTCCCACGATCGAAGTAGATGATACCCTGAAAGAACGAAGTTCTCACGGCTCCTTTGAACTTCCCATAGAAACTTATACAGACAACTGCGAAATCTTCCATTCCCTCTACAACCACTGGCATGACGAGATGGAACTGATCTATATTGAATCCGGCAGCGGGCTGGTCCGTCTGAATAAAGAAATCCTCCGCGTCCAAGGCCGGTGACCTTGATCAATTGTAAACCGTGGCGTTCTCCATGGCATAAAACAGACCTGAAGAATATCCTTTATTTCCGGAGTATTGTTTTTAATCTGAATTTCCTGTCAGGCCCGGCGGGAGATTTATGTCAGGAACGTGTCATTTCCCTGTTGATGGATAATCAGGCGGAATTTACCCATATTATTTCCAGATCTGATGACAATTACGGGAATATCTGCCAGCTTTTTGACAGGATCCATGCCTGCCATAAAGAAAAAAAGCCATATTATTTCGTAAAATTAAAGGCTTTGTTCTTCAGCTTTTTCTACGAAATGCTCATGGGAAATTACATCACTCCCGCACGATAAGGAAGAGAACAAAAGTCTTGCTTCTATTAAAAAGATCCTGGACTACATCAACCTCAATTATTCACAGTCACTGACCGCGGCAGAGCTCACTGCGCTCTCCAATTACAGCGAATACTACTTTATGAAACTGTTTAAGCAATATACCGGCAAGACTCTGATCGCTACATCAATGACCTGCGCATTGAAAAAGCAAAGCCTCTGCTTCTGCATTCCGACTCCTCTGTCACAGAGATCGCACTGGAAGTAGGTTTCAACAACACCAGCTATTTCATCAAGAAGTTCCAGCAGGCAACCGGAATGTCCCCTCACAAGTTTCGCAGAAACCTGTCATAAAATCGCAATTTTGTTGTATTTTTTTGAATAGACTGCTGATATAGTTATAGATGTCAGCAAGAGAACTTCTCTTACTGATATAACCAAAAACAATACACTATTCAAACCTAAAAAAAAATAAGCAATCTAACTCATAAAAAACACATATTTATTTCAGAAAGGGAGATTACGATGGAAAATTTAGAAAAGCTCATCTATGACCTGTATAAGAAAAATGCACGCCAGTGCACAAATGAAGAAATCTACAACGCATTATTGATTTATACCAAGAACCAGCTCTTCGAAAAAGGCTATCAGGACGGAAAGAAGAAAATCTATTACATTTCCGCAGAGTTCCTGATCGGTAAATTATTATCCAACAACCTGATCAATCTGGGAATCTATGATGATGTTGCTGCATTCTTAAAAGAGAATGGAAAAGCCATCGCTGACATCGAAGAAGTTGAACCGGAACCATCTCTTGGAAACGGTGGTCTTGGACGTCTGGCAGCATGCTTCCTGGATTCCATCGCAACTCTCGGTCTTCCGGGCGAAGGTATTGGTCTGAATTATCATCTGGGTCTTTTCAAACAGCTCTTTGAGAACAGACTTCAGAAGGAAACTCCGAACCCATGGATTGAAGAACACAGCTGGCTCACACCTGCAGGTGTTTCCTATACTGTACCGTTCCGCGGATTCTCACTGAAATCTTCCCTGTACGATATCGACGTTGCAGGCTACAATAACAAATCCATTCATCTGCACTTATTTGACATTGATCTGGCAGATGAATCTATGGTTCACGATGGAATTTCCTTTAACAAAAAGGACATCCTTCACAACCTGACACTGTTCCTGTATCCGGATGACAGCGATGATGACGGACGTAAGCTCCGTATCTTCCAGCAGTACTTCATGGTATCCAATGCTGCACAGTTCATCCTTGACGAGGCAACAAAGAAAGGCTGCAACCTGCATGACCTTGCAGACTACGCAGTGATCCAGATCAACGATACTCACCCAAGTATGGTCATTCCGGAACTGATCCGTCTCCTGACAGAACGTGGAATCGCCTTTGATGAAGCTGCTGAAATCGTATCCAAAGTATGTGCTTACACAAACCATACCATCCTTGCAGAAGCTCTGGAAAAATGGCCAATGGACTACCTTCTTGATGTAGTTCCTCACCTTGTACCAATCATTGAAAAGCTGGATGAAAAGATCAAAGCAAAATATCCTCAGGAAAATGTAGCCATCATCGACAAGAACAACCTGGTTCACATGGCACATATGGATATCCACTATGGATTCTCCATCAACGGTGTTGCTGCCCTGCATACAGAAATCCTGAAAACAAGCGAACTGAAAGCTTTCTATGATATTTATCCGGAGAAATTCAACAACAAAACTAACGGTATCACATTCCGCCGCTGGTTAATGCACTGCAATCATTCGCTGACAGACTATATTACCTCTCTGATCGGTGATGAGTTTAAAACAAATGCAACTGCTCTGGAAAATCTCCTGAAATATAAGGATGATGAAGCAGTTCTGAACAAGCTTCTTGAGATCAAAACAGAAGCTAAGAAAACCTGTAAAGAATTTATCCTCTCTAACACAAGGTGTTGAAATTGATGAGAACAGCATCTATGATATCCAGATCAAACGTCTCCATGAGTACAAACGCCAGCAGTTAAATGCTCTGTACATCATCAGCAAATATCTGGAGATCAAGGGTGGAAAGAAACCATCTCAGCCTGTAACCTTTATCTTCGGTGCAAAAGCAGCTCCTGCTTATGTGATCGCAAAGGATATCATTCATCTTCTGCTCACACTCCAGGATCTCATCAAAGATGATCCGGAAGTTGCACCATACATGAAGCTTGTTATGGTTGAAAACTACAATGTATCCGCAGCCGAAAAATTATTCCCTGCATGCGATATTTCTGAGCAGATCTCCCTGGCTTCCAAAGAAGCAAGTGTACAGGTAACATGAAGTTCATGCTGAACGGTGCCGTTACTCTGGGAACTATGGATGGCGCTAATGTTGAGATCAGCGAACTGGTTGGTGAAGATAACATCTATATCTTCGGTGAATCCAGTGAGAAAGTTATCGAACATTACGAGAAAGCTGACTACTGCTCCAGAGATATTTATGAAAATGACAAACGCATCAAGGAATGTGTTGACTTCATTGTAAGTGAAAAGATGCTGGCACTTGGCCACAAAGAAAATCTCGAAAGACTGCACCACGAACTGGTAAGCAAAGACTGGTTCATGACACTGCTTGACTTCAACGATTATGTTGAGAAGAAAGATCAGGCACTGGCTGATTATGCAGACAGAAAAACATGGCTAAGAAGATGCTGGTTAACATTGCAAAAGCCGGATTCTTCTCTTCTGACAGAACTATCGAACAGTACAACAACGATATCTGGCACCTGACACCGGCGAAATAATCCAATAAAATTCAACAGCAGGCATTGTATATTCGATGGAATATACAGATGTCTGCTGTTTTATGTTTATCAGATCATAAAATCATAAAAATCTCCCACTGTATTAATTCAAATCAGACTATAACTACGGCAACCGAATCCGAGCAAAATATACCGCTTTATATATCCTTGTAATAAGCAGGAGAGATAACATCCGCCTCCTTACAGGAACATCCGTTCTCGTAACTGTCACAACAGTCACAGTTTGAACAGTACATATGAGTATCTGGGATATAAAACAAGCCTCCATAGAGCGGTGAAGTACGGAGTTCTTTTGACTCTTTCTTGCTGTTGGCAAAATGGATTCCATTAGAGATCAGCATATTTTCAGGTTCATACTGAGAGAAATCAAAATAATGTCCCTGTGTTCCATGATGGGGCACCTTGATACACCAGTAATGTTCGTATAATGGCAATTTTCCATCATAGTTTTCTGCGATCATTTTCAGATGCTCAGGCTGTGCATCCCCGGTAAACAAAAGATTTAATTCTCCGTCTCTGGCATTCTGGAACACAATACTGATCTTATGCTTGAACTGCCGCAGATTTATCTGATTCTCATTCAGCCATGCCAGCAGTTTCTTAAAATCAGGAAGTGCTTTGATTCTGCGAAATTCACGCTCATACACATATGCCCGGATAATTTTCTGACGGACCTCCGGCTGTTCTGTCAGCTCAGATGCTGTTGAATCTGTTTCTTTTTCCACAGTTTCCGCCGGTTTATTGCCTTCAGCAGTCATAGACCATACGATCAGTCTCAGTTTCTCTGCAAATTCAAGCAGAACATCCATTACTTCTTTAAATTTCCCGTCTTCACAGATTCTGTTATAGACTTCGTCCGTCTCCTTCCGGATCACATCTGTATCCGGCCAGAGTGCCTGATATTTGTTTTCAAAAAGTTTTCCCCGGCTTAACAGTTCCACGTTCTGTTTGTTTTCCAGAAGTGCATCCACCAGTGCAAACAGGCTGACCTGACGGCTTGGCAGTCCGGACTCTTTTAACAAATCTGCCAGAAGCAGCAACACCAGTGTTCTGCTCATTTCTTTTTTTTGAAAAAACATCGGGAAGATAAATTTTCCCAAAATCAACAGAAATATCTTTTTTCTTCATCATATAAAGAAGCCCTGACAGATGATCCATATGAAAATGTGTCAGAAGCAGATTTTTACTCTTGATCGTAGACAGATCTGAGATGATCACATCAAATATTTCTCTTCTGGGGTGCCCCTCTATCCTGCTGTTATTTGTTCCGAAATCTACCAGCAGACTCTTCTTTCTGTCCCGGAGACAGAAGCAGTCTCCGAAACCTACATTATACATTCGTACCTTCATTCTTTTCCCTCTTGTTTACAATGGTTGGTTTTATTTTAATATAGGGAAATTGGAAATGCAAGAGGGTGTTGTTTGTGTTATTATAGTATCATATGGTTACTGAGAACGAAGTAAACGGTAACTCATCCGAAATAAGAGGAAAGACAAACATAAAATATTAGCAGAATGGAGATAGAACACTTATGACAAAACAGGAACTGGCCCTTGAGGTCATTGAACGGTTAAAAAAGGAATATCCGGATGCGGACTGCACTCTGGATTATGATAATGCATGGAAATTACTGGTAAGTGTGCGTCTGGCTGCACAGTGTACAGATGCAAGAGTAAATATAGTTGTACAGGATCTGTATGCAAAGTTCCCTACTGTAGAAGCTCTTGCAAATGCAGATGTTGCAGATATCGAGGCAATCGTACGTCCCTGTGGTCTGGGTAAGAGTAAGGCAAGAGATATCAGTGCCTGCATGAAAATCCTCCACGAACAGTATCATGACAATGTTCCCGGGGATTTTGATGCTCTGCTGAAGCTTCCCGGAGTTGGAAGAAAGAGTGCCAATCTGATCATGGGAGATGTATTCGGCAAACCGGCAATCGTGACAGATACCCATTGCATCCGTCTCTCCAACCGCATCGGTCTGGTCGATAATATGAAAGAACCTAAGAAAGTAGAAATGGCTTTATGGAAGATCATTCCGCCCGAAGAAGGCAACGATCTCTGTCACCGCCTGGTCAATCATGCCGCGATGTCTGTACAGCACGCACTAAACCTTACTGTGACAGGTGCTGTCTGAATGATATCTGTGAAAAAAATGGTGTAGACAGCCAGGAATAATTATTTTATACACATATAACCAAAATAATCCATACCATTATACACATTATCCCAAAGAAAATCCCCATCTCTGTGTTTCTTTAACCAGAACGTGTCTGAAAAAGGCTCTAGCTCAGCAGATGAGGACTTTCTTATTTGCCTAAATGTGCTCCTCAAGGCTTGCGAAGAAAAGTTCATAGAAATCGTCTTCCCCTGCAAGCTTCGGAGAGTTTTCACCTCCACCGTTTGTACTTCTTCGCATGGTAGCATAAAATTCTTCTCCGGCTGTGATCAGATCCATCTCATAAATCTGATATCCCAGTTCCCGACACTTCGCGCAGAAAGCGGCAAGCGGCTGTTCTGCCTTTCTGGTGTCCATCAGTTCCTGCCAGATGTTACGGTCTTTCAGTGATTTTTCTCTTAATTCGTCTAACATTGCTCCGATTTCCATAATAACATTCCTCCTCTTTGTTTTCTGACCTTCATCAAATAACTATTCCATCGTTATCTGCTGAATTGTTACTTCATCAGTTCATAATAAAATATATACTGCTGCATCACGCCCCGGCAGCCCTTATAACGTCTGTTTGGAAATCCCCGTTTATAATGGGCATCCAATGCCTGGCGGATGTGAGTATCTACAGGAAATGCATCCAGCTGATGCAATCCGAAAAGACAGATACAGTCGGCTACTTTCTCACCAACTCCGTACAGTCCCAGAAGTTCTTTTCGTGCAGCTTTATAAGTCATATCATGCAGACTGTTAAGTGAAATATCTCCGAAACAGACTTTTCTGGCTGTGTCCAGCACATATTTTGCTCTGTATCCCAGATTGCACTCCCGAAGCTGTTCTTCCGTTGCCAAAGCCAGTGCCTCTGCAGTCGGAAACGCATAATATTCTGCACCTGTGCTGCTTGTTTTTCTTACTCCAAATTCCCGGCTGATATTTTCAATACACTTCTTTATTCTTGTAATATTATTCTGTTGAGAGATCAGGAATGAAATAATCATCTCCCACAGATCCTGCTGCAGAATGCGGATTCCGCTTCCCCTCTCTCCTGCTGCTGTCAGATATTTATCCCTTGGATTGATCATGTTTATATATTCACTGTAATCACAATCCAGATCAAAATACCGGATCCAGAAGAAAATGAAATCTTCTTCCGGACAAAAGAAATTGACAATTCCTCTCTCCTGAGTCAGTTCCAGATATTTATCTCCCGCAATCACCCGGTAACGGTCATCACCGATCTGATCCATCCGAAAGCACTGCCCGGATCTACAGATCTGCCCTAGGTCAAAATTATCCATTTCTATTGTCAGCATACTATATAACCCCTTATCCTTCTGTTACCAATGTTACTGTTCACTCCGTTCTCAGTAACGTTACTAATAACTCTTTTTTTTCTTGATGAATATATGAATGTATTATATACTATTCTAAGTATAAACGTAAAGCAGAAAGGGGTTCTTACCAATGAAATTTATATATCCTGCGGTTTTCCGCAAAAATGAAGAAGGCAGATATAAAGCATTTTTTCCGGATCTTGCCTGTTGTGAAGCTGAAGGCGACACTCTCGACGATGCGATCGATAATGCAAACGAGGCTGCTTATAACTGGATTTATGCAGAAGTAATGGAAGATGAAATGGATCTCCCTGCAATTTCCGATGAATCCGATCTGGATCTGCTGGAGGGAGATATTGTAAGAAATATTCAGGTCAATATCCGTATGTATGACGGATGGGATGAATAACCACTACCCGCAACGACAAATTACAGAAATTCAGCTCCGTTATGTTACAATAAATCAAACATTAACGGAGCTTTTTTATTATTTAAATCTGCTCAGACGCACTTCGGTGTACTATCTGCAAAACGATTTTTTTCTCTCGTTTTGCACTTCAAAAAAGGAGGTTTTACTATGAACAACAAAAAAGTTCAAAAAGTTCTTTGTGAGTATTGCACTCAGTGCTGTTCTCACGTTATCGTCCGCTTCCTCTGTATTCGCAGCCACAGCACAGCTGGTACCCGCTGAACAAACTGCGAAACTGACTCAAAGTAACGATTCTGATGCCCCTGCCATTGAATCATCTGATGCACAGAATGCCTGCGCTTCTCTTACCGCCCAGCCAGGGATCAGCCAGACAGCAGCTTCCGAGAATTCTGTAACTATTCAGTGGAACCCTGTTACCAATACTTCCAAATATGCTGTCAATATCAGCCTTTAAGTTCCTCTTCTTATCGTTTTCTCGGCTATATTGGCAATACCCACAATAAAGCTAAGATCAATAAGCTAAAAGCAGGAACTGCTTACGTTATTAAAATCACAGCACTGAATTCATCCGGCATTGCGATTTCTTCCCGTACTGTGGGATGTACCACGCTTTATTCAAAGGTAAAGATTAAATCTTCCTATGCATCAACCGGCAGATATACCTTCAATATGCAGACTGTAAACCCTTCAAACTCCATTACAGGTTATAAGGTTGTATACCAGAGTTCTGCAGCCCACAAACTTATAACTAAATATTTTAATACCAGATATTCCTTTACCATTCCAATATCCGGCAATACATTTTATCAGGTGAAGATTTACCCTTACCTGGTTCTGGGAAATAAACGGTATGTAAGTTCAACCTCTACGGACAGATATATTTCCAATGTCATCACTCTTCAGAAAGCAGGCAACACAAACAGCTCCATGAGCGTAAAATGGAACAGAACTGCCGGTGCAGACAATTACAGTATTTACATAAAATATCCGGGAAGCAGTTCTTTCAAAAAAGTAAAAACAACAACTTCCAATTTCTTTACACTCACCGGAATGAAAAAGAATACCAAGTACGGCATTAAGGTAATTGCCAATAAAAAAGTGAAAAACAAAGTATGGCATTCTGATTCCAAAGCCTATAATATGTCCTTAGTCTGACCATAGTTATCCATAGCAATTGCATAAATCCGGCGTTACTGTTCACTCCGTTCACAGTAACGTAGCCAAAATTCATTCCAGATTGCTCGCGGCAATGGAATTTTGGCTTGTATGTCTCGGGATTTTGGCATATTCATGCCAAAACACCTCGCGGGACAGTGGCGTGTGAACAGTAACAATCCGGCTACGTTATCAATGACGTAGCCAAAATTTTATATTGACTTTCCCATATCTAAGTGATACACTGATTGTAATTGAGACAAGGGGTGCTTGTGTAAACAGGCTGAGAGTAAGCTGTATCGCTTTAACCCATTACCTGATTTGGATAATGCCAACGTAGGGAAAGTTATAGTTCTTCCACACTGCAATATGCTTGTTGGCATATTGCAGTTTTCCTTTTACTCTGAACGGACATATCATATTATCTCCCCCCTGTTTTAATTGCGGACAAATAGTCAGGCAAATGATTTCATACGCCTGAAAGGCAATAAAATATTGCCACGACAGACCGGGGGCACCACTCTCTGTCACACCAATAGTTTACTTAAAAACTTACGAATATGCGCAGGTGCAAGTCCCTGCTGTATGCAGGAGGCGCAGTTCATTTAATATTGCTGTTTATCTATTACTATGTGCAGCAATTAAGAGCCCACAGTGCAGGGCAAGGAGGAAAAAATGACACAGTATACAACGCAGATGGACGCGGCACGTCAGGGAATCATCACACCACAGATGGAAATCGTAGCAGAAAAAGAACACTTTGACGTGGAAGAATTAAGAGAACTGATTGCAAAAGGACAGGTAATTATTCCCTGCAACAAAAATCACAAGAGCATCAGTCCGAGCGGTGTCGGTGCAAAGCTGACCACCAAGATCAATGTAAATTTAGGTGTTTCCAGAGACTGGAAAGACGTTGATATGGAATATGAAAAGGTACATTCAGCAGTAGAAATGGGTGCAGAAGCCATCATGGATCTCAGCTCCTACGGAGATACCAGAAGCTTCCGCCGCAAACTTACATCCGAATGTCCGGCAATGATCGGTACTGTTCCGATCTACGACGCAGTAGTATATTATCACAAAGCACTTGGTAAGATTACTTCTGAAGAGTGGATTGATATCGTACGTATGCATGCAGAAGACGGCGTGGATTTTATGACTATCCACTGCGGTATGAATCGTGCAACCGCAGCACGTTTCAAACAGAATAAACGTCTCATGAACATTGTTTCCAGAGGTGGTTCTATTATGTTCGCATGGATGGAAATGACAGGAAAAGAGAACCCGTTCTATGAACATTTTGATGAAATTCTTGATATCTGCAGAGAGTATGATATCACTTTAAGTCTGGGAGATGCATGTCGTCCCGGATGTATTGCAGATGCAACTGATACTGCACAGATTGAAGAGCTGATCACTCTCGGTGAGCTTACCAAACGTGCATGGGAAAAGGATGTTCAGGTTATGATCGAGGGACCTGGCCACATGCCGCTGAACCAGATCGCAGCTAATATGGAAATCCAGAAAACTCTTTGCCATGGCGCTCCTTTCTATGTACTTGGACCGCTTGTAACAGATGTTGCTCCCGGATATGACCACATTACTTCCGCAATCGGCGGTGCGATTGCTGCTTATTCAGGTGCTGCTTTCCTCTGCTATGTAACACCTGCAGAACATCTTCGTCTGCCAAATGCAGCTGATGTAAAAGAGGGAATTATCGCTGCCAAAATTGCTGCTCATGCTGCTGATATTGCCAAAGGAGTTCCCGGTGCCGCAGAATGGGATTATAAGATGAGCGAAGCGAGAAAACGTCTTGACTGGGAAGAAATGTTCAAACTCAGCATGGATCCTGAGAAAGCAAGACGCTACCGCGCAGAGGCCAAACCTGAGAAAGAAGACACCTGCAGTATGTGCGGAAACTTCTGTGCCGTAAAGAATACAAACCGTATTCTGGATGGTGAAATTGTTACTATTTTTGATGAATGATGTTTTTATAAAAGCCGTATTTCAACATGTTTGATTGTTGAAATACGGCTTTTTATTTACTATATCTTCATCATATCTGACATAATACATCCACCGGCTGAACCATGTTCCATAATCTCATTTAACTGTCCTGTTCCCGGATGTATCCCTCCTATGGCATATACAGGAATCTTTACTGCTTTACAGACATTCTCCAGAAATTCCAGTCCTCTGGGTGGAAGTCCTTTTTTACAGTCAGTTGTATAAATATGTCCTGCCGTAAGATAATCAGCTCCCAGACTTTCTGCTTTCAATGCATCTTCTACGGAGTGAACCGAACTTCCGATCTGCCGGAAACCGCCAAGCTTTCCCTCATATTTTTCCAACAGAAATATTGGCAGATGAATGTATGGATGATGCAGTTTTTCTGCTACATTTACATAGGTATGTAATATGCAGGGAACCTGATATCTCTTACAGATTTCCAGTATCTGCTCTGCCAGACGAGAATATTCTTCCTCCGGCAGATCCTTTTCCCCTCAGAATAACCGCCTTCGGATGAAGGCTGCATACACGCTCGATCTGTTCTGCAAAGGGACGTTGACACAGGGAGCGGTTGGTCACTGCAATTACATTTTCATAAGGATTTTTCTGTATTTTAGAGGTACACATAATCATTCATAACCGGCTGAAGATCATGATCCAAAAGTGCCTTATAGACTTCATCTACAGACCTTCCGTCTGAAATCTCAAACTGGTCATCTCCTTTATCTTCGATATCCTCCACATGACTTCCGATTCCTGTGCTGACTCCTGCTGAAATCTTTGTCGCAGCAATTCCAACCAGGTTATCGCGTACACGCTCACACTCTCTGGTAGATACCGTAATGCTTGCAAATGGCATGAATAGACGATAGGCGCAGACCACCTGAAGCAGCTGTGGTTCATGTACATCCATAGGATTAATACGGTCATTGTTGATGATCGGCCGAAGTCTCGGACAGGAAAATGCAATCTCTGCATGAGGATATTTTCTCTGCAAAAGATATGCATGATATCCGGTGGCAAAAGCATCCTTACGGAAATCATCCAGTCCCAGAAGTGCAGCAAATCCTACTCCTCGCATACCACCCTTTAAAGCACGTTCCTGTGCGTTCAGACGATAAGGAAATATACGCTTGTGCCCTGCAAGATGCAGAGTTTCATACTTATCTGAATTATAAGTCTCCTGGAATACCGTTACATAATCAGCTCCGCATTCATGGAGATGTGCATACTCATCTGAATTCATAGGATAAACTTCAAGTCCGATTACTTTGAAATATTTCCGGGCAATCTTACATGCTTCTCCGATATATTTTACATCAGATTTTGCTCTGCTCTCTCCTGTAAGAATCAGGATTTCCTGCAGTCCTGTCTTTGCGATAGCAGCCATTTCCTTATCAATCTCTTCTGCATTCAGCTTTGCTCTGCGGATCTTATTATGGCAGTTAAATCCGCAGTAAATACAGTAATTCTCACAGTAATTTGCAATATAAATAGGGGTAAACATATACACACTGTTCCCAAAATGTTTCCTGGTTTCTTTCTGCGCAGCCTGTGCGATTTCCTCCAGAAGAGGCAATGCAGCCGGAGACAGCAGTGCCTGAAAATCCTCTGGTGTACGGTTATCATGAGCAAGTGCCCTGCGTACATCTGCCTCTGTATATTTATCATAATCGTAAGCATTCATGGCAGAAATAACCTGATCCATCACGTCCGATTCTTCCAGTACTTCCATTCCCGGAAGATATTTCATATGATCGATCCTGTTCTTTTTCATATCTTCCAGAATCACTTCATTGACAATACTTTCGTTGAAGTGTTCCCCATGTTCCATATTTTTTTCTGTTGTTTCCATTGATGTTTTCTCCTCTTTATTACCATTTGGCAACTTTCGTTTTCCTATAAATTAATACCTACTCCGCAGTTATAGCAATTCTCTAAAATAATGCATCTTAATCCAGCCCATCAGAGTGTGAAATCCTGCGTCAGATATCTTTGCCGTGCGTCAGCACGCCTGCAGATATCTTCCTTGTCTTTCGCACGCTGCTGAACTGTCTTAAATGCATTATTTACGAGGATTGCTATAATTTTCATGCGTGCCTGCAATAGACTTCTTAATGGCAGCAAAACTCTCTGCGCTGATCGCATGCTCCATCTTACAGGCATCTCGGCTGCAACCTTCGGGTCAACTCCGATAGAAGTCAGCCATCCTGTCAGAAAGGTATGTCTTTCATAAATCTTATCTGCAATTTCCTGCCCGGTTTCCGTCAGATTGATAAATCCGTTCTCATCAATCGTAATGTAATTACTGGCTTTCAAATTCTTCATTGCAACACTGACACTCGGTTTTGAAAAAGACAGTTCATGCGCAATGTCGATAGAGCGGACATTACCGTTTCTTTTTGGATCATAAGGATCGCTTCGAGATAATCTTCTCCTGATTCATGTATCGCCATATTGATACCCTCCTTTTTTCTTTCCGTATTGCTACTGTGAACTGCTGTACGCAAACAGTACAGGCAGTTATGTTCTGTCAAAGAGTATCATATTTCTTTTTATGATTTTGATACCTGCCAGATAATAATATCCTGTTTTTTAAAACATTAAAGCAACAACGTTAAACTATAATAACATGGATTATAACATAACTTTTTATTTCCGTAAAGAAATCTCCTCAAAACTATTGACAGAAGAGAAAATAATGCTATAATAAAATCAAACAAATGAACAAGTGCTCATATGTTAATATAAAAGAGATGAGCGGAAAGGGAAAATATTATGAAGAAAACTTATAAAATCGATGTAGACTGTGCAAATTGTGCTAATAAAATGGAGGAAGCTACCAGGAATACAGCCGGCGTTAAAGATGCAACAGTTAACTTCATGATGCTGAAGATGATCGTTGAATTCGAAGACGGACAGGATCCAAAAGCAGTTATGAAAGACGTATTAAAGAACTGCAAGAAGGTAGAAGACGACTGTGAGATTTATCTTTAATTCTGAGTTATCCGGAGAATGGACTGTTGCATAAAACGTATCCCGCACTGAGCTTTTCGCCGGAAAGTTTTTTTGCAGCGGTCCTGCTTTTATAAGAAGAGAGAGGTATTGATATGAACAAGAAGCAGAAGAAAATGCTGATCAGAATTATCATAGCAGCAGTGCTGATCGTGGTCTTTTCCTTACTGCCGGCAGAGGGATACCTGAGATTTGTTCTTTTTATGATCCCATATCTGGTCATCGGCTATGATATCCTGAAGAAAGCATTTAAGGGTATTTTAAATAAACAGGTGTTTGACGAGAACTTTCTGATGGCTGTAGCACAGTAGGTGCAATTCTCCTTGGCGATTATTCCGAGGGTGTTGCAGTTATGCTTTTCTACCAGATTGGAGAACTTTTCCAGAGCTATGCAGTGGGAAAGAGCAGACGAAACATCAGTGAACTGATGGATATCCGTCCTGATTATGCGAACATAGAGAAAGACGGAACACTGGAACAGGTTGATCCTGATGAAGTTGAGATCGGAACCATTATTGTTGTTCAGCCGGGTGAAAAAGTACCGATCGATGGAGTGATCACCGAGGGAACTTCTACATTAAATACAAGTGCACTGACAGGTGAGAGTCTTCCGCGTGATGCAAAAGCAGGCGATGAAGTGATCAGTGGCTGTATCAATATGACAGGTCTGCTGAAGATCCGTACAACTAAGGAATTCGGTGAATCTACAGTATCCAAGATTCTTGACTGGTAGAGAATTCCAGCTCCAGAAAGTCAAAATCTGAAAACTTTATTTCCAAATTTGCGAAATACTATACACCTGCAGTATGTTACGGAGCCCTTGCTCTTGCATTTATCCCGCCGATCGTACTTCTTATTATGGGAAAACCTGCCATGTGGGGAGACTGGATCTACAGAGCCCTTACCTTCCTTGTAATCAGCTGTCCATGTGCGTTGGTTATCAGCATCCCGTTAAGTTTCTTCGCAGGAATCGGTGGAGCCAGCAATCAGGGCATTCTGGTCAAGGGTTCCAACTATCTGGAAACACTGGCTCAGACAAAATATGTTGTATTTGACAAAACAGGTACTATGACTCAGGGTGTCTTCGAAGTAAGTGGTATTCATCACAATGAAATGCCTGATGAGAAATTGTTAGAATATGCAGCACTTGCCGAGTGTTCTTCCTCCCATCCGATCAGCAAGAGCTTGCAGAAAGCATACGGAAAACCAATCGACAGAAATCGTGTTACTGATATTGAAGAAATCAGTGGTAATGGTGTGATTGCCAAAGTTGACGGCATATCTGTAGCTGCCGGTAATACCAAATTAATGAACAGACTTGGCATTGCTTATCAGGATTGCCATCATGTAGGAACTGTTGTGCATATGGCCATTGACGGCAAATATGCAGGACATATCCTGATATCCGATATCATCAAACCTCATGCAAAAGAGGCAATCGCTGAACTGAAGAAAGCCGGAATCAGCAAGACCGTTATGCTGACAGGCGACTCAAAACGTGTTGCAGATCAGGTTGCCGGGGAACTGGGAATTCAGGAAGTATACAGCGAACTTTTACCTGCTGACAAAGTTTCCAGGGTAGAAGAACTTCTTAATCAGAAGTCTGAAAAGGCTAAACTTGCGTTTGTAGGTGACGGTATCAATGATGCCCCTGTATTATCCAGAGCCGATATTGGTATTGCGATGGGAGCGCTTGGTTCAGATGCAGCAATCGAAGCAGCAGATATCGTTCTGATGGATGATGATCCTCTGAAGATTTCCAAAGCGATCAAAATTGCACGTAAATGTATCCGTATTGTATATGAAAATATTTATTTTGCAATCGGCATTAAAATTCTCTGCCTGATCCTTGGAGCTTTAGGTATTGCAAACATGTGGATAGCCATTTTTGCAGATGTAGGTGTTATGATCCTGGCAGTATTAAACGCGATCCGTACATTATTTGTAAAGAATTTATAAGAAACAGGCAAATCAGCAGAAACCTTTTGTGATAAGCCGGAAAGGTAACAGGTAAGAAAATGGAAGTATGCAAAGAAGAATTATGTGAGAGTAATGAAATACATGAAGATCTGACTTAAAATTGTAGATGAAACCCTGACCGGAAGAAACAGAGCTTTATGATCTGCCGAATTATTCAAGGTTTTCGGAGACTCTACCAGAATACGCATTTTGT
>ENA-OQMZ01000161-OQMZ01000161.1-human-gut-metagenome-genome-assembly--contig:-NODE-161-length-28360-cov-3.323239_pt1 | contig 28360 bp, 32 predicted proteins | sample MGYA00242621_ERZ504862 | MGnify/ENA primary metagenome ERZ504862 (study PRJEB26092, sample SAMD00036393) | human gut metagenome | host: Homo sapiens | study: EMG produced TPA metagenomics assembly of...
TTATGCCGCTTTCCCATTACAAAGAACGGCTGATCGAATGCAAGGGATTTTCCTTAAAATACCGGGATGGAAAAGAGAATGTGATCACCGGATTGAATTTTGAACTGAAACAAGGAGACCGTGTTTTTCTGAAAGGAAAAATGGCTGTGGAAAATCCAGCCTGATCAAGTATATTCTGACGCAGAACCTGCAAAATTCTTCCAATGGCGGAATCGAAAAGCGGAAAATTACGATGTCCGGATGCGAAAATCTTTCCGGCGAAAATATAATGGCAACGGTACCTGTTCGATTGCTCAAATCTCGTTATTTCCTATATCAACCAGGATACCTCGCATCTGTCCGGAACGCTGAAAGAATTTGCCAAAAAGCAGGAAATTGATGAGCCAATGCTCCTTTCCATGTTGCGCAGCCTGGATCTGGACAGAGAACAGTTTGTAAAAAACATGGAGGAATTTTCCGAGGGACAGAAGAAAAAAGTATTGATTGCTGCCAGCCTTTTAACACCTGCGCATCTCTATCTGTGGGATGAACCGCTGAATTATATTGATGTATTTTCACGGATGCAGATTGAGAAACTGATTGCGCAGTTCCAGCCAACGATGCTGATCGTGGAGCATGATGCAAGGTTTGCCAGAAAGCTGGCAACGAAAGTGGTAGAGCTTTGACCAGAAGAATAAACGGAAAGGTTATGACTGAAAAAAACGAGACTTCTTATGGAGGTCTCGTTTTGCTATGATTAAAAATAGTAAAAAAAGGAGGAATTCACATTATGACAAAAAGAAAAATAATGCTGATTACGGTTTGCTTTGCTATTTTTGCTATATCGCTTCTGCTATCCAGATAGTTTTTTAAAAGCGCTGGAAAAAGGAATATGGATGTTCCGGCAGCGGGATCTGAACAGATAGAGGATTCAAAGGATACAGAAGAAAAAAGAAACACAGAAGAAATGACAGAGCTGGAAGAAACAGAAGGGGCAGCAGCATCAGAAGGGGCAGCAGAACCGGAAAAAGTATATAGTAACGGCTATTCCGGCGGAGGAGAAACGCTGGCGCTGATCCTGGGAAAAAAGCCGGAACTGTTTACTGCAGCGCTCATGTGCAGCTCCAAATGGGATGGAGCATATGAACCGGTGACAGAGGCAAAAACACCGGTCTATTTTGTGATTGGCGAAAGTGATGAATATTATGGATCAGAACCGTTTAAAGAAGCGTATCAGATTTTATATGAGCTGTATGCAGAGCAGGGTTTAGCAAAATCCGAAATAGACAATTTGCTGGTACTGGATATAAAAGAGAAAAATTACTTTGCAGGAACGAAAGTGACTTATCAGCACGGAGGCGGTTATCTGTTCTGTCGGGATGAAAAAAATATGGGATGGCTGTTTGGACATTAAGAGTCATGGAAAAATATATTGCAAAATTCCAAAGAAGTCTATAGTATGATAGTAGAGCGCGTTTGAAAAATCATTTCCGCATTCTGTGCGTTCCATTTTGCGGTATGTTTCACTCTTTTGCCGGCATGATGGCAGCAAAAAGATAAAATAAAAAAGGAGTCGACATGGAAAGAAAAAATCGTGGCATCTTAAAAAACAAGTTATTTTTGTATCTGACAGAATTTTTTTCCGGAATGTCTGTGATGGCGGTAGAACTTGGTGCGAGCAGGCTGCTTGCCCCGTATTTTAGTTCTTCACAGATTGTATGGACGATCATCATCGGAACCATCATGATTGCTATGGCACTGGGAAATATCTATGGAGGCAGAACGGCGGACAAGTCGCCCAATCCGGACAAGCTCTATGGACGTATCATCGTAGCTGCTTTATGGATTGCGTTAATTCCCGTGGTCGGAAAATATATCATTGTTGGCATTTCTGCGGTTCTGATTTTTTCCGTAAATAACAATTTTCTGATCCTGGCTGCGTTTGTGGCCTGTATGGTAATTTTTGTGTTCCCGTTATTTTTACTGGGTACGGTAACTCCGTCGCTGGTCAAATATTCGGTGAGCAATCTGGATGATAACGGAAAAACGGTGGGAACACTGGGAGCATTCAATACGATCGGCAGCATTATTGGTACCTTTGTGCCGACGTTTGTTACGATCCCTGCGGTTGGAACATCGATCACTTTTCTGATCTTTGCGGGAATTTTACTTGCGTTATCCATCGTGTATTTTGTGATGGAAAAAGCAGGGAAAAAGAAGTGATTGCATCGGTACTTATTTTCGCGTTCTGCTGTGGAACAGGTTATTCCGATTCCTTCGCATTCTGGGAAAACAACCTGACATATGAGGGAGAGTCTGTATACAACTATCTTCAGGTGTACGAAAATGATAAGAGAGTAGCATTGTCTACCAATGTTCTGTTTGGCGTACAGTCTGTCTATATGAAGCAGGATGAACTGACCGGAATGTACTATGATTATGCGATGGCGGCGCCGCTTATGATCAAAGACAAGCCGACAGATCAGATGGATGTGCTGATCCTTGGCATGGGTACGGGAACCTACGCCACACAGTGTAAGAAATATTTTGGGAACATGAACATTGAGGGTGTAGAGATTGATGAAAAGATCACGGATCTCTCGCGGAAATATTTTTCACTTTCCGAGGATATTCCGGTGACTACTTACGATGGAAGAGCGTTTTTAAATGCATCGCAGAAAACGTATGATGTGATTATGGTCGATGCATATCAGGATATCACAATTCCATTCCAGATGTCCTCCAAAGAGTTCTTTGAACTGGTCAAATCACATCTGAAGGACGATGGCGTTATGGTGGTAAACATGAATATGCGTGGAATGAAGGAAGGAAACATCAATCAGTACCTTTCGGATACGATTGGAAGTGTCTTTGATACAGCGGTTACAGTGGATGTGGCAGGATCGTCCAACCGGGAACTCTTTGCGTCGGACGATTCGGACATCGTAAAGAATCTGACGAAACATACGGGGGAACTTACAAACGTAAACCTGAAAAATATGATGCAGGAAGTTACGTCAAATCTTACAGAATATCAGAAAGGAAATTATATCCTCACAGATGACCAGGCGCCGGTGGAGCTGCTTGGCATGCAGGTGATCGATGAGCTGATCAAGGATGAAGTCCAATACTATAAAGATATCTATAAAGAGCAGGGAATCAAAGGACTGATCGAGTCTCTCTGAGCTCTGGAAAAAACATAAATCATGGGAATGAGAAAGAGGAACAGATACACCATCACAGTTTTTTAAAAAAGTTGTACGAAATAACATGGTTATGTTAGCAAATGATATACAGAAAAAATGGTTATAAAGGAGAACTAAAAATATGAAGTTAAAATCTATTTTTGACCAGACAGATTTTGTACATGCAAGCGGTACAAAAGAAGAATTGCAGGTTGCAAACTATTTAAAGGAGCAGTGTGAAGCATTAGGAGTCCCGGCAAAACTGGAAGGTTTCCGCGTTGCGATGGGCGAAATCGAAGAGGCACATTTGTATGCAGACGGGATGGAAATTTCATGCAAAGCTCTCACATGCTGCGGAAGCGGAAGTGTCGAAGGCGAACTCTACTATATGCCGGGAACCGATCCGGTTTCCGTTGCCGGTGCAAAAGATAAAATTGTGCTGATGGATACGCAGGGAATCGGATTTTTTGCGTACCAGGATTTGATGAAAGCAGGCGCGAAAGCGATTCTGTTCCAATATGGAAACAGCTATTACCCACATACAGACATTGATCAGAGAGATCTTCGGGAAGCCGTTGTCGGAGAGGAAAAGAAAGTGCTCTGCGCTATGATTCACTCCGCACAGGCAGTAGAACTTGTGAAAAATAAAGTAAAACAGATCCGTCTGGAAATCCGGCAGAAGGAATACGATGGAGAATCCCATAATGTGATTGCAGAATTGCCGGGAAAAAGAGAAGAATGGATCGTTTTAAGCGCGCATTATGATACGACATCGCTTTCGCATGGTGCATATGACAACATGAGCGGATGCGCAGGGCTTCTTGGAATCATGGAGCAGATGAAAGGGAAAGAGCTGAATTATGGTCTTCGGTTTGTATTCTGCGGAAGCGAAGAAAGAGGACTTTTAGGATCGAAGGCGTATGTCAGAGATCATGAGAAAGAGTTGAGACAGATCGTACTGAACATCAATCTGGACATGATCGGAACGTATATGGGAAAATTTATCGCCTGCGTATCGGCAGAAGAAAAGCTTACCCATTACATCAGCTATATGGCTGCAGAAGTTGGCTTTCCAATCGCAGCAGAAAACGGCGTCTATTCCAGTGATTCCACGCCATTTGCCGATCATGGGGTTCCGGCTGTTTCGTTTGCGCGTATTGCCAACGGAAATGTCGCCCCGATTCACTGCCGCTACGATGTCAAAGATGTGATGTCGATGGAGCAGCTGCAAAAAGATATTGATTTCCTGACAGTATTTACCGGAAGATTCGCAAACGCAGCGGTCTGCCCGGTGGCAAGAGAAATACCGGAAACGATTCGGAAACAATTGGATGAATATTTGTTTCGCAAGAGAAAAGAAGCCTGATATACTTCGATCACGGATATGAGCAGCGAGACGAATTGCAAATAGGAAAAAGAACGACAGTGGCAGGAGAGAGAAACCATGAAAAAAATAGAACTGGTAGAAATCAGGCAGGTAAACGATGCCCTTGCAGAAATGGTTGCGCTGTTTCGAGTAGAACTGCGTTCCTATAAAGGAATTGCATCAAAACCGAACGTGGAAGACGGACGGGAAGAAATGAAGGAATACCTTTTAGCAGGATTTCCAGTGTTTGCCGCTACGGTGCATGGCGAATACGCAGGTTATGTTGTCTGTCGTATTGAGAGCGAGGTGGTGTGGGTGGAATCCATCTTTGTCAGAGAAGAGTACCGCCGGCAGGGAGTCGCTGCCGCACTGCATGGCAAGGCAGAAGAAATTGCAGCTTCTTATGGAAACGATACGGTTTACAACTATGTCCATCCCAATAACCACAGGATGATTGAATTTTTGAGAAAGCGTGGTTACACCGTTCTGAATCTAATTGAGATCCGTAAACCGTATCAGAATGAAAAACTGACGCAGACGATTACGGTTGGGGAACATGAATTTGATTATTGAGGGAGTCATTTTCATCCCACAATTCCAGAAAAGCCCGAAGTTCAGACGGAAGGCGCCCCTTGCGCAGGCAAGCAGGATTTCGGTTGTAAAGGTCTGCATCTGTGATGGTGCAGGCCTTTAATTTATGGGTAAGATTCAGCATGGAGCCGGCAGAAGAGCGATGCCAAGGCCTTTTTCTGCCATTGTCATTGCCGTGCGGGCGTCCTCGCAGGTGAGATAGATATCGCAGAACAGACCCGCCTGCTCGAAAGCGGAGAGCATGTATTTCCGGTAGCGGTTCGACAGAATCAGCGGCTGCTCGGCAAGTTCCGTAAGCGAAAGGGTTTCACGCCCGGCAAAAAGCGGGTGAGAAGGGAGTGCCATGGCGGTGATGCTCTCTTTTAAAAGGGTCTTCGTCTCGCAGCCATTTAAAACGATTGGCGTGCGGAGCGTGGTGAGATCCACCATGTGATTTTCGAGCTGGTCTTTTAAAGCAAAGGTAGAACCTTCGTGGACATCGAAATGGATGTGCGGGTATTTCCAGGAAAATCGCAGGAGATAGTCGGCGAGCAGTGAAACGGTGGATGGCGTCATGCCGATGTGGAGTGTCGCAGACTGACTGGATTTTACGACTTCGCGCCTGGTGAGATCCGCAAGCATCAGAAGCGTTCCTGCCTGTTCATACAGTGTTTTTCCTGCCTCGGTCAGGGTGATTTTCTTTGTACCGCGGATGAGAAGAGGCACCTGAAGCTCTTCCTCCAGCATTTTGATCTGATAACTTAACGGCGGCTGTGTCATATGCAGCACCCGTGCCGCCCCGCTGATGGTTCCCGCGTCCACGATGGCGCGGAAGTATTCGAGTTGTCGAAGTTCCATAAAAATCCTCCTGAAAAAACTATATAAAAATTATTCAATTTCAATATAAAAACAATAATTTACATATAGAATACGCCATGCTATACTGAAAAGCAAGTGAAAAAGAAGGGAATGAGGGAACAAATGAAACGAATTGATTTCGAACATGGAACCGTAACCGGAAACATCTTCGGGGCAGCGCTCCCGATGCTGGTTGCTCAGATTTTGAGTCTGCTGTACAATATTGTAGACCGCGTCTACATCGCGCGGATCCCGGAGGTAGGAACGGCGGCACTCGGTGCAGTCGGTCTGTGCTTTCCGCTGATCGTTATCATCACAGCATTCAGCAACTTGTTTGGAAGCGGCGGCGCTCCGCTGTTTTCGATTGAGCGTGGAAAGAATGATCAAAAAAAGGCGGAACGTATTATGAATACGTCGTATTCCATGGTATGTGTCTGTGCTGTCATACTGATGGTGATCGGCTTTTTGTTTGCCCGTCCACTGCTATCACTGTTCGGCGCATCGGCAGATGCGATGGTCTACGCGTATCCTTATATGATGATTTATCTGATCGGAACTTTGCCGTCGATGGTGGCAACCGGCATGAACCCGTTCATCAACGCGCAGGGCTACTCGACCGTTGGTATGCTTTCCGTCACGATCGGAGCGGTCGCAAACCTGCTGCTTGACCCGCTGTTTATCTTTGTGTTTGGCTTTGGTGTGCAGGGGGCTGCGATTGCAACTGTGATTTCCCAGACACTTTCCGCAGTGTTCGTTCTGTATTTCCTGACCCGGAAATCGGAACTGAAAGTGCGCTTTGTGCGGAAAGATGAAATTTCTGAGTGTGCAGGCTATGCGAAAAATATTGTCAGCCTCGGTACCGCGGGATTTATCATGCAGCTGACCAACAGCCTTGTCACGATCTGCTGCAACAACGTACTCTCTGTGACCGGCGGTGATATTTACATCTCTGTTATGACGATCGTATCGAGCGTGCGTCAGCTCGTCGAGACACCGATCTATGCAATGAATGAGGGAACTTCTCCGATTTTGAGCTATAATTACGGTGCACGCCGTCCGGCCCGCGTGCGCAAGGCGATGTGTGTCATGAGTGCGATGATCCTCGGCTATACCGCAGTGATGTGGAGCGTGATTGTTCTGGCGCCGCATGCGCTGATCGGTATTTTCAGTTCGGATGCGGTACTGACCGCAGATGCGGTTCCGGCTCTGAAGCAGTACTTTGCAGCATTCATTTTCATGGATCTGCAGTACATTGGACAGACCGTATTCAAATCTCTGAATAAAAAGAAGCAGGCGATCTTTTTCTCCCTGCTCCGAAAAGTCTTCATTGTTGTACCGCTCACCTATCTGATGCCGTACGTACTCCACATGGGAACGGACGGTGTATTCCTTGCCGAACCGGTATCAAAACGTAATCGGCGGAAGTCTCTGCTTTATCACCATGCTGATTCTGGTTCTGCCGGAACTGAAGCGAATGGAGCAGCAGAAGTAATAGTTTTGAAAAGCTTTTGAAAAAAGTACAGGAAGATATTTACCGAAACCGTTTCGGCAGATATCTTCCTGTTTTTGTTGCGATACATACGATAAAAAGGGTTAGATTCCCCTTTTTCGCTGCGCTGCATTCGAAGAGAGCTGCCGGTGGCAGTTTCTGCAGGTGAAAAAATTATAAAGTATAGCTAAAAACTATTTTGTTGTATCGAAGATAAGTATTTGATCTTTCCGGAAATTCACGCTACACTGGAAACAGAAAAAACAAAAGAACAGGAGAGGGTTTTTATGGAAGAAAACAAAATGGGAACGATCCCGGTCAGCCGTCTGGTGATTTCCATGGCGCTGCCGCTGATGCTGTCACTTCTGATTAATTCGCTTTACAACTTCGTAGATTCCGTGTTCGTTGCGCGGGTTTCTGAGGATGCACTGACGGCAATTTCCCTGGCGGCTCCGATGCAGCTCATTGTATCATCGCTCGGCCTTGGAAATGCGGTCGGCCTGAACGCTGTCATTTCCCGCGCGCTTGGAGAAAAGAATCAGAAAAAGGTAAAAGATGCAGCGAGCGCCGCGCTTTTTCTTGCATTCTGCTCGTGGATTTTAAACAGTATTTTATGTATCGCATTTGCCCGGATCTATTTTGAAAGTCAGTCCGGCGGCAATGAAGCTATCGCAGCGTATGGCATCCAATACTTAAGTATCTGTATGATCGCGTCTCTCGGCAGATGGGACAGTGGGTCTTTGACCGGTTTGTCATGGCAAGCGGAAAAGCGCACCTTTTTATTTTTACACTTTCCGCCGCATCGCTGACAAATCTGATTCTCGATCCGATCTTTATTTTCGGCTGGTTCGGCCTTCCGCGGATGGAGACGGCCGGAGCTGCGCTGGCAACCGTCATCGGCCAGTTTGTGGGCTGTCTTGCCGGAATGATGATTAATAAAAAGTGGAACCCGGAAATCCCGTTTGCTTTTACGCTGAAACCGGACTGGGTGAGTGTGCGTGAGATCATAAAAGTCGGTTTTCCGTCCACGCTGGTACAGATTCTGACCTCGGTTGTCAACATGGCGATGAATGCGATTATTATTACCTTTTCTTCGACGGCAGTTGCTGCTTTTGGTGTGTGCACAAAGATTCAGAATATTACAACCGTCGGTGTTCACGGTATCACAAACGGTCTGATTCCGATTGTAGCGTACAATTACGGCGCAAAGCAAAAAGAAAGAATCCGTCAGTCGATCCGGTACGGCATTCTTTACGGCGGCGGACTGTTTCTTATCTTTTTTGCCGTGCTGGAATTCTGTCCTGGCGTTGTACTGAAACTTTTTGATGCCTCGGACAATCTGATGCGCATTGGAGTCCCGGCGCTCCGCATTCTGGCAGTGGCCTATCTGCTTTCGATTCCAGGCCTGATCTATCAGGCGGCGTTGCAGGGACTTTCCCTTGGAAAAGAAAGTATGTACATATCCATGACACGCCAGGCGATTCTGCCGCTGGTGTTTGCATTTCTTCTCAAAGGATTTGGAAACCTGAATCTGATATGGGGCGCCTTTTGTCCTGGCTGAGCTCTGCGGCATCCCGCTTGCAGCAGCTCTCTGGAAACGGAAAGGGGAAAAGCAGATTCAGTTTTAAGTATAGAAAAGAAAAACAAAAAGGCTGTTCTTTGCGAAAGGCAGCCTTTTTTGCATACCATAAGATAAGAATACACAGGGCTTATGATGAAAGAGCAGGAAAATCTGACAGGAAAAGGAATTACAGCCGCCGTGCTGGATACAGGGATTTTTCCCCATATGGATTTTGACGGCCGGATTGTAGCCTTCCGGGATCTTGTGTACGGGCGGGAGACGCCTTACGATGACAATGGACACGGAACGCATGTCTGTGGTATCCTTGGCGGAAGTGGAAGAGCGTCCGGCGGAAAATACCAGGGTGCGGCACCGGGATGCCGGTTTGTCGTAGTGAAGATTCTGGACCGAAGGGGAAATGGAAGAAAGCAGGATATCCTCGCGGCGATTGACTGGGTGTGCAAAGAGCGAATAAGACTTAATATCCGCATTTTAAATATTTCAGTGGGAACAACAGAGCAGGAAAAAACGGTGGATGATCTGCTAGTACAGGCGGTGGAGCGCGCCTGGGATGACGGGATCACTGTTGTGACAGCGGCCGGAAATCTGGGGCCCGCTCCGGGCAGTATTACGGCGCCGGGGAACAGCAGAAAAGTGATCACCGTGGGAGCGGGCGATCTGCTGGAGCCAAGAAGAGGAATCTCCGGATGCGGCCCGACACGGGACTGCGTCTGCAAACCGGATCTTGTCGCGCCTGGAAAACGTCTCATTTCCTGCGCGCCTGGAAGAAGCAGGAAGGAATATGTGGTGAAGAGCGGCACCTCGATGGCGGCACCGCGGGTGTCCGGAGCCGTGGCTTTGGCACTTGAACGGGTTCCGGATCTTACAAATGTCCAGGCGAAAATGCTGCTTTGCGAATCGGCGAGAGACCTTGGCCTTCCGCGCAACCGTCAGGGGCATGGGATGCTTCAAACAGACCGTTTTCTGTCTCTTCTGTGAGACACTGTGCGGCAGCATAAAAAAAGAAAAATGAAGGAAAACACCTCTCATCCTGCAAAAATTGTGTGAATTTATGGGAAAATGCCAAAAAATCAGGCGAATTTTGACTTGACAAGCTATAGGATACTTTATACAATAAACGGGAATAGAAAAAGGAGGCCTACTATGGAAAAAATTCAGATGACCACTCCTCTGGTAGAGATGGATGGAGATGAGATGACCAGAATTCTCTGGAAAATGATCAAAGATGAGCTGCTTCTCCCGTTTATTGACCTGAAAACGGAATATTACGATCTGGGACTGGAACACAGAAACGAGACGAACGATCAGGTAACCGTAGATTCCGCAAACGCTACCAAGAAATACGGTGTAGCAGTCAAATGTGCCACCATTACGCCGAATGCAGCGCGTATGACCGAGTACAATCTGAAAGAAATGTGGAAGAGCCCGAACGGAACGATCCGTGCCATGCTCGACGGAACCGTTTTCCGTACCCCGATTGTCGTAAAAGGCATCGAGCCGTGCGTGCGCAACTGGAAAAAACCGATCACGATTGCCCGTCATGCATACGGAGATGTCTATAAAAATGCAGAAATGCGCATTCCGGGACCGGGAAAAGCAGAGCTGGTTTATACGGCTGAGGACGGCACCGAGACAAGAGAGCTGATCCACAACTTCACCGGCGCCGGTGTCATTCAGGGCATGCACAATCTGGATAACTCCATAGAAAGCTTTGCGAGAAGCTGTTTCGAGTACGCACTGTCCACGAAACAGGATCTGTGGTTTGCAAGCAAGGATACGATTTCCAAGAAGTATGATCACCGCTTCAAGGATATCTTCCAGGAGATCTTCGATGCAGAGTACAAAGAGAAATTTGCAGAAGCAGGCATTACCTACTTCTACACTCTGATCGACGACGCCGTTGCCCGCATCATGAAAGCAGAGGGCGGCTTTATCTGGGCCTGCAAGAACTACGACGGCGATGTCATGAGCGACATGGTATCCTCCGCCTTCGGTTCCCTTGCGATGATGACTTCTGTTCTCGTATCCCCGCACGGATATTACGAGTACGAGGCTGCGCACGGAACCGTACAGCGCCACTATTACCGTCACTTAAAAGGTGAGGAGACATCCACCAACTCCGTGGCCACCATTTTTGCATGGACCGGCGCACTCAGAAAACGCGGGGAAATGGATGGAAACGCAGAACTTTCCGCATTTGCAGACCGTCTGGAAAAAGCAACGATCGCAACGATCGAGAGTGGAAAAATGACAAAAGACCTTGCGCTGATCACCACCATGGAAAATCCGACCGTATTAAACAGCCGTGATTTCATCCTGGCCATCCGCGAGGAGCTGGAGAAATAATTAAACGAAGCAAAAAAGAAAGCCGATCCGGCATTCCCGCAAAAAGGGATGCGCCGGACCGGCTTTTTCTGTTTTGAATTTTTCCGGGGAAAACCAGGTCTATTCGGCAAGCTCTTCCCATTTTTCATACAGCTCTTCGAGTTCCGCGGCAATCTCTGCTTTCTCTTTGCTTAATTTCACACACTCTGCCACATTCGTTGCGACTTCCGGTTTCGACATTTCCTCATCAATTTCCGAATCGCGTGTCTCAAGCTCTTCAATTCGTTTCTCCGTCTTTTTCAGCTCGTTTTCTTTCTTGCGGAGACGTGCCTGTTCTTCTTTCTGCGCTTTCCAGTCCAGCTTTGTGGAGGAGGCTTCGGAAGGAGCCGCTGTTTCTTCCGGAGCGGCGGCATCGGCAGCAGGAGCATAGATGCGGGTCAGCTCTTCTTTTTTCTCCAGATAGTAATCGTAATTTCCGATATAGTTGACGAGTGTCTGTCCCGTCAGCTCCAGAATCCGGGTTGCGGTCTGGTTAATAAAATAACGATCGTGGGAGACATATAGCACCGTTCCGGTGTAGTCCTTCAGTGCATTTTCCAGAATCTCTTTAGAGACGATATCGAGGTGGTTGGTCGGCTCGTCGAGGATCAGGAAGTTGGCGTTCGAGAGCATCAGCTTGGCAAGGGAAATTCGTCCGCGCTCACCGCCGCTCAAGGTATGAATCGGTTGGAAGACATCGTCGTTTGTAAACAGGAAGGCGGCCAGCACATTTCGGATTTCGGTGTTTGTCAGATATGGATACGCGTCGGAAATCTCCTGGAAATGGTCTTTTCCATGTGGAGCACCTGATGCTCCTGATCGTAGTAACCGATCTGTACACGGCTTCCAAGTGTAAAAGAGCCGGCATCCGGGCGGATGACTTCGTTTAAGATCTTTAAGATCGTCGTTTTTCCCGTTCCGTTGTTTCCGATGATTGCCACGCGCTCGCCGCGCTTGATTTCGAAATTCAGATCCTGGAAAAGCGTCTGTCCCGGGAAGGCTTTGGAGAGGTGCTCGACGGTCAGCACATCGTTTCCGCTTGTGATGCGCGGTTCCAGACGGATCCGCATATCGGAGCGTACTTCGGTCGGCTTTTCCAGCACATCCATTTTGTCCAGCATTTTTTCACGGCTCTCGGCGCGTTTGATGGATTTCTCGCGGTTGAAAGATTTCAGCTTTGCAATGACTTCTTCCTGATGGTGGATTTCCTGCTGCTGGTTGACCCAGGCATGGTAAGCGGCTTCACGGAGCATTGCTTTTTTCTGACTGTAGGCGGTATAGTTTCCCTCAAAAGTTGTTACTTTTTTATTGTCCACTTCAACGACTTTTGTGACAACGCGGTCGAGAAAGTAACGGTCATGGGAGACGATCAGGACGGCTCCGCTGTAATTTAAAAGATACGTTTCGAGCCAGGAGATCGAGTCCATATCGAGGTGGTTGGTCGGCTCGTCGAGCAGAATGATGTCCGGTTTGGTAAGCAGCAGTTTACCAAGTGCCACGCGGGTCTTCTGACCGCCGGAGAGGGAGTCCACCTGTTTTTCAAAATCGCTCTCGGAAAAGCCAAGACCTTTTAAAACACCGACGACTTCACTGCGGTACGCGTATCCGTTTTCCAGTTCAAAGGTATGGGAGAGGCGGGTGTAGGTGGAAAGAAGTTCATCCAGCTCTGCACCGGATTTTGTATTCATATCACTTTCCATCTGACGGAGGCGTTCCTCCATATCGATCAGATTCTGTTTCGCGGTCAGCACTTCCTGGTAAATGGAAAGGTGTCCGGTCAGATCCTGATGCTGGGCGAGATAGCCCATCGTCTTTCCTTTGGAGAGGATGACCTCTCCCTCATCGGCCCTCATTTCGCCGATGATGATTTTTAACAGCGTCGATTTTCCAGCACCGTTGATGCCGACCAGTGCGGCTTTTTCGCGTTCTTCTATATGAAAAGATGCATTTTTGATAATTTCCGTTGTCCCGAATGCTTTCGAGATATTCTGACATGCAAGAATCATGTGGTTCCTCCAGATAACATATTTCTGTATTTTGACATAACACACCATCCTTATTATAGAGAGTAATACACAAAATTTCAAGAAATCTTTGACAATTTTCTATCAACCATATATAATATGAATATATGCAGGTGTAAATAAGGAGGAATTTATCTTGGAAGAAAAAGGAATTTCGCGGGCAGTTATCAAAAGACTTCCTAGATATTATCGTTACCTGGCGAATTGCTGGAGGACGGAGTAGAACGGATCTCTTCCGGTGAGCTGAGCGAGCGGATGAAAGTGACAGCTTCCCAGATTCGCCAGGACTTAAATAATTTCGGCGGCTTTGGCCAGCAGGGGTATGGTTATAACGTGCGGTATCTGTACAGCGAGATTGGAAAAATCTTAGGTCTGGACAGAGTCCACAATATGATTTTTGTCGGAGCCGGAAATCTGGGACAGGCGCTTGCCAATTATGCGGCCTTTGAAAGAAGCGGATTCAAAACGGTCGGTATTTTTGACGTCAACCCGGTATTAAAAGGAATCTCCGTGCGCGGAATTGAAATCCGCATGGCGGACGAGCTTCCGGAATTTATCAAGGAACACCATGTAGAGATTGCGGCTTTGACACTGCCAAAAGCAAAAGCGGTAGAGATGGCAGAGATTCTCGTGGACAACGGTGTAAAAGCAATCTGGAATTTTGCACATACCGATCTAAACTTAAAACTTCCGAAAGATGTGATCGTCGAGAACGTCCATCTTTCCGAAAGTCTGATGCGTCTCTCCTACAATCTGACCAGATATGAGGCGGAGCATCCAAAGAACAATTAAGAAACCAAAACAAAAGCAGGAGAGTCTTCGGGAAACCGGAGACTTTTTCTGTTCACTTTCCGGATAAGGAAGGAAAAGGAGGAAAAGCGATGAAACGGATTCTTACAGCAGCACAGATGAAGCAGGCAGACCGCAATACGATCGAAACCATGGGGGTACCGTCCTGGTACTGATGGAGCGCGCAGCGCTGTCCTGCGTGGAGGAGCTTCAAAATGGAACATGGGATACAGGAAAAGTCCTTGCTGTGTGCGGTCCCGGAAATAATGGAGGGGACGGTGCGGCAATTGCACGGATTTTAAAGACGAAAGGGGTGGATGCGGAACTGTTCTGTCTTGAAATCCGGAAAAATACAGTGAAGGCATGAGAGCACAGAAGAAAATTGCGGAAAATTATGGGGTCCGTGAGGTTAAGAATCCGGATTTCCGGGAATATACTGTTATCATAGATGCCATCTTTGGAATTGGCGTATCCCGTCCGCTGGCAGGGGAGTACCGGAGGGCAGTGGAAGCAATCTGCGCAAGCGGTGTTCCTGTTCTTGCCGTGGACATCCCTTCGGGGATCCACACGGATACCGGAGAGGTCCTTGATGCGGCGGTGAAAGCCAGAGCCACGGTGACATTTGCCTGTGCAAAGCCAGGGCTTCTCTTTGATCCCGGAAAACGATATGCCGGAGAGGTCCTGGTCCGTGATATCGGAATCGGCTTTGATGCAGGAGAAGAGGAGACGCCCTGGTACGGTTCAGTGGAAAAAGAAGATCTGGACCGGTTTCTTACCCGCACGCCGATGGGAAATAAGGGAACCTTCGGAAAGGTGCTGGTACTTGCCGGTTCCGGTGCCATGTGCGGAGCCGCTGTTTTGTGTGCCAGGGCAGTCCTTGCATCCGGTGCCGGCATGGTAAAGGTTGTGACAGAGGAAAGAAACCGTACGCCGCTTTTCTGTGCCCTGCCGGAAGCAATGGCGGATTTCTGGAAGGAGGATGAGCCGCTTCCGGAAGAAGCCCTGCTGCAGGATCTCGCCTGGGCGGACGCTGTTGTTGCGGGACCGGGACTTTCCAAAAGCCGGACGGCAAAAGAACTGCTCGTTTTTACGGTGCAGCACACAGAAGTTCCTCTTGTTCTGGATGCAGATGCGCTGAACCTGATTGCAGAAGATGCAGAGATTCTTTCGGGCTGCCGGGCAGAAAAAATTTTAACGCCTCATGTAGGAGAGCTTGCACGGCTGCTGCACATGACCATTGCAGAATGCCAGCGTGACCCGGCAGGAAGCGCCGGAAGGGCAGCCGAAAAATACCAGGCCTGCTGTGTACGAAAGGATTCCGTAACCGTGACAGCAGAGGAAGGGCGTGAGCAGTATTACATAAACACAAGCGGAAGCAGTGCGCTTGCGACGGCGGGAAGCGGCGATGTGCTCGCGGGAATCACAGGCGCCTTTGCAGCAAAACGTCAGTGTGAAAAAAACGAGAAAAAAATCAGCCTTGCCAAAACAGCGGCACTGGCGGCATATGCGCATGGAAAGGCGGGAGAGGCTGCGGAAGAAAAAAGCAGTGCTTCCTATGTAACAGCATCCGAGATTATCAGAGGATTGCAGTCAATCTGAGCAAAGCAGATCAGAATCACGGGTTCCCAAAAAAACTCCGGGCGGACTTTTTTGAAGCGCCGGATGAAATTTGTGAATACCTCCGGAAAAACAGGCAATATTAAATACATGGAAACGATTTTAAAAGGCGTAAAACGCCGGATCGTTATCGTATGGGAAAGCAAAACGGAAAGAATCGGAGAGTGAGCACAAGTGGTAATCAAGCGTGGCGATGTATATTATGCCGACCTGCGGCCCGTTGTGGGAAGTGAGCAGGGCGGTGTCCGTCCGGTGCTGATCATTCAGAATGACATCGGCAACCGGCACAGTCCGACGGTGATCTGTGCGGCGATTACATCGAGGATGAATAAGGCGAAGCTGCCGACGCACATTGAGATCGAAGCGTCCGCCTATGGGATTGTACGGGATTCTGTTATTTTACTGGAACAGCTTCGGACGATCGATAAGAGAAGGCTGAAAGATAAAATCTGTCATCTGACGCCGGAACAGCTGGCCCTTGTGAACGAAGCACTGAAAATCAGCCTGGATCTGCCTACATAAGGGGTATTTTTGGCGCGGTTCACGGTTGACGAATGAGAAAGATCGTGCTATATTCTATATTATATGGCTTCTGCCGTTTTTCGGGGAAACCTTTTTACAGAAAAGTAATACTTTAAATAAAGGAGACAAAAGAGGTATGTCAGGACATTCAAAATTTGCCAATATTAAGCATAAGAAAGAAAAAAACGACGCAAAAAAAGGTAAAATCTTTACCATCATCGGCCGTGAGATCGTAATCGCTGTCAAAGAGGGCGGACCGGATCCGGCAAACAACAGCAAGCTGCGTGACGTTATCGCAAAAGCAAAAGCAAACAACATGCCGAACGATACCATCGACCGCGGTATTAAAAAAGCTGCCGGAGATGCAAACGCAGACAACTACGAGCGTATCACCTACGAAGGTTATGGCCCGAATGGTATCGCGATCATCGTAGAGACTCTGACCGACAACAAGAACCGTACCGCAGCAAACGTAAGAAGCGCTTTCACCAAAGGAAACGGAAGCGTTGGAACACCGGGATGCGTATCCTACATGTTCGACAAAAAGGCCAGATCATCATCGACAAAGAAGAGTGCGAAATGGATGCTGACGATCTGATGATGCTTGCTCTGGATGCAGGCGCAGAAGACTTCGCAGACGAAGAGGACAGCTACGAAATCATTACCGATCCGGATGACTTCTCCGCAGTACGTGAGGCTCTGGAGAAAGACGGTATCGCCATGGCAGAGGCAGACGTTACCATGATCCCACAGACCTACGTAGAGCTGACCGATCCGCAGGCATTAAAAGATCTGAACCGTACCCTGGATCTGCTGGATGACGACGACGACGTACAGTACGTATACACCAATCTGGACGAGTAATTTCGCTGGAAATTACATAGAATCATAAGAATCTGCGCATACTGATGAAGCTATTTTGGAATAGCAGAAAAGAGGAAATCCGTATGGCAGAATCACAGAAAAACCAGACAGAAAAAGAAAATATTGTAGAACTGAAGACCAACATTTATCTGCTGTCCATCATCGGCGAGGTGGAGGGGCATGAATCACTCGGCGAGCGCACGAAAGCGACGCGCTATGAGCACATTCTCCCTGCTCTTGCCCGTGCCGAGGAGGACAAAAGTATTGATGGTCTTCTGATTCTCCTGAATACCGTAGGCGGAGATGTGGAGGCCGGTCTTGCAATTGCAGAGATGATTGCGTCCATGCGAAAGCCTGCGGTATCGCTCGTTTTAGGGGGTGGTCATTCGATCGGTGTCCCGCTCGCCGTTGCAGCAGACTATTCGCTGATCGTGCCGAGTGCCACCATGGTCATTCACCCGGTGCGTACAAACGGCATGTTCATCGGTGTTGCACAGACGTACCGTAATATGGAAAAGACGCAGGATCGGATCACAGGTTTTGTATCGGCCCATTCTAAAATCACCAAGGAACGGCTCGAGGAGCTGATGCTCGATACGAAAATGCTGGTCAAGGATGTCGGAACAATGCTGGACGGCCCGCAGGCAGTGAAGAAGGCCTGATCGACGAGGTCGGCGGCATTGCCCGCGCGCTCGAAAAGCTGAATGAGCTGATGAAAAAGGCAGCAGGGACAGAAAATTGACTTCACGGCGCGGCTTGTGTTTCAGGGGATTTTGTGTTAGAATGAGTTCGCTGTGAAAATTCGAACGGAAGTTTTGTCCGGACTTTCACAAAAGAGAAAAATAAGGGAACAGGATAAAAAAATGACAGTAATAGAAGCTTTATTTCTGGGCCTGATCCAGGGAATCACGGAATTCCTGCCGATCAGCAGCTCCGCACATCTGATTATCTTCCGTCACTTTATGAAGATCGAAGATACGCAGACGGTGTTTTTCAATGTGCTTTTGCACTTTGGCTCCATGATTGCAATTCTGCTCACATTTTCGAAGGAATGGAAACGTCTCTTCCTCGCGCTGTGCGGAATCATAATCGATCTGTTTCATAATTTAAAGGAACACTTTTCCAGTCAGCATCAGGAGAGAAAGCAGTACCGGAAGGTACTCGGCAGCAACTACCGTATGCTTGCTTTCCTGCTGATTCTGACCACCATCCCGACTGCTGTAATCGGCGGCATGATTCAGAGCCTTGTCACACTGACCTCCTCGAATCTGCTGGCACCTGGCGTTGGTCTGTATCTGACGGCGATTCTGCTTGTGGTGGCAGATATGCTTCCGGAGGGAGAAAAAACGCAGAAAAATTTGAAGCCGAAAGATGCACTGATTGCCGGATTCTTCCAAGGCTTTTCCACGATTCCGGGTCTTTCCCGTCTTGGTTCGACTATTTCTGCGTGTGTGATCGGCGGCATGACCCGTTCGTACGCTGTGAAATACTCTCTGATTGTGAGTGTTCCGGCGATTATCGGGGCAACGATCGTTGAAATTGCGACCATGGGAAAAAATAAAATTGTTTTTCATCCGGTATATCTGGTCGGCGTTTTCATGGCGGCACTTGCCGGTTACTTTACGATCCGCATTCTGATGCGTGTGGTGAAAAAACGGAAACTGAAATATTTTGCTTTGTACTGTCTTCTTGTCGGGACATTCTCCATTGCAGGATATTTTCTGCTGTAATACGAGAAAGGGGAGAAGTTCTGCATGGCAAATACAACAAAGGGAAGCGGGAAGACAAAGAAAAAAACTTCTGCTTCCGGAACAGCAAAAAAGAAACAGACCCAAACAACGGCCAGAAAAACAACGGCGAAAAAGAGCAGTACCGCAAAACGTACCTCCGGCACAAGGAAAAACACAGTCCGTGAGCCGATGGACGAGGGAGTGCGCGCAGAAATTATTCTGCTTTCCGTGCTTGCTGTTTCGATTCTGCTGATGCTCAGTAATTTCGGTATGGGCGGCGTGATCGGACAGGCTGTCTGCGACTTCTTTTTCGGCCTTTTCGGCGTGACAGAGTGGGCAGCACCGGTTCTGATCTTCTTTGGAACAGCATTTTACATAGCAAACAGACAGAACTTTTTAATTGTGCGGAAAACCGGGGGAGCGATCAGCTGCTTCGTCTTTTTCTGCGCTTTTATGCAGCTTCTGGCGTCCGGCTATACGAGAGATACGACATTTCTGGATTACTATTTTGACAGCGCCTACGATCATCTCGGCGGAGGAATCTTAGGAGGGTCTGTCGTGAAAATTCTCGGCATGGGATTCGGCCAGATCGGTGCGTGGGTGATTATTGTGATCGCCATCGTGATTTCCGTGATCGTGATGACGCAGAAGCCGATTCTCGCGCCGATCCATGAAAAGACGAATGACCACCGCCGGATGGCGGAGGAGCGCCGCCAGGAGCGTCTGGCGCGCCAAGCTGCGATGGAGGAAGAGGAAGGAAAAGAGCTGATTCTTGAGCCAGTGGAGGAACCGAAAAAAGCCGGGAAGAAAAAGAAATCCCGCCTTCTTTCTCATGTGGAATCGAAGGCTGATTTAAACGAAAACGACGATACCCATCAGATGGAGATGCCGGAGCTTTCGATTCACCGTGGTTCTGTGCCGGCTGAAGAGCCGGAAAAGACAGGACCGGAGATGACACGGCAAGCTGCAGAAGAGGCGAAAAAAGAGAAAACGTCTGCGGATCATACGAGAAATCCGCGGTCTTCCTGTGAAGAGATCGAGGCGGATATAGACGGCATTCGTCAGGAAATCGGGAAAAAAGCAGAGGAAAAGCGGCCGGAGTACAAAACACCGCCGATGAATCTTCTGAAAAAAGGGATGCGCGGTGCCATGGGCGATTCCGATGCGCATTTGCGGGAAGTAGCGCGGAAACTGGAGGAGACGCTGGACAGCTTCGGTGTCAAAGTTACAGTCAATAACGTAAGCTGCGGACCGACCGTCACACGGTATGAGCTGATGCCGGAACAGGGCGTGAAAGTAAGCCGGATTGTCGGATTGACCGACGATATCAAGCTGAGTCTTGCAGCAGCAGATGTCCGCATTGAGGCACCGATCCCGGGAAAATCCGCAGTCGGAATCGAGGTTCCAAATAAGACGAACACGGCCGTGATGCTGCGTGATCTTCTTGAAACACCGGAGTTTAAGAACTTTTCTTCGAATCTGCCTTTGCTGTCGGAAAAGACATCGCCGGTCAGCCGGTCATCGCAGATATCGCGAAAATGCCTCATCTTCTGATCGCCGGTGCGACCGGTTCCGGTAAATCGGTCTGCATCAACACACTGATTATGAGTATTATTTATAAGGCAAAACCGGAAGACGTCAAACTGATCATGATCGACCCGAAGGTCGTTGAGCTTTCTGTTTATAACGGCATTCCGCACCTTTTTATTCCTGTTGTCACAGACCCGAAAAAGGCTTCCGGAGCTCTGAACTGGGCGGTTGCGGAGATGACAGACCGTTATAACAAATTTGCGGAATTCAACGTGCGCGATATGAAAGGCTACAATGCAAAAGTTGCCGAGCTGCCGCCGGATGAAAACGGCAAAAAACCGGAAAAACTGCCGCAGATCGTCATTATCGTGGATGAGCTTGCCGACCTGATGATGGTTGCGCCGGGAGAAGTGGAGGATGCGATCTGCCGTCTGGCACAGCTTGCCCGTGCGGCCGGCATCCATCTGATTATTGCAACACAGAGACCTTCCGTCAATGTCATCACTGGTCTTATCAAGCAAATATGCCGTCCCGTATTGCATTCTCGGTTTCTTCCAGCGTAGATTCCCGTACGATCCTCGACATGGGAGGTGCGGAAAAACTGCTTGGAAAAGGCGATATGCTCTACAAGCCGCAGGATTACCAGAAACCGGCCCGTCTGCAGGGATCCTTTGTTTCGGATAAAGAGGTCAGCGATGTCGTTGCCTACTTAAAAGATCACTACGGCGAGAACGCTTATGATCCGGATATCGAAAAACGGATTCACACCGTAAGCCTGGATGGCGGTTCTGCCGCAGGCGGCGGAGATAACCGCGATAATTACTTCGTGGAAGCCGGAAAATTTATCATCGAAAAAGATAAGGCATCGATCGGCATGCTCCAGAGAGTGCTGAAAATCGGTTTCAACCGCGCGGCCAGAATCATGGACCAGCTCGCGGATGCCGGTGTCGTAGGACCGGAGGAAGGAACCAAGCCGAGAAAAGTTCTGATGTCCATGGAACAGTTCGAAAATTATCTGGAGGAACACGGATGATGGGAAAAGATGTTGTCCGTTGTTTACAAATAACCGGAAACGTGATAAAGTATTAACATAAAATGCGCGAAAATCCAAGTCGTGCTTTTGTTAAAATATTTCTAACAAGATTAGGAGGATATTATGTACAAGATTCAAGAAGCGGAAATGCTCGCGAATAATATCTACCGTATGGTAGTAGAAGCACCGCGAGTAGCACAGCACTGCCTCCCTGGACAGTTTGTTATTGTCAAGGCAGATGAAGAAGGAGAAAGAATTCCTCTGACCATTTGTGATTACGATAGAGAAGCAGGAACTATCACCATCGTATTCATGCCGATCGGAGAATCTACCAAAAAAATGAAAGATCTCAAAGCGGGAGATGCTTTCATGGATTTCGTAGGACCTCTGGGGCAGCCGTCCGAGTTCTGCAGCGAAGATATCGAAGAACTGAAGAAAAAACGGATCGTATTCGTAGCCGGCGGTGTTGGAACTGCACCGGTTTACCCGCAGTTAAAATGGCTGCATGAGCATGGAATCACTGCTGACGCCATTGTCGGAGCAAAGACAAAAGATCTCGTTATTCTCGAGAAAGAAATGTCTGCTGTCAGCAATCTGTACATAACCACAGACGATGGTTCTTACGTAAGAAAAGGTATGGGTACCGATGTACTCCGCGACCTTGTACAGAACCAGGGCAAACAGTATGATGTCTGTGTTGCCATCGGACCGATGATCATGATGAAATTCGTATGTCTTCTGACAAAAGAACTGAACATCCCGACCGTTGTCAGCATGAACCCGATCATGGTAGACGGAACCGGTATGTGCGGTGCCTGTCGTCTAATGGTAGGCAATGAAGTAAAATTTGCCTGCGTAGACGGACCGGAGTTTGACGGTCATCTGGTAGACTTCGACCTGGCTATGAAACGTCAGCAGATGTACAAGACAGAAGAGGGAAGAGCTCTCTTAAGATACCAGGAAGCGCAACCCATCACGGTGGATGCGGCCAGTGCGGAGGTGACAAATAATGGCAAAGGGATTAAACAGAGTACCGGTACGTGAGCAGGAGCCGAAGGTACGTGCCACAAATTTTGACGAGGTATGTCTTGGATACAACAAAGACGAAGCAGTAGAAGAAGCACAGCGCTGCCTGGGCTGTAAAAATGCAAAATGTATCACAGGATGCCCGGTTAATATCAACATTCCGGCATTCATTGCACAGGTAAAAGAAGGAAACTTCGAGGAAGCATACAAAATTATCGGTGAGTCCAGTGCACTCCCGCAGTCTGCGGCCGTGTATGTCCGCAGGAGAGCCAGTGCGAGGGCAAATGTGTCCGCGGAATCAAAGGCGACGCTGTTTCCATCGGTAAACTGGAGCGTTTCGTTGCTGACTGGGCAAAAGAAAACGGTATCAAACCGGTTCCGGCAGCAGAGAAAAACGGCCACAAGATCGCGGTTATCGGTTCCGGCCCTGCAGGTCTTACCTGCGCAGGAGACCTTGCAAAACTTGGCTACGATGTAACCATCTTCGAGGCACTTCACAAAGCCGGCGGTGTATTAAGCTACGGTATTCCGGAGTTCCGTCTTCCGAAAGACAAAGTAGTTGCCGCTGAAATCGAGAACGTAAAATCTCTCGGTGTTAAAATTGAGACCAACGTTATCATCGGAAAATCCGTTACCATCGACGAGCTGTTAAAAGACGAAGGATTTGAAGCAGTATTCATCGGTTCCGGTGCTGGCCTTCCGATGTTCATGGGAATCCCGGGTGAGAACGCAAACGGCGTATTCTCCGCAAACGAGTTCCTGACCAGAAACAACCTGATGAAAGCATTCCGCGATGATTACGATACCCCGATCGCACACGGCAAGAAAGTTGCTGTAGTCGGCGGCGGCAACGTAGCTATGGACGCTGCAAGAACCGCACTTCGTCTCGGCGCAGAGGTACACGTTATTTACCGTCGTTCTGAGGCAGAGCTTCCGGCCCGTGCAGAGGAAGTTCATCATGCAAAAGAGGAAGGTATCATCTTCGACATTCTGACCAACCCGGTAGAAATTCTGACCGACGACAAAGACTGGGTAACCGGTATCCGCTGCATCCGTATGGAGCTTGGCGAGCCGGACGCTTCCGGAAGAAGAAGACCGGTTGAGATTCCAGGATCTGAGTTCGAAATTGAAGTAGACGAAGTTATCATGTCTCTTGGTACTTCCCCGAACCCGCTGATTTCTTCCACCACCTACGGTCTGGATGTCAACAGAAGAAAATGTATCGTAGCTGAGGAAGAAACCGGAAAGACCAGCAAAGAGGGCGTTTACGCCGGCGGTGACGCTGTAACAGGTGCAGCAACCGTTATCCTTGCTATGGGTGCCGGAAAAGCCGGAGCTAAAGGAATTGATGAGTATATCAAAAGCAAAAATGCATAAGGCATTGCTTTTCTAAACTAAAAGCCATATAGACGCGGACAAAAAGTGATCTATATGGCTTTTGGTGTTTTTGACAGATATCCGAAAGGGTTTTAAGATTACAGAATGAAAATTACGATATTAACAGTAGGAAAAATAAAAGAGAAATATCTGCGGGATGCGATCGCCGAGTATTCGAAGCGCCTCAGCCGCTATGCAAAGCTGGAAATTATCGAGGTGGCGGATGAAAAAACGCCGGACAACGCGAGTGAAACCGTAGAGACGAATATCAAAAATAAAGAAGCAGAGCGCCTTCTCAAATATATCCGGGATGACGCTTATCTGATTACATTGGAAATTAAGGGAAAACAGCTCACATCCGAGGAGCTGGCCCAGAAAATAGATACGCTCGGCGTGCAGGGAACGAGCCATATTATTTTTGTGATCGGTGGTTCCTTAGGGCTTGGCGAGGAAGTTCTGAAGCGTTCAAACTATGCGCTCAGTTTTTCGAAAATGACATTTCCGCATCAGTTGATGCGGGTTATTCTGCTGGAACAGATTTACCGGAGCTACCGCATTAACTGCGGGGAGCCATATCATAAATAGCTGCGAATAAGAGAGGTGTGATTGCGATGCGTGAAATGCGTTTAAAAAAGCGGGAGATTACAGATCCTGAAATTTTAAGAGAAATTCTGGAAAGCTGCGAGGTTGTGCGGATCGGGGCGATGGATGAGGAAGGCATGTTTATCGTGCCGATGAATTATGGATATGATGTCCGGGAAGAAGATGGAACTCTTCACGTCTGTCTGTACCTGCATGGGGCAAAAGAAGGGCGGAAGGCGGCTGCATTTGCAGCGGATCCGCGCGTGGCGGTGGAGATGGATTACAACCATGAAGTGATTACAGGTGACTATACGTGTGCGTATTCCTATGCGTACCGCAGTATCATGGGAAACGGAACCATCACGGAGGTGACAGATCCGGAGGTAAAGAAGAAAGGCCTGGAAAAAATCATGGCGCATATCGCACCGGAGGCGAAGATCGCTTTTCTGCCGGAGATGGTGGAGCGCGTTGCCGTATGGCGCATAGACATCGATACATTTACCGGCAAAGAGCGCAGACGAAAATAGAGTGTTCGAAGCTCCGCAGGCGCAGACGGAAAAAGACAGCAGAAAGGACAGCAGAAATGATTAAAATTGATCTGATTACAGGCTTCCTTGGCTCAGGGAAGACGACTTTTTTGAAACAGTACGCAAAGTATCTGATGGCACAGGGAAAGAACATCGGCATCCTGGAGAATGATTTTGGGGCAGTCAATGTGGATATGCTGCTTCTGCAGGAACTGCGCGGCGATCAGTGCGAGCTGGAGATGATTTCCGGCGGATGCGACAAAGAGACACACCGCAGACGGTTCCGCACAAAACTGATCTCGATGGGCATGAGCGGCTACGACCGCATTCTCGTGGAACCGTCGGGGATTTACGATGTGGATGAGTTCTTTGACACGCTGTATGACGAGCCGCTGAACCGCTGGTATGAGGCGGGAAGCGTCATCACGATTCTGGATGCCGGGCTCGATGAGAAGCTGTCGGAGGAAGAAGAGTATCTGCTGGCTTCCGAGGCGGCGAACGCTGGTAAAATCGTGCTGAGCAAAGTACAGAATGTTTCGGAGGAAAAGAAAGAAGAAACGATTGCCCATCTGAACCGCACGCTCGAGCAGGCAGGCTGCAGAAGACAGTTTTCTGATGCAGAAATTTTACAGAAAAACTGGGATGATCTGACAGAGGATGATTTCAAAATGCTCTCCGAATGCAGTTACCGTTCGGAGGATTACCGGAAGCTGGATTTCGGCGAGCAGCAGACATTTGATTCGCTCTGCTTTCTGGAGCCGAAGATTACGGAAGAAGCGCTGAAAAAGGCAGCAGAAGCAATCTTTGCGGATCCATCATGCGGCAATGTATTCCGGATCAAAGGAATTGTAAAGACGGGCGAAACTGTGTGGAGCGAAATCAATGCGACGCGGGAACAGATGACATTCCAGCAGTGCCGGAGAGCCAGGAAGTGCTGATTGTAATCGGCGCGGGGCTTTCGAAAGAGCGGATTAGTGGAATTCTCGGAATTAAGTAAAAATGGAGCATGACGGAAAGGGGTATTTTCCATCATGCTCCTGCTGGTTTGGCTAAATAGCAGTTACTGTGAAATGCGCTGCCGTTCTGACAGTGTGGGGAACGGAATGATTTTGGAATCCCGTGCATCATCCGGTGTACAAAGAGCAGTCAACGGCTGCGGCTGATTTTCCATGGTCTGGAAGGAGAGAATGCCATCTTTCCATAAAACGACATCATCCGGTGAATGGACGGCAAAATAGCGGTGCAGCACATCGAAAAGAGAGGATGGAACTGCCGCAAGATCGTGCTCGGGATCGCTGGAATATAGAAAGATCCGGCTTCCCGGAAAACGACGGGAATGGATACCGGCAGAGGGAGCGGTAAAATCCGGGTTTTCGGTAAAATATAAGGATCTTTCTGCGGGTCCGGAAAACGGAATAGACAGCGTTGTGGAAACAACTGGCGCTTCTTCTGCAAGGGCTGGCTGCTTCTGAAATTTGCACAGGAATGGAATATTTTGAAAAAATGTATATTTCTTTCTCATAAGACTCACCTTTCAGCCGGAAAAGATCTGGCATTTGGCAGGGTGGATGTTATCGTTTACTTTAATTTTATCTTATCAGAAGTGCAGAAATAACAGGGTTAAACATTTGTAAAAAGCGTGTAAAACATCTTAAAGAGAAAGAAAAGAAAGGGGAAATCATATGGAACAGGAAGTAATGCAGGCCATTCGGGCAGAACTGGAAAGCAATATAGATGCAAAATACCGGGAATTTCACAGCTCTCTTGTGACGGGACAGAACTGTCGGATTCTTGGTGTCCGCATTCCGGTTTCGCGACGGATTGCAAAAGCGACAGCAAGAGACCATTATGAAGTTTATACCGAACAGTTTAATCCGGAAGTCTACGAGGAGCTTCTGATCCGCGGAATGATGATCGGCTACGGAAAGCTGACCAGTGAAGAACAGACGGCAGAACTGGACCGCTTCGTGCCGATGATCAACAGCTGGGGAATCTGTGACAGCTCCTGTGCAACGTGCCATTTTATGAAGAAAGACCAGGAGTATTGGTATGGATATCTGCAGAAATGGCTGAAAAGCAGCCGGGAATATGAAATCCGGTTTGGTGTTGTGTGTCTGCTGGACTTTTTTATCAACGAAGCGTATATCGATGCTGTGCTGGAGGAGATGAAAAAGATTCATCACGATGGCTATTACGTAAAAATGGCCGTCGCCTGGGCAGTATCGATCTGTTATATTTATTTCCGGAAAAACACAGAAACTGCTGAAAGAAAACAGTCTCGATGACTGGACACATAACAAAACAATTCAGAAAATCAGAGAGTCGCTGCGGATCAGCAAAGAAGAAAAAGAGATGCTGAAAACCTGGAAGAGATAAAAAGAAAACCGTATCGCCGCGTTTCGAATATCGCAGCAATACGGTTTTCTTTCTCTTTTTGAACTTATTCGTCCCATCCCTCAAAAAGCCGGATGTTGACGGCAATATTTCTTGCAATTTCACCTTCGCTTTTCCCGAGATCTGCCACATCCGATACCGGCGGAAAATCAGGTTCTTCTTCCGTCAGTTCCAGAGAGATCCAGTCATAGGCGGAGTGAATGGCATCTTCCAGCGCCTCGTCGAGGGTATCCCCTTTTGCATAGCAGCAGGCGAGATCTGGAAAATAACCTTCGTAGGTTCCCTGTTCGGTTTTATGAAAAACGGCTGGATAAGTAAATTTCATAGTGTTTCTTCCTTCTTCCTTTTCTTTTTCACGGAAATTCTTTTTTATCGTAGCACTTTTTCTCAAAAGATACAATGCCTAAAATACAATTGATCGTATTTGTAATCTATGCTAGAATGAAAAACAGATAATTGGAAAATACAAATGAAACCAAGGGAGGATTTCTCTTTGATAAAAGTAATTTTGTGGGACATCGACGGAACACTTCTGAATTTTAAGATGTCGGAACGATATGCAATTGAGTACTGTTTCAACAAGTTTCATATGGGAACCTGCACGGACGAAATGCTGCAGCGCTACAGCGTGATCAACCGCGGTTACTGGGAGCGGCTGGAGACGGGAGAGCTTACGAGAGAACAGGTGATGCTTGGACGATTCCATGAATTTTTTGAATCGGAAGGACTGCCGACGGATCAGGTAAAGGTATTCAATGATGAATATCAGATCCGCCTCGGCGATAAGGCTTTCTTCTGCGATCACGGAGATGACTGGTAAAACAGCTGAAAGCTACCGTAAAACAGTATGCAGTAACAAATGGAACCACTGTTGCACAGGAGCGTAAACTCCGCTTTTCCGGGCTTGATCAGCTTCTGGACGGCGTTTTTTATCTCGGAACAGGTCGGTGTG
>ENA-OQMZ01000163-OQMZ01000163.1-human-gut-metagenome-genome-assembly--contig:-NODE-163-length-28344-cov-5.852288_pt1 | contig 28344 bp, 31 predicted proteins | sample MGYA00242621_ERZ504862 | MGnify/ENA primary metagenome ERZ504862 (study PRJEB26092, sample SAMD00036393) | human gut metagenome | host: Homo sapiens | study: EMG produced TPA metagenomics assembly of...
AAAAAAAGAAAAAGGAATACCTTATTTCGACTACAACCTGTTGTTTATAGTTATATTTCTGCTCTGCTTTGGTCTTGTTATGCTATATACTCGAGTGCATACACATCGGCCATCAAAAATCATGACAGCATGCACTATCTTAAGCTTCAGATACGAAATATTGTACTTGGACTTATACCTATGGTATTTCTGGCAAAGGTCGACTACAGATATTGGAAAAAGCTTGGCTTTTTTGCGTATATAGTATCGCTTATACTGTGTGTGCTTGTGTTTGTGCCGAAAATAGGCTCAAGCTCACATGGTTCATCGAGATGGATCGGCATAGGACCAATACAGTTCCAGCCTTCAGAAGTGGCTAAAATTGCGGTCATACTGTTTATGGCTATGATTATAGACAAGATACCCAAGCAGTTTGATAAGTTTTTAAGTCTGGTAAAGGTGCTTGCTATGCTTATTCCGCTCATAATAGTTGTTGCAATCAGCAATCTGAGTACGGCAGTTATCATCATAGGCATTTCGGTCTGTATGTTGTTTGTCGCAAGCCCAAAGTATCTGCAGTTTATTATTGTAGCAGTGGCGGTAGTTGTGTTTGCAGTGGCGTTTGTCATGCTGGCAGGCTATAGAAGTACACGTATTGAGGCATGGCTGCATCCGGAGACTGCGGGAACAGACGCAGTATTCCAGACTATGATGGGACTTTATGCGATAGGCTCGGGCGGATTGTTTGGAAAAGGACTTGGAGAGAGTTTACAGAAGCTTGGCAATGTGCCGGAGTCACAAAATGATATGATATTTACAATTATTTGTGAAGAGCTTGGATTGTTTGGGGCTATCTGCCTTATTTTACTTTTTATACTGCTTATATGGCGTATGATGGTCATTGCAAACAATGCAAGGGATTTGTATGGCTCACTTTTAGTGATTGGTGTGATGAGTCATATTGCAATCCAGGTGATACTGAATATTGCGGTAGTTACCAATTCACTTCCAAATACCGGTGTTATTCTGCCGTTTATCAGCTATGGAGGTACGTCAATCATATTCCTGATGGCGGAAATAGGGCTTGTTTTGTCTGTGTCAAGAGGCATCAGGCTTGAAAATGTGTAGATTAAGGCGTGAAATATAATGATTAAGAAAAAAAGAAAACATAAAAAGAGTTTAAAGCATTTTTTTATGGGACTGCTAATTACGATAGCAGTGCTCGCGATACTGCTTCTCATTGCACTTAAGCTGTTTACGGTAAAAAGGGTAGTTGTCGAGGGCAATGAGCTTTATGACCAAAAGACTATAGAGGATGCGGTGCTTAATGATAAGTACTCATGGAACTCACTGTATGTCTATCTGAAATATAAGGTAAAGGATACTAAAAAAATACCGTTTATTGATACAATGAGCATAAGCCTGGATAGTCCGCATACTCTTCATATATCAGTTTATGAAAAAGGAATGCTTGGATACATATATATTCCGGGAATTAATGAGAATGCATATTTTGATAAGGATGGCTTTGTGGTGGAGACATCCTCAGACACGGTGCCGGGTGTGCCATGTATAGATGGCATAAGCTGTGACAAGGTAGTGCTTTACGAGAAGCTTCCTATAAAGCAGGCTATGCTAAAAGATATCCTTGAGCTTACCCAGGGATTAAAAAGGCAGGATCTTGTGCCGGATTCTGTGGATTATGGTGCGCAAAATGCACCGGTAGTCAAGTATGGTAATGTGAGTGTGATAATTGGTGACACGACAAAGCTTACACGTAAAATAGAGAGGCTTAAGGCTATCATGCCATCGCTTGAGGGACAGTCCGGTACACTACATTTAGAGAGCTGGACGGAAGAAACAACAAATATTGTGTTTGACAAGTCAGAATAATGCAAAACTAAATAAAAAAAATCATATTTTATAGTTGATTATTTTGGAGAAAAATTATATTATAGAATAAATGAGTTTAAGAATATTCGATATTTTTATATAGAAAATTAAATTTTGGGAAAGAAAGAGGAGGAATCACCTTGCTTGAGATAAGAACTAACGAGGCTGATAACAGCGCAAAGATTATTGTCATTGGAGTCGGAGGAGCCGGTAACAATGCAGTTAACAGAATGATTGATGAGAATATTGGTGGAGTAGAGTTTATCGGCATCAATACAGATAAGCAGGCTTTACAGCTTTGTAAGGCTCCTACACTTATACAGATTGGAGAGAAGCTTACAAAGGGACTCGGCGCAGGTGCGCAGCCTGAAATCGGTCAGAAGGCCGCTGAGGAGAGCGCAGAGGAGCTTCAGGCAGCAGTAAAGGGCGCTGATATGGTATTCGTCACATGCGGTATGGGAGGCGGAACCGGTACAGGTGCAGCTCCTGTTGTTGCAAAGATAGCAAAGGATCAGGGCATACTTACAGTTGGTGTTGTTACAAAACCATTCAAATTTGAGGCAAAGCAGCGAATGATTAATGCTGTTTCAGGAATAGAGAGACTTAAAGAGAGCGTTGATACACTTATTGTCATTCCAAATGATAAGCTTCTTGAGATAGTAGACCGTCGCACAACAATGCCGGATGCACTCAAGAAGGCAGATGAGGTATTGCAGCAGGCAGTTCAGGGAATCACTGATCTTATTAATCTTCCTGCACTTATCAACCTTGACTTTGCAGATGTACAGACTGTCATGAAGGACAAGGGTATGGCACATATCGGTATCGGTAGTGCACAGGGGGATGATAAGGCTATCGAAGCTGTTAAGCTTGCGGTTGCTTCACCTCTTCTTGAGACAAAGATAAATGGTGCAACACATGTAATTATCAATATCTCAGGCGATATCTCCCTTATGGATGCAAACGATGCAGCAAGTTACGTACAGGATCTGGCAGGAGAGGATGCCAATATTATCTTTGGTGCCAAGTTTGATGAGAGCATGACTGATCAGGCTTCTATCACTGTTATTGCTACAGGACTGGAGGATGTTTCAGAGAAGATAGATATGCCGGGCAAGCAGGCAGCGCCTGGTGCAGGAATGGCAGGCGGTATGCAAAACCGTATGGTATATCCGAATCAGACAGCTGCAAGACCTGTTTCAGGCATGGGAACACAGTCCACAGCAACAGCAGGACTTCATACAGCTGCCCAGCAACAGCAGACAGCACCTGCACATGCATATACAGGTATCCAGAAGCCACGCCAGCCTGAGAGCACGGTTAAGCCGGTAGAGATTAATATTCCGGATTTCCTTAAGAATTCAAGACGATAGTTTATAGGACATGCAGCTTTTTGGCTGCATGTCTTTTTGATTATTGTCGACATATTACGGCACTTAAAAACCTGCTTTTACGCTATTCTTGTCTGTGAAAGTGAGGTGAAAAATTATCTATGCATTTTATCTCGATATTTTTCTTCTTCGTACATTTATCACCAACTGTCTCATACTTATATTTGTCATATATATGCTAAAAATCCCATTGATCGGGAAGGTGGTACGTCTGATTGCTTCAGCGGTGGGTGCATCGGTATGTGAATGTGTACTGCTTCTTTTGGCAGGCAGCTATGCGTTTTATAAATGGACCTCTGTTCTGGTGGTCGTACCGCTTGCGGCAAGGCTTGCAATAGGCAGACAGGCTGGCAGAAAAATCCCGTTTCTAAGACTTTTTGCACTATGTATGTTTGTAACAGTGCTGACCGGAGGCATAGTAACAGCTCTGGACAGCTTTTTCAGCTCTGATGCGACAGTTATGGTATGCTTTGGTTTTGTCATATCATACATAGTGTTAAAGTGCTTCTGTGAACGAAGTAATGAGAGCAGAAGACTATATAGGGTCACACTTTTAAAGGATGGTAAAAGGGCTTGTGCCACAGCCTTGTATGATACGGGAAATCTGCTAAAAAAACAGCCACAGCAGATTCCGGTGCACATAGGCGGGAGTGCATTGTTTGATATTGTAGGAGAAAATGCCAGCTTTTTTGATGTGCCGTACAAGAGCCTGGGAAATGATGGTGGGAGCATTAAAGTGTGTGAATTTGATGAGATGACAGTTATGAAGGGAAATGGTAAGCTGATTTTACATAATGTGCTGGTGGGAAGAGCATCGGATAGTTTATTTGAGGACAATGCATATGATATGATTTTGAATGAAGCTGTTTTTAGTAATAAAACGGGTATGGAAAATACTCTGGGGAAGCAAGCCGCACACAAATGAGGTGTTTTACATAGGAGGGACGGAAGTGCTGCCGCCTCCGCTTGAGACAGATGAGGAGAAGTGCTGTCTGATTGCACTGGTGGATAAAAATGTGGCAATGTCAAAGGAACAGGCAAAAAAGCAGCTTATAGAGCACAATCTAAGGCTTGTGGTGTATCTGGCAAAAAAATTTGAAAACACGGGAGTATGCGTGGAGGACCTTATATCAATTGGCACAATCGGTCTCATAAAGGGGATAAACACATTCAATCCTGAGAAGAAAATAAAGCTTGCCACATATGCATCCAGATGCATAGAAAATGAGATCCTTATGTATCTGCGCCGCAACAACAGAGTGAAGCTTGAGGTATCCTTTGATGAGCCACTAAACACGGATTGGGACGGAAATGAGCTGCTTTTATCAGATATACTGGGGACGGATGAGGATGTCATATATAAGGATATCGAGACTGAGGTTGAGATTTCACTGCTAAAAAAAGCCATGCTGTCATTGAACGAGCGTGAAAGACAGATAATAGAGCTTCGATTTGGAGTAAACCGTGTGGAGAATAAGGAGCTGACGCAGAAGGAGGTGGCAGATATTCTGGGAATTTCACAGTCATACATATCAAGGCTCGAAAAAAAAATAATGGCAAGATTGAAGAAAGAAATACAGAAAATGGCATAAGTGTGGTATAATATTTTTATCATAAAACAGAATAGGAGATGGTAGTATGGTATTGGAATTTATCGGGGCTGACAGAGAGGTTACTGGAAGCTGTCACTATCTGACATTTGGGGACACACATATACTTATTGACTGTGGAATGGAGCAGGGAGCTGATTTGTACGTGAATCAGGAGATACCGGTCAATCCTTCGCTCATAGACTATGTGTTTGTCACACACGCACACATTGACCACTCAGGTCTTTTGCCACTCATATACAATCATGGTTTCAGGGGCACCATTTTTGCGACAAAGGCGACAACAGATTTATGTAACATCATGCTAAAGGATTCTGCACATATTCAGGAATTTGAGGCGGAGTGGAAGAACAGAAAGGCAAGACGAGCCGGAAGACCGGAAGTGACTCCTATGTACAATGTGGAGGATGCACAGAATGTCATGCAGCACTTTACACCGTGTGATTACAACAGTGTGTATGAGATATGTCCGGGGCTTAAGGTGAGATTTGTGGATGCAGGTCATCTGCTTGGTTCATCATCCATTGAGATGTGGGTGACTGAGGAGAATGTGACCAAAAAGATTGTCTTTTCAGGCGATATCGGAAATCACAACAGGCCGCTCATCAAGGATCCGCAGTATGTGGACAGTGCTGATTATGTGGTTATGGAATCTACATATGGCAATCGTCTGCACGATACGCCGCCTGATTACGCGGTGGAGCTTGCAAAGGTCATCAATGCGACCTTTACAAGAGGCGGCAATCTGGTAATCCCGGCATTTTCAGTGGGCAGGACGCAGGAGATGCTCTACTTTATCAGGCGTATAAAGACGGAGAATCTGCTGCCGGAGCATCCGAATTTTGAGGTTTACATCGACAGCCCCTTGCTGTTGAGGCAACAAATGTATTTCATGAGAATATATCGGACTGTTTTGATGAGGAGGCTATGGAGGCTTATTTCGGCAGGAATCAATCCAATCAGTTCCCCGGACTTCGTGTGGCAGTATCATCGGATGAGTCAAAGATGATTAATTTCGATAAGAAGCCAAAGGTCATAATCTCTGCATCGGGTATGTGTGAGGCCGGACGTATCAGGCATCACTTAAAGCACAATCTTTGGAGAAGCGATTCGACAGTTCTGTTTGTAGGATACCAGGTTCCGGGCACACTTGGCTATGCACTTTTGAACGGAGCTAAAAAGGTGAAGCTTTTTGGTGAGGAAATAGAAGTAAGGGCAAGCATAGTAAATCTGCCGGGTATCAGTGGACATGCAGACAAAAATCAGCTTACCGAGTGGCTTGGCGCAATAAAAAACAAGCCGGAGCATGTATTTATAGTCCATGGAGAGGAATCCACAGCAGAGTACTTTGCAAACCATGTGCATGAGACCTTCGGCTATGATGCAGTGGCACCGTACAGTGGTGATGCCTATGACCTTATCACGAATCAGAAGGTGGCTGATGGCTCCCGCAAGCTTGTGGAGAAAAAGGCTGCATATGGCATGGCAAGCAGAGAGAAGACTATATTTGACCGTCTTGTGGCAGCAGGCCAGAGGCTTGTATCTGTTATCCAGAAGTGTCAGGGTATGGCTAATAAGGACTTGAGCAAGTTTGCAGACAGATAAATGCGCTGTGTGATAAGTGGGATAGATAGAATGTGATCACAGCATAATAAAGTAAAAAGCTCTGTGCATACATATAAGTGTATGACACAGAGCTTTTTTATTTTATGACGCGCAGCTTATTGAAAGTGCTATGTATGTAACTACGCCTCGTCCTGCTTGAAAATTACATTTCTGTATTTCGAAAGTATTCCCTTTAACAGGCTTCCAAGTACACATATTGATATGATCTCACCGATTCCGACTGTAACTGCATTGAAAACAAGAGAGATATCAACACCCTTGTATACAGTCGTAAAACCGTATCCGTATCTGAGCACGAGTGGCACGATAATTATGTTGGCGATGACCGGTGGCAGGGTGTATACAAACTTCTTCTTTCGAAGGAAGTAAGTGCCGAGTGCGCCGAGCAGTGTAGCGATGCTTCCGAAGATGATATCCCAGATGATGCCACCTGTGATAAGGTTGGAAATCAGACATCCGATAAAAAGCCAGGAATGGCTGCCGGTGTGAAAACCGGAAGGATGCAAAGCGCTTCAGAAAAGCGTACCTGAATGGTGCCTGATGCGAGACCTAGCAGATTGGTGATATACGTGAGCACAACGTAGAGTGCTGCAATCATAGCTGCCTGTACTGCAAATAATACTTTTTTGTTTCTCATATTTAGTTCTCCTTTAGTTTTGTTTTACGTCAGGAAGGTTTCGAACTGACGTATTTATTTTCGCCTTGCTATGTTAACAAAAAATGCTTTGAATGTCAAGAAGTACATAAAGCTAACAAAGGAAGAGTTTGACGGCTCAGGATATCCGTTTGGATATAAAAATAGCGGCAGTGCTGTAGAATTATATACGCGGATTAATTGAATAAAATTACTGTAAATGGGAATGCTTTAGATAAAGAAATTTATCCGGAGGATTCCCATGTCTGTATATAAGGTTGATATATGTGGAGTGGCCACATCAAAACTGCCGGTACTTAAGGATGATGAAAAAGAAGAACTGTTTGAGAAAATAAAAAAGGGAGATAAGGCTGCAAGAGAAAAGTATATTCGTGGAAATTTAAGGCTGGTGCTTTCGGTAATCAGAAGGTTTTCAAACCATAATGAAAATATGGATGATTTATTTCAGATAGGATGCATCGGACTTATGAAATCAATTGATAATTTTGATCCGACTATAGGTGTTAAGTTTTCCACTTATGCTGTTCCGATGATTATCGGTGAGGTGAGACGGTATCTGCGTGACAACAGTGCATACCGCATTCCACGTTCCCTCAGGGATACAGCTTATCAGGCTATTAAATCAAAGGAAAAGCTATCGAGAAAGCTGGTGCATGATCCGTCCTTAGCGGAAATATCAAAGGATTGCGGTATCCCCGAAAACGATATACTATACGCACTTGATGCAATCCAGACACCGCTATCCCTCTTTGATCCTGTATATACTGACGGTGGTGATACACTTTATGTGATGGATCAGATATCGGACAAGAAAAACAAAGAGGAAGCATGGGTAAAAAATCTGGTTCTCGACGATGCCTTAAAGCTGCTTGATGACAGAGCGAGACAGATTATTAAGCTGCGTTTTTTCGAAGGCAAGACACAGATAGAGGTGGCAGAGGAGATAAATATCTCTCAAGCACAGGTATCAAGGCTTGAGAAAAATGCGCTTAAAAATATGCACGGATATCTGGAAGCATAAGCAGATAATTGAATATTTAGTCTGCCTGTGCTAAAGAAGTTTTTTTAAGCACAGCTGCAATTATGACTGCATATACACCTCCGATAACAGCGGTGATAAGCTGTGTCACTGAAAACTGAAGCTGTAATACCGGCAGCATCTTGTGCATCGGAGCAGGCAGAAATGCCGGTAGAATGATAAGTGCAATGGCTATTCCCATGAAAACGGCCTTTAGTATGGCACCTATTGCAATTGATACAGGAAAACCGGCAGCTTTACCGCATTTTTTGCGAAGCAGTCCCACACATACCACGAGAATGATATTTCCTATCATGATACATGGAAACATCGCAGGGATAGCCGCCATAACAGGACTTCCTGTGATGAAAAATGATGTGACAGGTGTGATAATGCTTAGGATAATGCCACATGCCATTCCGGCATAGAGCACGGTAAGTATTAAAGCTGCATTAATGATTGGACCTGTGATGTATACACTTAAGTTCTTAAAGAACTGGCTGACAAGACAGATTGCAAGCATAATTGCAGTAACGGTTATTTGTTTAGTTTTTATCTTCATTGATAAGACCTCCTTTAAATTTTCATATGAAATCATACTCCTTTGGGGGTGCAAATGCAAGGTTACGTTAACGGTTAATATTTACTCAGAAGGCAAAAATGACGGTTGATATTGAAAGCAATTCATTTGTGTGCTAATATAAATATATTCGCTGTTTGACGCAAAACAGCTATATATCAGGAGGAATACAATGAAAAAACTGATTAATTTGATATCAGAGGAAGTTACAAAGGCATTCGTCAGTGCAGGATATGACGAGAAGTACGGAAAGGTTACACTTTCAAACAGACCGGACCTTTGTGAGTTCCAGTGTAACGGAGCAATGGCAGCGGCAAAAGAGTATAAGTGTGCACCATTTATGATCTCGGACAAGGTAGCGGAGCTCCTTGAGTCAGATGAGATGTTTGAGTCAGTAGAATCAGTAAAGCCGGGATTTCTTAATATCAAAATGGATACCGCTTTTCTGGACAAATATATGAACGATATGAAGGATGACGAGGGCAGATACGGCTTGGAGAAGGCCAAAAAGCCACTCACTATAGTAGTGGATTACGGCGGACCAAACGTCGCAAAGCCTCTTCATGTAGGACACCTTCGTTCGGCAGTAATCGGAGAGAGCGTTAAGCGTATCGCAAAGTTCATGGGACACAATGTGATTGGTGATGTGCATCTCGGTGACTGGGGACTTCAGATGGGACTTATCATCACAGAGCTTCGCGAGAGAAAGCCTGACCTCGTTTATTTTGATGAGAGCTATACAGGAGAGTACCCGAAGGAGGCACCGTTTACCATATCAGAGCTTGAGGACATCTATCCGACAGCCAGCGGTAAGTCAAAATCAGATGAGAGCTTCAAGGAGGCAGCTCTTCTTGCCACAAAAGAGCTTCAGGGAGGCAGGAGAGGCTATCAGGCACTGCTTTCACACATTATGAATGTATCTGTAACAGATCTTAAGAGAAATTATGAGAATCTGAATGTTCATTTTGAGCTGTGGAAGGGAGAGTCGGATGCACAGCCATATGTACCTGGGATGGTTGAAATGATGAAGGAAAAGGGCTTTGCACATATGAGTGAGGGCGCTTTGGTTGTGGATGTGAAGGAGGATACAGATACAAAGGAGATTCCGCCATGTATCATCCTAAAGTCTGACGGAGCCTCACTTTACAGCACTACAGACCTTGCAACACTTGTTATGCGTATGAAGGAGAACAACCCTGACCGTGTGATTTATCTGGCAGACGCACGTCAGTCAATGCACTTTATCCAGGTGTTCCGCTGCGCAAGAAAGACAGGCATAGTACCTGATACTACAGAGCTTGTACATATCGGCTTTGGAACCATGAACGGTAAGGACGGCAAGCCTTTCAAGACAAGAGACGGTGGAGTAATGCGTCTTGAGTACCTCCTCAAGGAAATTGACGATGAGATGCTCAATAAGATTAAGGAAAACCAGAAGGAAAAAGAGAATTTAAATATTGACGAGGCGGAGGCTAAGCAGACAGCCAAAACTGTAGCGCTTGCAGCAGTCAAGTATGGTGATTTGTCTAATCAGGCGAGCAAGGATTACATCTTTGATATCGACAGATTCACATCCTTTGAGGGTAACACAGGTCCATATATCCTTTATACAATCGTGCGTATCAAGTCAATCCTCTCAAAGTATGAGGCAAAGGGTGGCGACATCAGCGCACTGAAGGATGCGATCATGCCGGCAGTCAATGCAGGACAGAAGAATCTCATGCTCTCTCTGGCAAAGTTCAATGCTACAATTGAGAGTGCATACGAGGAGTCTGCACCACACAAGATATGTGCATACATCTACGAGCTTGCCAACGCATTCAACGGCTTCTACCATGACACAAAGATTCTTTCTGAGGAGAATGAAGAACTTAAGAAGTCATATATTTCGCTGCTTGTGCTCACAAAGGAGATACTTGAGGCTTGTATCGATATGCTTGGATTCTCAGCTCCTGACAGGATGTAAAAAATAATAATTTTCACGTTCTAAAACAATTGGACATGTAATATAAATAGGACATAGATGATTTATCAGAATCGTCTGTGTCCTTTTTTAATTTGAATAACTGTCGGTGGCGATAAGGGGTGAAAAATATGGATATAATTGATTATCTGCCACAAAAGATGAAGGCTGAGGCAGAAGCGTACATGCCGTGTGGTCTGGAGGAAATCAGGGTGCGCGCCGGAAAGCAGGTGCAGTATATGTTTGCGGGAGGATGTAGAGCCGGAGTGTATATCTCACATAGCGATATTGAGGAGATGATAAATTATCTGAGCGGATATTCATTCCATGCGATAGCACCGCAGCTTGCAGCAGGCTATTTTACAGTGGAGGGAGGTCATCGTGTGGGAATTGCAGGGCAGATGGGCTGCGATGGAGGAAAGGTTACAGCAGTCAGTGAGATAGCGTCCTTAAATATCAGAATTGCCCATCAGATAAGGGACGTTGCAATGCCACTGATGCCTTATATCCGGGATGAAAACAGCATTTACAATACATTGGTTATATCACGGCCGGGAGAAGGAAAAACAACATTTTTAAGAGACTGCATAAGGATACTTTCAGATGGCTGTGACGGAAAAAACGCTCTTAAGGTGTCGGTGGTCGATGAGCGTTCGGAGATAGCAGCGTGCTACTTGGGAGTGGCTCAAAACGATATAGGCAATTCCAGTGATGTGCTGGATAACTGTCCGAAGTCACTTGGCATGAGGATGCTTTTGCGCTCTATGTCACCGGATGTGATTGCAGTGGATGAGCTGGGAGGAGAAAGCGATATCGAGGCACTAAACCAGCTTGTGAGTTGCGGAATAAGGATACTTGGCAGTGTACATGGCACCAATGCAGATGATCTGCGAAGAAAAATTCTGCCACATGCCATAGAACGGTTTGTGTTTATAGACCATGATGAAAAAGGGGTGAGGCGCTATAGCATTTATGATGAAGCTTACAGGCTTTTGTATAGTACTGTTTGCGGTATCGGGGCTGATAAATGATTACAGCAAAAGAAAAAAGGCAGATATAGCGATGCTGTATGATTTTATGCTTTTGCTTGAAAAGGGGGCATTTTATCTGGCAGGAGAAAGAATGAAGGCGCCGCAGTTTTTTAACAGCATAAGAGGAAAGAGCGAGGTGTTTAATGAGGGATGCAGGAGAATGGGAGAAGTGCTTTCAAACAGGAGCTGTAAAAGCGGGGAGGAGGGCTGGAAGGCTGTGTGGGAGAAGGTGCTTTGTGGCAGGGTATCTGATGAAAAAATAAAGAAAATGATAGTTGAAATGGGAGGTGCATTCTTTGAAAAAAATGCAGCTGCGATGGAGCAGCGGCTTAAGGAATGTGCTTTGGACATACATAAACAGATAGATTTTTACAGGAAAGATTATGTTGAAAAAATGAAGGTGATTTGTCCTGTGGGTATTTTGGGAGGGATTATGATATCGATAATGCTTATATAAAAATGTTTGTATAAAAATGTGGTAATCCGATTAAACATATTGTTGTATGCGATGAAAGGACTTGATGATGGAGATTTCGATTATTTTTAAGATAGCAGCACTTGGAATAGTGATTACGGTGCTTGGACAGGTCTTAAAACACAGTGGAAGGGAGGAAATGACTTTCCTGCTTAGTCTGGCCGGGCTTGTTATTGTATTGTTTTGGATTGTGCCATATATAAGTGAGCTGTTTAAGGCAATGCAGGATATGTTTTCTTTGTAATATGTTGAAGATTGGGATAATAGGAATTGCGGCAGTATTTTTTGCAGTGCTTTTAAAGCGTGACAGGCCTGAGCTTCAATGCTTCTTTCAGTGGCCTGCGGCACTATAATTTTTGCTTTTGCATTGGAGCGGCTCGGCACAACAATTGAGTTTTTTAAAGGACTTCTTTCAAAGCTTCCTGTGGAACCGGAATTTTTTGTCACTATGGTAAAGATGCTTGGGATTGCATATATTGCGGAGTTTCATCCTCAATCTGTAAGGACTGCGGTCATAGCGCAATTGCATCGCAGATAGAGCTTTTTGCGAAGGGAGCAATTGTTGTGATGTCAATTCCGGTGATGTCTTGTCTGATAGAGCTGATTGGAGAGCTGTTTTGATTTGTAAAAAATATATTTTGATAATAATCATATTGGCTGTAGTGTTTTTGCCGCAGTGTTTTGTGTATGCGTCTGACACCGAAATTACAGATAAAATTGAGCAGCAGATGCTTGAAAAAATAGATATGTCAGAGATTGAAAAATATTCAAAGGATTATCTGCCGGACAGACTATCGTTTTCGGATATAATGGATGCAATTCTGGCAGGAGATCAAAAGGCCGGTGAAAAAATCTGTGAGTATATTTATGAGCTGTTTTTTTATGAGATAGCGGCGGTGAAGCCTGTTATTATAAATGTGCTGTGCTATACGATACTTTTTATGGTGTTTTCAAGGCTTATTTTCTGGCGGCAGGATTATGTATACAATGTAAGCTTTCTGTTTATGTATGCATCGGTTATATCAATGCTTATGGCATCTTTTTTTGTATTGTCTGATGTGGCAAAGGGCTGTATTGATGTGCTTTTGACTTATCTTACAGCGCTTGTGCGGCATATGCGACAGTACTTCTTGCGTCCGGAAAAGGATTTTCGGCATCAGGCTTTTACATGCTGGCATTTGTGCTTATTTATGTAGTGGAGTGGCTTATAAAGCTGGTGCTCATACCGGGAATTCATCTGTTTCTGGTGCTTGAGGTGCTTAATCACGTATCAAGTGAAAAGAAGCTTGAAAAGCTTGCCGAGTTTATTGAATCAGCAGTTACAAAAATAATGAAGGCATCCATAAAGATAGTGGCAGGCATAGGCATAGTCCAGGCCATGATTGCTCCCGCAAAGGACAAAATATCGGAAAGCCTTATCTTAAAAAGTTTTCAGGCGATACCGGGTGTGGGGAGGCTTGGGCAGGGTGCAGGTGAAATTATGCTTGGCTGTGCGATGCTCATAAAAAACAGTGTTGGTATGGCTGCGATTATCGTGCTTTTTTTCATTGTACTGACCCCTCTTGTAAAAACACTAATCTTTTCGCTGATGTACAGATTGCTTTCCGCTGCGTTGCAGCCGGTTTCAGATAACAGGATTGTGGAGGGCATAGAAGCCGTTGCCAGGGCAGGAAATCTGTATTATATCGTGATAAGAGATGCATCTATATTGTTTTTTATAGTGATTGCGATAGTATGTGCATCTACAAGCTTTATGGGAGGTTGATAGGGCATGAAGAGTTATTTGTATCTGGCATTTTTTTTCATGGTAATGACATATTTAACGCCAAAGGAGCAGTACAGGAGGTACTTTAGGTTTATGCTTGGGGTGTTTTTGGCGGTCATTATTCTAAAACCTCTTGCGGCAGGGTATGAATATGACATGAGATTTGCTGAGCTTACAAAGAAAATAGAGGGGATTTCGTATGAATATGACGCGGATACGACAGATTTGTTTACGGCTTTCGAAGCTGAAGAAAACTGACTACATAGTGATTTTACTTGTCGGAGTACTGCTTCTTATTGTGGTGCTTCCGGTAAAAGAGGATAAAAAGATCTGTAGTAATTCACAAAAGAAAGCTAAAGCCAAGTCAGTAAGTGAAAGAACCTACGATGATGAAGAATATGAGAAGCTGCTTGAAAAAAAGCTTGAGGGTATTCTTGAAAGGATGGACGGTGTGGGTGAGGTATCTGTGATGATTACGCTGTCAGACGATGGCACAAGGATAGTGGATAAGGATACTAAGGAGACCTCGGAGAGCATTGAAAAGACTACGGTCATATACGATGACGAGGATGCAAGCGTACCTTATGTCACAAGCACGGACAAACCGACTGTTTCAGGAGTGCTTGTGGTAGCGCAGGGCGGAGGAAACCCACAGGTAAACAACGATATTTCTAATGCGGTTTCTGCATTATTTGATGTGCCCATGCATAAAATAAAAATAGCAAAAATGATATCCAGGGAGGAATAAAAGTGAAGAAAGGCAGCCATAAAAATCAGATAATTATTACGACACTTGCACTTCTTTTGGCAGTGGTCGGTTACATAAGCTACGATAACAGGGATACCTTTATGAATGCAAAGGATGTGCTTTCCACTGAAATCGAAGCTGTAAATGGAAAGGCAGATACAAAGGAGTCTAAGGAATGTGAGGATACACAGGCATCAGATGAGGTTGCGCTTGAGACAGACTCGACAGAGGAAATATTAAATGCCGGCGAAACGGTACTGACAAGTGCATCCACAGAGAGCGAGGAATGTGTGGCACAGGTGAAGCTGGGACGCGAGCAGGTGCGCTCAAAGAACAAGGAGGCTCTGCAGAAGATTATCGATGATGCAGGAGTGTCAGAGGCCGAGAAGAAGAGTGCGGTCGATGCCATGGTGAAGCTGACGGAAAATGCACAGATGGAGGAGGATGCCCAGATGATGCTGGAGGCAAAGGGCTTTAAGAATGCTGTGGTAAGTCTCAGTGATGAATGCTGTGATGTGATTGTGGGAAAGGAAGATGTGACTGATGAAAAGAGAGCTCAGATAGAGGATATAATCAAGCGCAAGACAAATATCGGGGCATCAAATATTGTCATATCGACGATGGACTGATACATAAATTTTTAGTGTCTTGAAATGGAAACCGTTTTAAGCTATACTATACTCTGATTTTGTTTGGAGGAAATATCAGTGGATAACTTAAGACAGGAAATAGAAAAAAGAAGAACATTTGCAATAATTTCCCATCCGGATGCAGGAAAGACTACTCTGACAGAGAAGTTTCTTTTGTACGGAGGGGCAATAAACCAGGCCGGTTCAGTAAAGGGAAAGGCTACGGCAAAGCATGCTGTTTCAGACTGGATGGAAATAGAAAAGCAGAGAGGTATTTCGGTTACTTCATCTGTATTACAGTTTAATTATGACGGATATTGCATCAATATCCTTGATACACCGGGACACCAGGATTTCTCAGAGGACACATACCGTACACTCATGGCAGCCGATTCGGCCGTCATGGTAATTGATGCGAGCAAGGGTGTTGAGGCACAGACCAGAAAGCTCTTTAAGGTCTGTGTCATGAGACATATTCCGATTTTTACATTCATAAACAAGATGGACCGTGATGCCAACGATACGTTTGAGCTTCTCGATGACATCGAAAAAGAGCTGGGCATCGCGACATGTCCTATCAATGGCCGATAGGCTCAGGAAAGCAGTTTAAGGGTGTGTATGACAGAAACAGCAAGGAGGTCATGACCTTTGCAGATACCTTAAAGGGTACAAAAGAGGGCTCGGAGAAGATTATTCATATAGATGATCCGGCTCTTTCCGATGAGATCGGAGAGGAATTTAAAAGTCAGCTCATGGATGAGATTGAGCTGCTGGATGGCGCCAGTGCCGATTTTGATATGGAGCTTGTCACAAAGGGAGAGCTTTCACCTGTATTTTTCGGCTCTGCTCTTACAAACTTTGGTGTTGAGACATTTTTACAGCATTTCCTTAAGATGACATATGCACCGACAGCAAGACAATCTGACATCGGAATGATTGATCCTTTTTCAGAGGATTTTTCTGCATTTGTATTCAAAATTCAGGCCAATATGAATAAAAATCACAGGGACAGAATAGCATTTATGCGAATCTGCTCCGGGCAGTTTACAGCCGGCATGGAGGTATACCATGTGCAGGGAGGCAAGAGCCTAAAGCTTTCACAGCCGCAGCAGATGATGGCAGATGAGAGAAAAATAGTGGACAAGGCATATGCGGGCGACATCATAGGTGTGTTTGACCCGGGCGTATACTCTATAGGAGATACACTCACGACAGCAAAGGATAAATTTGAGTTTGAGGGCATCCCGACATTTGCACCTGAGCATTTTGCGAGGGTATCACTTGTTGATTCCATGAAGAGAAAGCAGTTTGTGAAGGGCGTCACACAGATAGCGCAGGAGGGTGCTATCCAGATGTTCCAGGAGTACAAGGGCGGCATGGAAGAAATCATAGTCGGCGTGGTCGGTGTGCTTCAGTTTGACGTGCTTAAATTCAGACTTGAAAATGAGTACAATGTGCAGATCAGACTTGAGAATCTGCCATATGAGCATATCAGATGGATTGAGAACAAGGATGAGGTCAATGTAGATACAATTAACGGAACAAGCGATATGAAGAAGGTTGTCGACATGAAGGGAAATCCGCTTCTTCTGTTCATCAATGAGTGGAGCATCGGCATGACACTCGATAGAAATGACGGACTTGTGCTTACTGAGTTTGGAAGAAACTAGGTAAGGATTTCAAGGTTGAATTTGGACTTGACGTTAGTGAGAGATTATGTGTATAATGAAGACAGTTGTGAAAGCAACTGTCTTTTTAATTATGTTTTATTTATATATTTTTGAGTATTTTAGCTATAGCTGTTTTAGAGTATAGCGTGAGGCACAAACAGCAGCACGTGCAGCTATCTGATTCTGTAATTATTCCAATTTATTTGTTGACAATTGAATAGAAGTGTATTATTATAATAACAGAACGAACGTTTGTTCGCGAGAGGATAGGAGATTATTATGGCAAAGGAAGATAAATTAAAAGCATTAGACGCTGCCATCGCGCAGATTGAGAAACAATACGGAAAGGGCTCTGTCATGAAGCTTGGTGACAATTCAGCCAATATGAATGTAGAGACAGTACCTACAGGCTCATTAAGCCTTGATATTGCATTAGGACTCGGAGGCCTTCCAAAGGGCAGGATTATTGAGGTGTACGGACCGGAGTCATCAGGTAAGACAACGGTTGCACTCCACTGTGTTGCAGAGGTACAGAAGCGAGGCGGCATAGCAGGCTTTATAGATGCAGAGCATGCGCTTGACCCTGTATATGCCAGAAATATAGGTGTTGATATTGACAATCTCTATATTTCACAGCCGGACTGCGGTGAGCAGGCACTTGAGATAACAGAGACAATGGTACGTTCCGGCGCTGTGGATATCGTGGTTGTAGATTCTGTTGCGGCACTCGTACCAAAGGCCGAGATTGACGGAGATATGGGTGATTCCCATGTCGGACTTCAGGCCAGGCTTATGAGCCAGGCGCTCCGTAAGCTCACGGCAGTTATCAGCAAGTCAAATTGTATCGTTATATTCATCAATCAGCTTCGTGAGAAGGTCGGTGTGATGTTTGGAAATCCTGAGACTACCACAGGTGGAAGGGCATTAAAGTTCTATTCATCAGTGCGTCTTGATGTCAGAAGAACTGAGTCACTCAAGCAGGCCGGTGAGATAGTCGGCAACCATGTCCGCGTAAAGGTTGTTAAGAATAAAATAGCTCCTCCTTTCAGGGAGGCAGAGTTTGATATCATGTTTGGCCAGGGTATCTCAAGAGAAGGAGATGTGCTTGATCTTGCAGTAAATGCAGGCATTGTCAACAAATCCGGTGCATGGTACGCATACGAGGGAGACAAGATAGGACAGGGTCGTGAGAATGCAAAGACTTATATCCATGAGAATCCGGCATTTTTTGATATGCTTGAGGCAAAGGTAAGGGATTTTTACTTTACACAGCCTGAGGACGAAGATGCTGCAGTACAGGAAGACTCTGAAAAGCCTGAAGCAGAAGAATAATAAGTGAGCAGGGTTATATATGATAGAGATTACCGGATATGAGAATATTGGTAAAGGCAAATACCGCACGACCTTTGATAATGGCACGACATGTGTGCTGTACCGTACAGAGGCCGTGCGGTACTCTATTATGGATGGAGCCTTTATCAGTGAAGCGGATTACGAAAAGCTGATAACTGAGGTGGTAGGAAAGAGAGCCAAAAAGAGAGCACTGCATCTGCTTGAACAGATGGACAGGAGTGAAAGAAAGCTTAGGGAAAAGCTCACACAGGGCGGATATCCGGATTGCTGTGTGGATGCAGCAATAGATTATGTCAAGAGCTTTCATTATCTTGATGATTACAGATTTGCTTCCACATATGTCAGGTATCATCAGGACAGCTTAAGCCGCAGGCAGCTTGAGCAGAAGCTTATGGCAAAGGGCATAGGCAGAGATGATATAAATTGTGCCATAGACAGCGAATACACTGCTGATGAAGAGAAACATATAGCAAAGCTGCTTGAAAAGAAACACTATGATCCTGATAACTGTGATGAAAAGGAGTTTCGCAGGATATACCAGTTTCTTATGCGCAGGGGCTTTAAGAGCAGCCAGATTCTTTCAGCAATGAGATCACAATTACCTTGACAATTTGCACCAAAAAGTATAGAATTTAATTGTTGTAATTTGTGAAATACAATGAAAATTTAATAAAGGAGGTGCTCCTGTAATGCTACCGTATATCATTACTGCTGTAGTTTCTATTATTATTACTGCATTGATTGTATGGTTTGCAGCCGCTTTATACCAGAAGAAATCTGCTAACTCCAAGATCGGAAATGCTGAGGAGAAGGCAAGAGGAATCATTGATGAGGCTGTAAAGACTGCGGAGGAAAAGAAGCGCGAGTCTATGCTTGAGATCAAGGAAGAGTCTATAAAGGCTAAGAATGATCTGGATAAGGAAATCAAAGAGCGTAGAAACGAGATTTCCCGTAATGAGCGTCGTATCGTTCAGAAGGAAGAAAATGTCGACAAGAAGCTCGAAGCTATCGAGAAGCGTGAAGCCGGATTTGTAGTTAAGGAAGAGGAACTCAAGAAGCAGAAGATTGAAATATCAAAGCTTAACGAGCAGCGTTTACAGGAACTTGAAAGAATCTCTGGATTAACCTCCGAGCAAGCTAAAGAATATCTCTTAAAGACCATTGAAGAAGATGTAAAACTTGATACTGCAAAAATGATTAAGGAAATGGAAAACAAAGCAAAGGAAGAGGCAAACCGTAAGGCTAAGGATTACGTGGTTACAGCTATTCAGAAATGTGCAGCAGACCATGTGTCTGAGACTACTATTTCAGTAGTATCGCTTCCGAATGATGAGATGAAGGGACGTATCATAGGAAGAGAGGGACGTAATATCCGTACTCTCGAGACTATGACAGGTGTAGATCTGATTATAGATGACACACCTGAGGCAGTTATTTTGTCAAGCTTTGATCCAATTAGAAGAGAGGTTGCAAGAATAGCTCTTGAGAAGCTTATTGTTGACGGAAGAATCCATCCGGCCCGTATAGAGGAGATGGTTGAGAAGGCTCAAAAAGAAGTCGATAATATGATTCGTGAAGAGGGTGAAGCTGCCACACTTGAGGTGGGCATACATGGTATTCACCCGGAGCTTGTGCGTCTTCTTGGAAAGATGAAGTTTAGAACAAGCTACGGTCAGAATGCGTTAAAGCATTCTATCGAGGTTGCACAGCTGGCAGGTTTACTGGCTGCTGAAATTGGTGAGGATGTCAGAATGGCAAAGCGTGCAGGCTTATTACATGATATAGGTAAGGCAGTAGATCACGAGATGGAGGGTTCACACATCCAGCTCGGTGCCGAATTATGTAAGAAATACAAAGAGTCACCACTTGTGATTAATGCAGTAGAATCACATCACGGTGATGTTGAACCGGAGTCACTTATTGCATGTCTCGTACAGGCAGCTGATACAATCAGTGCGGCACGTCCGGGTGCAAGAAGAGAGACTTTGGAGACATATTCAAATCGTCTTCAGCAGTTAGAGGACATTACAAATGGTTATAAAGGGGTAGAGAAATCTTTTGCTATTCAGGCAGGTAGAGAGATTCGTATTATGGTAGTTCCTGAGCAGGTCAGTGATGCCGACATGGTTATCATGGCCAGAGATATATCTAAGCAGATTGAGTCTGAGTTAGAGTATCCGGGTCAGATAAAGGTTAATGTAATACGTGAGTCACGTATAGTGGATTACGCAAAGTAGAGCATTAGCGTATTGTCGGTTTGACATAATAACATGTACATTTGAAAAGGCTTCGTATGAAGCCTTTTCTTTTTTGCAAAAATAAAAACGTAAATGCAGCCGATTTTTACAATGTAGTGCTTATTGGTATGAAATAAATTATCGGTAACTGTTTATTACTACTGAAGATAATTGTATATATTGCATAAAAATATATGTATAAAATATCTTGTATTCACAAAAATAGATAATGGTACGTGACAAAATTAGTAAAATGTTATAAAATAATAAATGTAATATTTAGTAACTATTCAGTATTGAATGGCTGCGATTTTTATAAATATTACAAGGGAGAAACTATATAATTAAAATATCATATGGAGGGTTTTACAATGCAGAGATTTACATTACCAAGAGATTTATATCACGGAAAGGGTGCGCTTGAGGCATTAAAGAGCTTTGAGGGAAAGAAGGCTATTATCTGTGTGGGCGGAGGCTCAATGAAGAGATTTGGCTTTTTAGACAAAGCCGAGGCTTATTTGAAGGAAGCAGGTATGGAAGTAAAGCTTTTTGAGGGAATTGAGCCGGATCCGTCAGTTGAGACAGTCATGAAAGGTGCGGCTGCCATGGCTGAGTTTGAACCGGACTGGATTGTAGCAATTGGTGGTGGCTCACCTATAGATGCAGCAAAGGCTATGTGGATTAAGTATGAGTATCCGGATATCACATTTGAGGATATGTGCAAGGTATTTGGTATTCCAAAGCTTAGAAAGAAGGCACATTTCTGTGCTATTTCATCTACATCTGGCACAGCAACAGAGGTTACTGCGTTCTCAATCATCACAGATTATGAGAAGGGTATCAAATATCCAATCGCAGACTTTGAGATAACACCTGATGTTGCAATCGTAGACCCTGAGCTTGCAGAGACAATGCCACAGAAGCTTGTTGCACACACAGGAATGGATGCCATGACACATGCCATCGAGGCATATGTATCAACAGCCAACAGCGACTTTACAGATCCGCTTGCACTCCATGCAATAGAGATGATACAGCATGACCTGATTGATTCATACAATGGTGATATGGCAAAGAGAGATGCGATGCACAATGCGCAGTGTCTGGCAGGAATGGCATTCTCCAACGCACTACTTGGAATAGTTCATTCCATGGCACACAAGACAGGCGCAGCTTTTGCAGATTATGGTGCACATATCATCCACGGAGCAGCCAATGCCATGTATCTGCCAAAGGTTATTGCTTTTAATGCAAAGGATGAGACAGCAAAGGAACGCTATGGCGTAATAGCAGATTTTATGAAACTGGGTGGAGAGACACTTGATGAGAAGGTTGAGCTTCTTATCAAATACTTACGTGGCATGAATGATGATCTGAATATCCCACACTGCATCAAGAATTACGGAGCAGACAGCTATCCAACAGAGCAGGGCTTTGTACCGGAGGAAGTATTCCTTGAGAGACTTCCTGAGATTGCTGCAAATGCTATCCTTGATGCTTGTACAGGCTCAAATCCTCGCCAGCCAAGCCAGGAGGAGATGGAGAAGCTTCTCAAATGCTGCTATTATGACACAGAGGTGGATTTCTAATAAAAACGGTACTCTGAATTTAAATTATTTAGAAGGTAAACAGGAAAAATGATTGATGAAATGAAACGGCAAAAAAGAGAGCTTGTATATAAGGGCTCAATACTTGATATATACAAGGATACAATGCAGTTTGCAAACGGTAAGACTGAGGAATGGGATTTTGTTTCACACAGAAAGGGCGCTGCGGCAGTGCTTCCGGTGCTTGATGACGGCAGGATAATCATGGTGCGTCAGTATAGAAACGCTCTCGAGAGGGAGACAATAGAGATTCCGGCCGGCTGCAGAGACTTTGTGGGAGAAGATACCAGACTGTGTGCAGAAAGGGAGCTTAAGGAGGAGACGGGCTACAGCTCTGATGATATCTCGTTTTTACTTTCACTTCGCACAACAGTAGCCTTTTGCGACGAAGAAGTAGATGTCTATCTTGCCAAAAACCTGAAAAAGGGCGAGCAGCATCTAGATGATGCCGAGTCAATCGATGTAGAAATATACACCCTAAAGGAGCTGTGCGACATGATTTATGCCGGGAAAATCCAGGATTCCAAAACAGTCAGTGCAGTTCTTGCTTATAGTAATATGATTAAATAATAAACCGACAAAATAATGCAAGCCACAGGATATATACTCCTGTGGCTTGTGTTTTGTAAAAAAATGTGTGTATAATTTGTGATTTAAGAATTCATTTCTGCAATGTCGTAGATAAGCTTCTTTGAATCCTCCCATCCTAGACATGGATCGGTGATGGATTTTCCGTAGACATGCTCACCAATCTTCTGGCTGCCTCCTCAATATAGCTCTCAATCATAAGACCCTTGACAAGTGATTTGATATCAGAGGAAAGCTGTCTGTTGTGCATAACTTCCTTGGCGATACGAATCTGCTCCTTGAACTTCTTTCCGGAGTTGGAATGGTTGGTATCGATGATAGCCGCCTGGTTGACAACGTCCATCTTGTCGTACATTTCGTGCAGACGGATTAAGTCCTCGTAATGGTAGTTTGTTGTAGTGTTGCCATGCTTGCTGACAGCACCTCTTAAAACAACGTGAGTCAGAGGATTTCCTGATGTCTCAACCTCATAGCCTCTGTAAACAAAATGATGTGGGTGCTGTGCTGCGTAAACAGAATTGAGCATGACGGAAAAATCACCGCTTGTAGGGTTTTTCATGCCGCTGGCCACATCGAAGCCGCTGACGGTGAGACGATGCTGTTGATCCTCAACAGAACGAGCGCCGATTGCCACATATGAGAGAAGATCCTCAACATAGCCCCAGTTCTCAGGGTAAAGCATCTCATCTGCACAGGTGAGTCCGCTCTCTGCGATGGCACGGATGTGCATTTTTCTCATGGCGATAAGACCTCAACCATGTCGGGAGCCTTTTCAGGGTCAGGCTGTGAGGCAATTCCTTTGTAGCCCTCGCCGGTTGTTCTTGGCTTGTTTGTATATACACGAGGGATGATGATTACGCGGTCCTTTACATCCTCCTGAATATTTGTCAGGCGGCTGACATAGTCACAGACTGAATCCTCGTTGTCGGCTGAACACGGTCCGATAATGACGAGAAATCTATCATCTTTTCCACAGATAACATCTGAAATCATTGCATCGCGCTTCGCTTTAAGCTCGGTAAGCTCCTTTGACAGAGGATATTCCTCCTTAATCTGTGCAGGAGTTGGAAGCTGGTTTAAAAATGTGAAACTCATAATAGTGCTCCTTATATAAATAGTAATTTTATTAATTAAAATGGTATATTTTTATGGCATATCGGAAAAAATTTCCAATATATAATGCCCAAACAGTTAAATAATAAGATAAATGAAATATATTGTCAAATTTTTATCAATTATAATAGTATGCATAAAAAGTTATAATAAAACACTAAAAGGCTATAATAAGAAAAAAGTAACATTGAAAAAAAGTAAAAGATGTGATATAAATAGTTGGTAACTTTTTTGTGACCGTAGTTTAATGGATAAAATTCCGGACTCCGACTCCGGCGAGTGCGCGTTCGATTCGCGTCGGTCACATACTTTGATTTTGATATGTTAGGTTAATGGAGGAATCACATGAAGGACTTTTTTAACAAGGAAACATTGGATAATATAAAGCAGTTTTGCGCAGAAAATAAAAAATACGTTGGAGTAGCAGGTGTACTTGTAGGACTCATACTCATACTTATAGTAGTTGTCGCAGGAGGCAATAATGGCAGACAATCCAATACCGAAGCCGGATCACAGACAGAGATTTCGGTGAAGGATTTTGAGTTTGAAAAGGATTACACAAATGACGCAAAGGACGATATCAGCACATTACTTGCTGATTATTATAAGGCATACGTGGTGATGACCTTGATACCCTTGGCAAGCTTGCGACACCTATGAGCGACAACGAGAAGAGCTATATTGGTGTTGTCAGCCAGTACTATGAGTCAGTCAATGACATCACACCTTATACCAAGAATGGTTTAAAAAAGGGAACATACTTTGTGTCTGTTAAAAACAGTATAAAGTTTACGGGAGTTGATACACAGGCACCTACACTTGACTTCTTTTATATAGAGACAGATAAGGACGGAAAGCTCTTTATAAATAATGTATACAGTAATTTCAACAGAACATACTGCGAGAATGAACTTGATGACGATATTATGGAGCTTATTTCTAAGTATACTGCTTCATCTGAGTTTGCAGACCTTCATGAGGAGGTACAAAAGGAATATGAGCAGGCGGTCGGTTCTGATGCTAATTTAAAGACTATGCTTGAGACAACACTCACAGGTGCTATAAAGCAGTGGTACACATCGTCAGGCATTGCCAATTTAAAGAAGTCTGATGCAGACACACAGACTACAGAGGCAGATACACAGCAGGCAGATGATGCATCACTAAGTGGTGACCAGCAGACTACAGATGCAAATGCAGGACAGACTGCAGACCAGCAGACTACGGATGCAAATGCCGGACAGACCACAGATCAGCAGACCACAGATACAAATGCAGCCAATCAGCAGACAGCCGAGCAGCCACAGACACCGGCTGAATATCAGGTAGTGACAAAGGATGTTGTAAAGGTGCGTGACGGTGCAAGCACAGATGCAAAGGAGCTTGGTCTCTTAAAGGAACAGGTAACACTTACAGCATATGGCACAGAGGGCGACTGGACTATAGTATCCTACAGCGCCGGAACAAATGGCAGAGCTTATATCAAGACAGAGAATCTCCAGACAGTAGGACAGTAAAAGCAATACAAAGTAACAGATGTGCATACAATAATAAGAAGCAACACGGAGGCTTAAAGGTCTCCGTGTTTTAATCTACATAGCAAATGGCTGCCGTAAAGAGTAGAAAAGGCTGCTGTTTGGTTTATGTATATCGGATAAAGCAATCTAAAAAGAGGATATGGTATGGAAGAAAATGGTGTAAGAATAAATAAATTCCTCAGTGAAGCGGGCGTGTGCTCAAGGCGTGAGGCAGACAGGCAGATAGAAGCCGGCAAAGTAGGAATAGACGGCGTGACAGCAAAGACAGGTGACAGAGTTCTAAAGGGACAGACTGTCACATATAATGGACAGGTAGTATCAAAGGAAGAAGAGATGATACTGATTGCCCTCAATAAGCCGGCCGGCATAGTCTGCACAGCAGAAAAAAGGGGAAAAAACAACGTGATAGATTATCTTAATTACCCAAAGCGCATTTATCCCATTGGCAGGCTGGATAAGGATTCAGAGGGACTTTTACTTCTGACCAACAATGGCGAGATAGTAAATAAGATGATGCGCTCCGGCAACAGACACGAAAAAGAGTATATTGTCACAGTAAACAAAACAATATCTGACAGCTTCATAAGAGGGCTCGCAGGAGGTGTACCGCTTGTAGAGCTTGGTGTGACAACCAGAAAGTGCCATGTGAAAAAGCTGTCCTCAAAGCAGTTTAAGATTATTCTGACACAGGGCTACAATAGGCAGATAAGACGGATGTGTGAATACTTTGGCTACCGTGTGGTCAAGCTTGAGAGAGTGAGAATCATGAATATTGAGCTTGGTGACCTGCCAAGAGGAAAGTACAGGGCAGTAACACCACTTGAATACAAGGGACTCAAAAGACTGATTGCGGATTCCTCAAATCAGCCGGTTATGCCTGATACGAATAAGAATCATTCTGATAAGAAACATACGGATAAGAAACATACGGATAAGAAACATACGGATAAGAAATATCCGGATAGAAGAGCAAAGTAAAGCAGACAGAGGATTATTACAGCATGGAGAATAACAAAATAAAAGATAAGATAGATGATCTTGTTGAAAGTCTTAACCGCGCATCAAAAGCCTATTACAATGGCGCAGATGAAATAATGCCAAATTACGAGTGGGATGCACTGTTTGATGAGCTTACACAGCTTGAAAAAGAGACAGGATATATCCGTCAGGACAGCCCGACACAGAATGCAGGCTATGAGGCAGAGGCTGGAAATCGTGAGCCGCATGAGTATCCGGCGCTTTCACTTGCAAAGACAAAGAGTATTGAGGAGCTTAAGAAATGGGCAGGTGATATGCCAATCTGGCTTTCATGGAAGCTTGACGGACTGACACTCGTGCTCACATATGACGGTGGCAGGCTTGTGAAAATACTGACGAGAGGAAATGGAACTGTAGGAAGTAACATCACCTTTTTGCAGGATGCCATAAGCGCTTCCCAAAGGAGATACCATACAAGGGACATATGGTTGTAAGAGGGGAAGCGACAATTTCCTACACGGATTTTAAGCTGTTAAATGATACAATCGAGGACGATGATGAGAAATATGCCAATCCAAGGAACCTTGCCTCCGGTACATTAAATCTCGATGATGTGGAAGAAGTGAAACGCAGACATGTTGTGTTTTATGCGTTTACACTCGTGCATATAGATGATGATATCATATCATGGGGTGACAGAATGAGCTATCTTAGTGATATGAAATTCAATGTTGTCAAAAGGGAGGCAACTGATGCGGCAGGCTTGATGAGGCTGTAAAACGCTGGACAAGGGATGTTGAGAGCGGAAAGATGGATGTGCCTGTGGACGGACTTGTCATATGCTATGATGACACTGCCTACGCTGCAGGTGGAAGCATCACGGGACATCATGCTACGAGAGCCGGCTTTGCTTTCAAGTGGCAGGATGAGGCAGTAGATACGAGGCTTCGTTATATTGAGTGGTCGTGTGCGGTTTCGACAATATCGCCTGTGGCTGTTTTTGAACCGGTGCAGATAGAGGGAACGACGGTTTCGAGAGCCTCACTTTGCAATCTGACTGAGATAGAAAGGCTTGGAGTGGGAAAAGAGTGTATACTTTCCGTGATAAAAGCCAACAAGATTATTCCGAAATGCATAGCTGTAAAGGATGCGGTGGGAGCGGTTGAGATACCGAAGGAATGTCCGGTGTGCCATCATCCGACACGCATATTTGTCAGCAAAAACAGCGGTGTGAAGACGCTGCATTGTACAAACCCTGACTGTACAGCCAAGAATGTCAAAAAGTTTTCAAGATTTGTCAGCAAAAGCGGAATGGATATAGATGGACTTTCGGTACAGACAATGCTAAAATTTATAAATGAGGGATTCATAAAACAGTTCCCTGACATATACCATCTGCCAGAGCATTTTGATAAGATAAGCAGCATGGAGGCTTTGGAGAAAAATCATGCATGAATATGCAGACTGCCATCGAAAAAAGCAGACATGTCCACCCGGTCAATCTGATATTTGCACTCTGTATACCTCTTATAGGTACCGATGCAGGCAAGAAGATTGTCAACGCAATAGGTTTTGATGGCTTCGCGGACAGAATGAGAAATGCCACAGATTTTGTGGATATAGACGGTATAGGCCAGGAAAAATCAGGCTCCATACTTGAATGGTATGCAAATCCCAAAAACAGTGCGATGTTTGAAGCATTGATTAAGGAGCTTGACATAGAACAGGTCGATATAAAGGATATGTCGGAGGGGAGCTTAAACGGCAAGACCTTTGTCATCACAGGCGATGTGCATTATTTTGCCAACAGAAGCGAGTTTAAGCCTAATGTGGAGTCACAGGCGGCAAGGTGGACAGGAAGCGTGTCAAAAAAGACAGACCATATCGTGATAAACAA
>ENA-OQMZ01000164-OQMZ01000164.1-human-gut-metagenome-genome-assembly--contig:-NODE-164-length-28225-cov-3.244395_pt1 | contig 28225 bp, 32 predicted proteins | sample MGYA00242621_ERZ504862 | MGnify/ENA primary metagenome ERZ504862 (study PRJEB26092, sample SAMD00036393) | human gut metagenome | host: Homo sapiens | study: EMG produced TPA metagenomics assembly of...
GCACTGGAACACCAGACGGCGCCAGATACGACTCGAGGGACGCACCCCGGAGGAGTTCCGGAGCATGTCCCTCGCGGTCTAGGGCTGTATCCTAATTAACAACGTCCAACAAACGGGGCGCAGTTCAGAACCGGGGTTTCTCATTATGTTGAGAATGGTTGAATCTGCCGTCAGTTCGCAGCCATACGCCGCGCACGCCGTTCGCGCAGCGCGCGCAAGGAAATAATGTCTCGCGTACGACCGGCACCGTCGCCCTTGACGCCGAAGAACACCATCAACACCATTGCCAGGCAGATCATTGCGGAGATGCGCAGCGCCCATTGAATGCCGAAAATCGAAGCGGCGACGGCGGAGGCGCCGCCCTGCTTATGCAAAGCGGCAAACGTTTCCATCAGAATCACCAACACGGGTGCGCCCACAGCGCCCGCAATCTGACGCGCGGTATTCGTCACCGATGATCCGGCGGACACTTCGCTCGGCCCGTTCAGGCAATTCAGGGACCACGTGGTAATCGGCATCAGCAGGAAACCCATGCCGATCTGACGGATGAACTGGCAGATCGATACCCACCAGATCCACGTATCCATCGCCACCAGCGACATGCCCAAGGTGCCAAGGGTCAACACAATCGAACCGAACAAAGCCACCGGGCGCGCGCCGAACCGATCCATCGCGCGGCCGCCGAAGAACTGGGAGACGCACTGGCCGATAGCGCCCGGCAGCATGATCAGACCGCTCATCGTGGCCGAATAGCCGCGGTCAGTCTGGATGTAGAGCGGCATGATGACCAGAATCGAACTGAAGGCGAAAAATGCCAGCGACGCGGTAATGGTGCCGACGGTAAAGGACCGATTCTTCAGTACTTCAAGATCCAGCAGCGGCGGCTGGGGGAGTGCCGACTTGTCCTTGGCTACGGCCTCGCGATACCGCTTGCCAGCGCGCAGGTTACGCAGCACGAACCAGACAATGCCGACCAGTCCCACAACCATCGGCCCCCACGTGACCGGTGCTGCGAATCCATAGGTCTCCGAATTGGTGAAGCCGAACATCAGCCCACCAAAGCCGATCACCGACAGGCACACCGAGAAGAAGTCCGCGCGGGCCGAAGGGTCGTGTGAACCGAAATTATGCAGTCCGAACATGGCTGCCAGCAGCGAGATTACGCCAATGATGGTCATGGTCAGGAAGATCGAGCGCCAGCCGTTGGCATCGGTCTGCCAGCCGCCCAAGGTGGGGCCGATGCTGGCGCCACGCTCATGGCCATGCCCACCGTGCCCATGGCAAACCCGCGGCGAGACAGCGGGTAGATGGAAAACACCGTGATCTGCAGCACCGGCCACATCACGCCTGTGCCGGCAGCTTCGAGCACGCGCCCGACCAGCACCCATACGAAGTTTGGCCCCAACCATGCCAGCAGGGAGCCGACCGTGAACACCGCCATCGAGCAGATGACGATCTGTCGGGTGGAGAAACGACGGGTCAGGAACGCGGTCAGCGGTACCATGACGCCCATGACCAGCTGGAACACGGAGGTGAGCCACTGCCCGGTGGTTACGGAGATGTGGAATTCGGAAACGATAATCGGCAGCGCGGAACTCAGCTGCAGCTGCGTGAAGTTGCCCACGAAGGTAATAAAGGTCAATATCGCGATGGAGATGAACGCCGCCCGGCTGAGTTTGCCGTCTACATATGATTCCTCGCGGCTCAGCACCCGCTGCAGTTCGCCGCGACGATTTTTGATTCCCCGAGCTCCAGTCACGCACTACCCCACTTCTGTTGCCCGGCCTGTTGCCTTGGCGGTGTCGGTGGCGTATCTGTCAGTGATACATGCGCCTCGCATATCAATGCGTATTCGATGTATTCGGCGACCGTCGTCTTCGCGTGCTTGGCCGAGCAGCCTCTCAAAGCACCCCAATACGCTATACCCAGGGGTGGTCCAGTCGGTTCGGAATATGTGCAGAAGCGGGGGCGAACACGCTTTGTGCACAAGACCGGGGCATAATAGGCGGTTGGTTATTGCAAGAGGTTACAAGTCAATAAGATCAGTTTGGGAGTTAGTATGAGCGTTCATAGGGCAAGTCACGCAACAAAGTATTCCACGCAGAAGGCACCGCATCTGGCCGTGGGTGGTGTTGATTCTGGCGCTACTTGTGGTGCTGCTAGGCGTGAGTGGATTCTTCGGTTTGAAGCTGTATTCCGAGGCCAAGCAGGTCAAGGCGCATGAGGAACAGGCGATGCAGCTGCTGGGCGGTGTGACCGACCTCGGTAACCTCGACAACCTCGATACGGTGAGCCATCAGATCAGCCAGGCAAAGACCGAGACCGCGGCTGCGAACGAGATTGCGCACGGCACGCTGTGGAACATCGCTTCGAAGGCGCCGGTGTACGGCGACGACATCACCACTGTGCAGGGCATGACTTCGGTGGTGGATTCGCTGGTCAGTGATTCGGTGCCGCAGTTCATGGACGTGCTTTCCACACTGAAGAGCGCACAGCTCAGCTCAGGCGACGGTCAGCTGAATCTGCAGCCGATTCTGGAAGCCCAGAAGAATATTGCCACCGCGAACCAGTCACTGCAGCAGCAGGTGCGGAAGTATCAGCAGCTGCCGAAGGCCCATATCGGCATGGTGAAGAGCGCCTATGCCACCGGCAATACGCAGCTGACCAAGATGGCGGACAAAGTCAATCAGCTGTCCGGCACGTTCCAGATTCTACCGGACTTCCTTGGCTCCGATCAGCCGCGCACGTATGCGTTGATGGCTATGACCACTTCGGAGGAGCGTTCGTCCGGTGGCCTGATTGGTTCTGTGGGTGTGGTAACTACCGACAACGGCAAGATCAGTATCGGTGATTTCCGCTCAAATAGTGAATATATCCCATATGGTGCTGGTGATCCTACGGAAGACGAGCAGCGCATCTTCCGGCAGTGGGGACCATTGAACATGTCATTCGATGTGCGAGATTTGGCCGTTTACCCTGATACTTCACGCAGTGCTGAAGGTATGCGCGCGATTTGGCAGCGCACGCCGTGGGGGAGCAATACTCAGCTGGACGGCGTGATCATGGTTGATCCTGTATTTTTGCAGGAACTTACGAAAATCAGTGGTAATGTCACTATTCCTGATGGAACGGTGCTTACGGGAGATAACACTGCCGAGTTTTTGTTGAACAAGGTGTATGTTGATTACCCAGTCTCCATGCAGGACGCCCTATTTGCTCAAGTCGCAGAACAAGCAGTCGGTAGTATGTTCAGCAATGTTGATTTGGCTAAACTCACCAAGGTCGCACAGCTTATGGGTAGCATGGCCGAGGCGTCACTTCTCCATGTACGCATTCGACGAAACTGCTGAAAAGACCATTAGTGATGCAGACTTTACTGCACAGACTCCGAGCAGTGAAGAGCATCCGCAGGTGGGAGTGTATGTGACTGAGCAGAATCCGTCAAAGATGGGATGGTATATTCATCGCACCTCGAAGGTGACTCGTTCCACCTGTGATAATGATGGTTTCCAGACCTATCATGTGGAATACACGATGACGAATACACTGGAGAGCAGTCAGATTGGTGCTCTAACGAGCTATATTCTTGGATCCGGGGGACAAGGAGTAGAAAAAACTTTGATTTATGCGCCTGCCGGGGGCTCCATCTCAAATCTTAAGACCAGTGGTGGTTCAGTGAAGGAGAGCCGTCAAGAAACATTGAATGGTAAAACCGTGTATGCGAGCAATGCCACGATAGCTCCTGGAGAGTCCGTCACCTATTCCTTCGACGTGACCACGTCCACCAAGGCTGTCTCCGACCTCACTATCGACCAAACTCCAATGGGCTGGATTGATTCCGGTGTTACCACCGACACTGCTGCCTGCTCCATCAACAAGCAGTAAAAGTTCCCTCTGACGGGACTGTCAGCCACAGGCTCTGAGGGAGAGACAAAAGAAGGGCGTCAGCAAGAAGCTGACGCCCCCTCAACATTTCAACATTCCCAAAGAAAACTCAGTACGATCCAGTCCCTTAAACACTGCCACCACAGTCTTCAACAGAATCACGATGTCCCCCGTGATAGACCAGTCCTGAATATACGACACATCCGCATACTCCGACTGTTCCTGAGTCAAATCGCTGCGTCCGGAAATCTGCCACGGTCCAGTAATACCAGGCTTAACCAGCAGTCTCGTGGAATACAGCATGTCATATCGCGCGACTTCTTCAGGCAGCGGCGGGCGAGGCCCAACCAAGCTCATATCGCCCTTGAACACGTTAAAGAACTGCGGGAACTCATCCAGCGATGTTTTACGAATAAAGTGACCGATCTTAGTCACGCGTGGATCGTCCTTGAGCTTGAAGATAAAACGATCCTCAATGCCGCGTTCCTTAGCCAGTTTCGCCTTGATCTCGTCGGCATCAGTGCGCATGGAACGGAACTTGTACATGGTAAACGGCTTGCCGTAAATGCCGATGCGCGTCTGCGAATAGAACACAGGGCCGCCGTCTTCCCGCTTGACCTTGTATGCCACCCATAGCATGATGGGCGAGCTCAAGATAATGGCGATACCGGAAAGCACGATATCGCACACACGCTTGAGGATGCGGGTAACGGTTGAGTACTGCGTCAGTCGTGCAATGACTACTGGCATCGTCGGATCGTTGCGGAAATGCAGGTCAGCGCCGCTCAAATCAGCCACAGAGGTAGTGAGGGCCAATTCAATGCCCATGGATTCCACGGCCAGGGACAATGTACGCATGGTCTCAGAATCACGGGTAAGTACATCAGCTACCAATACGGTACGTGCCTTCATACGCTTCGCGGTTTGCGGCAAATGCGAGTTGAGTGGCAACACCTTCAGTCGTGCCTCAGCATCGTTGGCAGGAGTGAAGGGCACCGACACCAAATGCTGCGCCGAATCCGGGTCATCCTCGTTCTTAACTGAAACCACTGGGCACACCGCAATTGGCGCGTAGCCGAGGCCACGGCACTGGCGCAATTGTTCGACCGTCCGGTGGATACCTTCCGGAGACCCAATAACCACAGTCGGGTAGTTGAATTCGCCATTCATGCGGTTGCGGTGCAGCGCGCGGCGCATAATCCAACGCTCGATAATAACCAACACCAGTGAAACCAGCGGAATGAACACATTCAACGACCGGGGAAGATTGAGGTGGAACAGGTACCCCAACGTGCACAGCATAATGAAATCGATGAACGCAGCGTTCAACAGCTTGGCGTACAGGGCATAGCCTCACCCATGGTGTGCCGTTCATAGGAGCGTGCGGAATACAGACTGATGAGCCACGATACGCAGGTCAACAGCAGGAAGCTAAAAACGCCGTATTCGCCGGGACCAATGCTCTGCACATAGGTATAAGCGAAAGGTCGGAGCAGGAACACGATGTACGTGGCCACAATGGTCATCAGCAGATCAAGCACGACCAAGGTCGTGTTATAGAGATATCGCCACTTCGGCACAGAATGGCCCATCAATGGACGTATGTTCGTGGTGTCGTTATGTGTGGAGCTGCCGTCCGGTGTAGAGGAGAAGTAGGTGCCGTCAAAGAATGTCGGCGCAATGTCACATTCGGCAACGGGGGAGAACGAAGCCGAGGACCGGCTCCCGCTCACCCGTACTTTGGGCATTGACATGGTCGCGGTGCTTGTTGCCTGCGACTCTGCTGCTGTGCCTCTGTCCTTCGGCATGATACTGAATTCTTCCTCCATCGTTCCCCAAAACCGCAAGGAACATTCATTTCTTTCTCTTACTCTCGCCCACCCTAGCACGAATGCCGCCCCCCCCCTATAGCAAATCCGCCCAAAAGTGAATCCCTTGTAATATTCATGTGAAGATGAAGTGGTGGTGGGCGGACGCGGATTGGCCGCAGTCCGGTGTATCGGACTAGAATGGGACGCTAGTGGTTTGTACGCAGGCCCGCAAGGTAGCGTTGTAAGTATGAAGAAGGACTGAGCCCATGCACATTATGTTCGTCTGCACCGGCAATATCTGTCGTTCTCCCATGGGCGAGCTGCTACTCACCCGCTACCTTTCCGGTACCACAGTGCAGGTTTCCAGCGCGGGCACGCATGGCTTGCCCATGCACCAGATTGACCCCAACAGCGCCCTGCTCATGGAGAGCGTGGGCATCGAACCGAGTGGGTTCCGCTCTCGACGCCTGACACAGCCGATGGCCAAGTCAGCTGATCTGATCCTGTGCTTTGAAAAGGATCAGCGCAAAGACATCGTCACGTTGGCTCCCACTGCTGTGAAATACACGTTCCTATTGGGTGACTTCGCAAACATGTGCGAGTACTGCGCACGCAACGGGCTGGTCAAGGGCTTGACCATTCAGGAACGCTTGCAGTCAGTGATTGACTCTGCTTCCATTATTCGGCCCATGCTTCCCGAACCCGAGGATATTGAGGATCCGCACGGCAAGGAATACGCAAAATTCCGCACTGCCGCCGAGCAGACAAACAAGGCGCTGCGCACCATCCTGACCAGCATGCGCAAGCACTACCGCGTTGAGGAAGCTCCGGTGCGCCCTCAAATCACGCGGCAGTATGCTTACACGGTCTGACATCAAGCTGACGTAAGACGTAAGTATTCACGTCATTCTCACGCCGGTTTCATCTCCCGATATGATTTGTCCGTTACAGTGGCATGCTGTTGGGTGATGACAGTGGGAGTAATGAGTGACTGATTCTAATATTGCCGGCATCGCGAGGCGGATTTCGGGAAAGCCGGCGTCTCGTTTGATAATGATCGACCGATATTGGTCGATTCCTCAGATTTTTTGTTCTATGCGGCGCTCGCCATGCTGCCGATTGACGGCACAGTAGCAGGCCCATACATGCCGTTTTGGACGCCACTTTCTCCGTGGTTGTTTATGGCATATGCGGTAGCGAACTGGCGTTTGCTGCCGCAGATTTGGCACCGTTTCCGCGCATTCTTCCTGTTTCCGGTGCTGTTAATCGCGCTGTCTGCAGTGGATTGGTATCTGGTAGCATTCCATCGGCTTCCGGCGCTGGTGTCGCTGGCCGGCGTGGCTGGGGCTCTCGCCTGCCTGTGTGCGTTGGACATGGCATTACGTATCAAGCGCTTGTCTTGGCGGCGCATGTTGGATCTGCTGATTCTCGTATATTGGTTCGCCTTCGCAGTCGGCGTGGTGCAGCGGTTGTCAATCATGTTTGATTGGACTTCCGTAAAGAACTTCTTCATTCATCTGATGAGCCGCCAGTACATCAGCAGCACTTCGCATTGGGGCGGTGGCCGCCCGCAGTTTCTGTTCGCAGAACCGAGCTATATAGGTATGCACCTGTTCGGTGTGCTGCTGCCGCTCATCTGGCTGGTGCGTGGTCGTGACCACAAGCGTGCAAACCAACTGCGCGTCCTTATCATGGTATTCGCTGCAGGCTCGGTGCTCATGGGTGCAGGCGTGCGCATCATTCTTGACTCGATTATCGCGTTGGTGTTTGTGATTATCGAGATGAACAGTTGGCACACGTGGCGCGGCCGGCTTGTGGCGTTCGGGGAACTGGTGGTCACGGTCGGTCTCGGCGCATGCAGCGTGGCAGTGAACCATCGGTTGAGCTCCATAGCCGAGCTTGGCTTTGACGGTGACGGTTCGTTCTATGCCCGTTTATGGCAGTCACTGGGACCAGGTGCGGGTGCGTTGAAGCATCCAAAGCAGTTGTTGCTCGGCTATGGCGCAGGTAATCTATCCGATGCCACCCATCAGGGTGCGGATACCGCAGTGCGGTCTCTGGAACGTCTGGGCCTGAACGCTTCGGCACCGAAGGGCTGGTACGCACAAGTGACACCAGCAAACATGTTCACGATGAGCGCCTACACCAGCTTTTTCGTGGAGTTCGGCCTGATTGCCTCAGTAATTCTCGTGGCGCTGGTGCTGTGGTGGATTAGCCATAACCATGCCTGGAACAAGACCACTGTCTGCTGGCTGCTGTTGACCATATACCTGTATGTGCAGTTCGAAGGATATGCCTTTTATGCCCTTCCACTACTCCTATGGGCAGTGGCTGCCGTGCCAAGGCTTAAATCAAATGAGAATTCTGATGACTCATATATTTGGAGTATTCCGATCATGGTGATTGTGCATTGGCTTATTTCGGCGGTTTACTCGAAGTTATTCTTGCTCGTGTGAAGAATAGCCTCATTAAGCCCAATATGGCAGATACCTGACATATCGCTTACCGGCATCGGGATCTGCTATTTTCAATAGATTACTACTGATGCAGGTTTTAATAAGTTTGGATACTTGGGAGGCTCCACTCGCCGGCAAATCAAATCTTTTGCGAAGGCTGGCGTTAGTCATCGGCAAATAGCTGCCATTTTCTCGTTGTGCGAATGAGGAAGATCATTAAGCAATCTGGCGACATCTACAAGAGAACTTCCTGGATTAGTAAATTCGATACGGCCATCGAAAATACAGATCATAGATCCGGTACCGGTAATAGAAAAACTTGGTGAATAAGCATATTTGCCATCAATTCACGAAGTGCCATATGTGAGAACATCCTCAGGGTGACACGTCGTACACCTTGAATGACTTCCTGCTCAGGCAACAGTGCTTCGACATATTCCAACGCTTGATCCAACTTGGCATACCCTGAGAAAAAAGTTTTTGCTGCGAGATGGGGAGATTGGTGATGGACCATCGTAACGAATAACGCGCAATGCTTTACGCGCCACGGTTGGGAAATCATTGAAATCGCGAGCGAATAGGAGAGCATCAAGATTGGTGATGGCGTAGTTCCCCGCATCTTGGGCGATGATAGCTGTTCGCTGGCAAGTAAATGGAGCGTCTGTTGAGTTGATGCCGTCTGGGGTATGTCGAATTCTTGGCGGTACCAATCCACGTCCAGCTTGGTTTTTGCTTTTAGATGCAAAAGAGAATCAAAAGAGAAGCAAATGGCAGGCAAAAGAGAATTCGTGTATGCCGCCATGTTCTAAGCAACTCAGAGGCAAGTCCACAGTCGGTGCAAATAAACAAGGATGCACGATGTTGTTCCGCGTTGCCGCCCGTGTTGTGACGGATTGGTGAAAAAGCGCGTATTGGGTGAGCTGCTCAGCAATGAGCAACGCTGTCTGTTGCCAATCTGAGCACGAGGCCCAAGATGCGTTCAATTGGTGTCGTTACCAGTCGTGTAAGGCGTCGGATCAGAGTGGCTGAAAGGGTGTTTCTTAATGAGAGACACCACTTTTGCTAGGTATGGGGGTATCGTTTACTATCCTTTTCGTAAGTTTTAGTCGCTCCGCAGATGCGAGTTGCAGAGGGCGCGAGATTCAGCGTGGTGTTTGTCGCTGGTCACGTTCCCGTTGCGATTCTGCCGGTGAAGTCGATGAGGATGAGAGAAAAGAAAGCCTAGGTAAATTCCATGGCTAGGTGTAGATTTCTAGAGCGGGTTGGTAGCGGGTGCGGCCAGCAGCTACTACCAAAAATTGCCAGAGAAGGTGCGGTTATGGGCAGTTCTGAGCTTACTAACGCCGATAAGGGCCGTTATATCAGTTTTGTGGGGGTTGTGGCGTGAGTGGGGTGTCGGCTGTTCAGCATGTGTTCGTTGTGGGGTCGAAGGGGATTCCGGGCAGTTACGGCGGTTATGAGACGTTCGTTGATCGTCTGACTGAGTACCACGAGGGTGAGCCGGGGTTGAGATACCACGTAGCGTGCAAGTCGCTGTCGGAGTCGGGTGAGTTCTCGTACCATACGCGCGTTGTTTCCGGGTACGGGTGCCGCAGATCGGACCGGCGCAGGCAATCTGGTATGACGTGGCGGCGTTGGCGGATTGTGTGGCGTATATTCGCCGCAACCGTATCCCGCATCCAATCGTGTACGTGCTGGCGTGCCGCATCGGCCCGTTCACGGCGCATTTCGCGCGCGCGGTCCACCGTCTGGGCGGCAAACTGTACGTGAACCCGGACGGGCACGAGTGGATGCGCGCGAAGTGGAGCGCGCCGGTGCGCAGGTACTGGAAGGTGTCCGAGCGGATGATGACGAAGCACGCTGACCTGATGGTGTGCGATTCGGTAAACATGGAGAAGTACATCCGCGAGGAGTACGCGAGGTACCGTCCGCAGACAACGTTCATCGCCTACGGAGCGGAGGACCGGCGGAGCCGTCTGGCGGACGACGACCCGAAGCTCCTGGACTGGTTCAGGTCGAAGGGTTTGGAGCCGAAGTCGTACTACCTGGTGGTTGGCCGGTTCGTGCCGGAGAACAACTACGAGACCATGATCCGCGAGTTCATGGTGAGCAACTCGAAGAGGGACTTCGCGCTGGTGACGAACGTGAGCGACAAGTTCCTCGAGGAGTTGAAGGAGAAGACGCACTTCGACCGGGACCCGCGCATCAAGTTCGTGGGCACCGTGTACGACAAGGAGCTTCTGATGAAGATCCGCGAGGAAGCGTACGCGTACTTCCATGGCCACGAGGTGGGAGGCACGAACCCGAGCCTGCTGGAGGCGTTGGCGTCCACGGATCTGAACCTGCTGTTGGGTGTGGGCTTCAACCGCGAGGTCGCGCAGGACGCCGCGTTGTACTGGTCTAAGGAGCCCGGCGACCTGGCCGCCCTGATTGACCATGCCGACGCCATGAGCCCGGACGAGATCCACGCTTTGGGAGCCAGGGCCAAACAACGCATCGCCGACGCGTACAGCTGGCAGCACATCGCCGACCAATACAAAAACCTCTTCCTCGGCAGAGAGCAGAAGGAAGGGTGAAACGATGAAAATCCTCGCCATTCACAACTTCCATCGTTCAGGTTCCGCAAGTGGCGATGATCAAGTATTCAAGAGTGAAACCAGTATGCTCGAGGAACATGGTCATGAAGTAATCCGTTATACGGTGTCGAATGATGAGTTCGACAAGGCGGACGCAGCGGGTAAGTTGGCCGCCACGTTCGGAATGCTGTGGTCGTTTAAGAACTACCGAGCGGTGGTCTCTTTGATTCGCGAGCACCATCCTGACCTAGTGCATGTGCATACATTTTTCCCGCTGTTGTCCCCGTCAATTCTGTATGCAGCAAAACGTATGGGTGTGCCGGTAGTGGCTACATTGCATGACACACGTTTTGTATGCCCTGTGGCAACCTCGCTGCGCGATGGGAAGATTTGCAATGAATGTGGTGACGGCCATTATCTGCGTATGACTCGTCATGCATGTTTCAAAGGATCTCGTCTTCAGAGTCTTCTCGTGGCAGGCATCTTCAAATACCATCGCGCTCGTCGAAGCTTCTATAAGCAAATCGATAGATATATTTGTCTCAATGATAATCAGATTGACTTGTTGAAGGGTATCGGATTCGATTCATCGAAGGTAGTTAAAAAATATAATTTTGTTCCTGATGCTCAGGCGAATATGGCCGCTGAACGTGTATCAGGGTTACCTGAGCGGTATGCAGTTTTTTATGGTCGCATTGGTGCTGAGAAAGGCATTCGTGTACTTCAACGCATATGGAATGAGATTGACGACATTCCGCTGGTGGTGATGGGCGGAGGCCCGTTGGAGGACGATTTCAAGGCTTGGGCGGATAAGAAGCCGAATGTCTATTTCCTTGGATATACGCCGCATGAGCAGTGCATGGCTATTGCGAAAGCCGGAGAGTTCGTGGTGTTTCCCTCGATTTGGTACGAGGGCTGCTCGATGGTCGAAATTGAATCTGAAAGTCTCGGACTGCCGCTTATCGCGACCGACCTTGGCTTTTCCGCGGAAGCAGTCAACGATGGAGTCAACGGTGTCAAAGTTCCGTTGGGTGATATGCATGGTTGGATTACAGCCATTCGCGGCCTATGGAAAGAGCCAGAGTTATGCAAAAAGATGGGTATGAATTCCCGTCGGGATTATGAGGACAAATACACACCTGAAAACAACTATCAGCAACTAATCAATATCTATCAATCCACTTTAGAAAGAGGATAATTTGATGAGCTTCAGCCCAGATATTACAAATTTTGACAAACTCATCGTCCTCGTGAACACAGGCATCAAATTTATACGTGGATTATGGATGCGCTTATTTCTTCGCGAAGCACATGGCTTATTGCTGATAGGACGGAATGTTACTGTATCTCATGCGCATAATGTGCGCTGTGGGAAGAACGTAAAGTTCGAAGATTACGCAGAAATACAGGGACTGTGTTCTGATGGTTTAAATTTTGGCGATAACGTTACCATCGGCCGTGCACCATGATTCGTCCATCGAGCTATTACGGCGGCGATTGTGGACAGGGAATAGCCATCGGCGATAATTCGTCAATTGGCCTCATGGTTATATAGGATGTTCTGGCCCTATTCGCATCGGTAATAATGTGATGATAGGACCCAAATGTAGTCTATTTGCAGAAAACCATGTATTCAGCAATTCAGATGAAAGCATTAAAAGTCAAGGGGTTCAGCAGCGTGGAATCACAATCGGTAATGACTGCTGGATAGGTAGCAACGTTATTATTTTAGATGGCGTATCGATTGGCAGTCATGTAGTAATCGGCGCAGGTACGTTAATTACAAAGGATGTTCCTGACTACAGCATTGTCTTAGATAGAAGAAACAGAATTTTACGGCAAAGAATAAAAAAAATCGAAGATTGAAAATAATGCCTTTGAAGCACTAAGTTATTAGCGCATATTCTATGTGCTCTATGAATAGAATTATATAAGGAAATCCCGGAAAAAATCCATAAGGACAATACGATCGAAGGTTATATAACCTATCCGTATGAGGGAGACTAATGTCTTTAGTTACAATAATTCTTCCTGCGTATAATGCTGAAAAGACGATTGCAAGAGCGATACAATCAGCGCGTTGCCAGGAGTATTCAGATTTAGAGATAATTGTAATCGATGATGGTTCCTCTGATTCGACTTTGAACATTTGCAATGCCTTAGCTGATAAAGACAATAGGCTCAAGATCTGGCATATAAACAATAGTGCCCAAGCGCAGCACGCAACTACGGGCTATCACAAGCCAAAGGTGAATTCATTTGCTTCATGGACGCAGATGATGAGATGAGCCCTACAATGATTTCACAGTTGGTATCCAATATGCAGGACGACACAGATCTAGTGGCATGCGGATACAAGGTCCGATCCAATAACGGAGATTACGCTTTCGAGCAAAAGCTTGACGACAAATCATATCCCAATAATCGCTTATATGAATTTATCGAAAACCTCCAAGAAGCAAAAGCGTTCAATCCTTTATGGAATAAAATATTCCGTCGCAGTATTATCAACGATAATAATATAAAAATGGATACAACCGTTGATATGGGAGAAGATTATCTATTCGTCGTAGATTACTGCGAAAAGAGTGAAAAAGATTTTAAAGCACTATCTTCATCTTTATATATCTACGAATTATCTAATAATGGTTTACAAGTCTCTGCAAATAAGAATAATAATCTTAAACGTAGATTGTCTCAACTGGATAAATTGGAGAATTTATTCAAACGAAGAAATTATCCAATGAATGCAATATATAAAGAGAAATTACGCATTATATATACCTCATTATTGGAATCCAATGATTTACATAATGACTTGATTGAAGTATTAAAAAATGGTTATTTAGATGATTTAATTCATTCAAATATAAATCTCGGTAAAAAGTATACCGTTTTTTTGGAAATTCTTAAAAGCAGACATATAGGTGTCGCATATTTCTCTATGAACATCTTTAGGGCAGTGAAAAAAATACAAGGAAAATGTTTTAACTGGGGATGATATGAAATTAAGTAAGAATCTTCAGATATTATTTATAGCGCTTGCTATTATCCCCTTCTTCCAAAGCACAATTGGGTACAAATATCCAATACTTGGACTTGGTGTTCAATACTCGAGGTATTTTTTCTTTGGAATAATAATTATTCTGATTCTAATTAATACCCATGCTTTTAGTTTTATAACTAGAAATACGAAAATATATCTAACCATTTCGCTTATATTTATATTTTTCATTTCTGCTGTTGTGAATAACACGAATATCGTGTCAGTTTTTCAGTTGTCTTTATATCTATTGTATCCGTTCTTGCTGTTCTCTGTATGGCAGATAGCTCGACAGGTACTTTAAACATATGTAAAGGCATAACCTATGGTCTAAATACACTTGTCCTTATAAATCTTTCCATCATGTTATTTTTTCCACAAGGTTTATATCAAACAATAAGTTCGAATACAATATCATATTATTATTTGTTTGGCGCAAAGAATCAGATGGTTGCGCCAATTATGACTTGTTTGTTCTTTAATATGGAAACAGCATATAGAAGTTATAATAAAATTATAACGAAAACATCGTTATTTATGTGCTTTATATGTGCGTTTGAATTAATAATAGGCGGTAGTGGAACTGGCCTTATTGTTTTAGCAGCATTTATTATTCTGTGTTTGCTTGAATTAAAACATCAGAAAATAAGTTCCAACTTATCCTAATCGTGTTACTTGCATCCTTCTTGGCCATTGTTATTTTCAGAATTCAGAATGTCTTCAGTTTTCTTATTGTCGATATTTTGCATAAATCTTTGACGCTTTCTGATAGAACATATATTTGGGACGCTGCAATTGAAAGCATCTTGTCACACCCAATACTTGGAACTGGAATCACAGATTCGCTATCAGGTAATGTGCATTTGAAACTTAGCTATTTGGTGAAAGATATTTTCGCTCATGATCTTTACCTTGATTATTTGCTTATGGGTGGAATTCCGGCATTATGTATATTCGTTTGCATTCTGATTTCTGTTAAAAAATCTTACGATAGCTTTTTGAATAAAAAGAATACCTTAATTTGGTGGGGAATAGTAGTATATTTATTTGCTTCCATTGTTGAAATATATACGACTAACTTCTGTTTATTCCTCATGTTTGCATATATCAACATATGTGATTATTCAACTAGGCATAGGTATATAGGTCAAAATTAATAGGATAATCATGACTAGTTTGAAAAAAAACCTTGTTTATAATATGGCCTATCAGATATTGGTCATATTACTTCCGCTTATTACGGCTCCTTACGTTTCTAGGGTTCTCGGAGCTGCTGGCCTAGGTACGTATTCGTATGTATATTCCATTTCATATTATTTTGGTCTTGTAGGCATGCTTGGTATCACCAACCACGGTAGCCGAAGCATCGCATTGTACCGAACGGACAAGGTTCAGACTGCGCAAACATTTTGGAATATCTACGCAATTCAGTTTATCAGTACAGGAATTGCGTTTTTCATATACCATCTTTGCTTTTGTCTTATTTAATGGCAATAAGATAGTTGCCTATATTAATGTTCTTTTTGTTATTTCGTATTTACTTGATATTAATTGGCTATTCTTTGGTCTTGAACAGTTCAAAATAACAGTCATCAGGAACACGATTATCAAAGTTGCGACCGCATGCTCAATTTTTATCTTCGTAAAAGATCGCAATGACTTATGGTTGTACACGCTGATTATGGCTCTGGGAGCTTCTCTAAGTCAAATCTATCTTTGGATGAATGTCCATAAGTTCGTTTCATTCTGCAAACCAGAATGGTCTGAAGTGAAAAAGAACGTCAAGCCAGTAATAATATTATTCATACCTGCAATTGCCTATAGCATCTACAAAGTGTTAGACAAAATCATGCTTGGCGCCATGTCCGACATGACTCAAGTTGGTCTATTCGACAATGCTGAACGAATCGTAAATATCCCCGTCAGCCTCATTACCGCTTTTGGCACGGTTATGCTGCCGAGGATTTCCAATCTCATCGCCGCCGGGGACTCTAATCAAATAAAGAAATACAACGCCATCTCGTTCCGCTACTTCACTATGCTTGTCTGCGGTGCGGCTTTTGGTCTTGCAGGAATCAGTAATATTCTTGCTCCCGTTTATTTTGGAGACGAATTCAAAGGAAGCTCACCTATTATATTTGGCTTAAGCTTTAGCCTCATTTTTATGATCTGGCTAACATCATACGAACCCAATATTTGATTCCAAACAAAAAAGATATGCCATATGTCATCTCAACATTGTTTGCGCGGCTATTAATATTTCAGTAAACTTGCTCTTAATTCCTCATTTGCAGGCGGTAGGCACGATGATTGGCACCATTCTAGCCGAGCTATCTGTATTTTGCGTTCAATACTTATTCACCAGGAAAGACTTTCCAACTCTTCAATACCTGAAATCAGGAATCATATTCTTTCCAATAGGGGCATTAATGGGTATCATTGTCTGGATTGTCGGTCAGATTCTTGGCCCAACGATTATCACTCTGATTATTCAAATTATTCTTGGTGCATTCATCTACGGGATTGGGTCTCTGATTTATCTAATTGCAATCAAAGACGACATATTCATCTCTATGTTCAAAAAGACTTTTCATATTAACGCAAATTCACGCCTACCGAAGCATCGATCTGTTTGATTTAAGTATCAACGAAAAGGAGAAATAATGTCTCGTAATGATAAAACCGCTACTATTACATTCCATAATTCTTACAACTGTGGATCCATGTTGCAAGCATTAGCTCTTCAAAAAGTTTTAATTGACAAATATGGTGTCGATAATGAAATTCTTGATTTTTCAAATCAAGGACAAAAAGAAATGTACAGCACCTTTTGGAAAGTTACTGGCTTTAAATCATTTATCAAGAATGCACTTTGGGCTACCGTTTATAAGCGAATCAAGCAGCAGGCTGCCGCATATGAAGCGTTTGAACATAAATATTTCCGTCTGTCACAGGATACCTACACTTCCAATAAAGAATTAACCGCCACGAATTCCAAGTATCAGAAATTCATCACTGGCAGTGATCAGGTATGGAACATTCGATGCATGGATGCTGATGATGCATATTATTTGAACTTTGTTTCTGATTTCAACAGACGATACGCATATGCCGTGAGCTTCGGCGCTAACAATCCATTTGCGGACAGCTCTCTTAAGGATCACTACCTTAATCTTGTCAATAAGTTTAATAAGATTTCGGTTCGCGAGCAGAACGCAAAGAAATGGGTTTCCACAGCCACCGGCAGAGAGGTCTCGCTTTGTGTGGACCCCACCATGTTACTTTCTCAAGGAGAATGGGAAAAACAGTACAGCTCGGTAGTGCCCAATCATCCAAGGCGACTACATCTTCTATTACTGCTTCAGCATCTCACAGGAGATAGCATCCTTCCTCCACCAAGTATCCAAGAAAACCGGTATGCCGGTATACTTCTTTGAACCCAAAGAATGGGCTCTTCGCTGCTGCTGGAAGAACAAGATTCGTCTGGTAAAGAAATATGGCCCGGAAGCCTTCTTGAATTACATGAAATACGCAAAGATGGTCTTCACCACTTCCTTCCATGGAACAGCTTTCTCAACGATTTTCCATAAGAACTTTTGGTACATCGATTCCGGGCATAATGATTTGTCCAAGGACGATCGTGCTGTATCGTTCCTCACTCAGCTTAAGCTCACAGATCGTTACAAAACAATTTCTTCACTTCTGCAGACAGACCTGTCACTAATTCCCGATTACACCCAACCAGATCAAGCGCTTGCAAAGCTCCGCGAAGAAGCTTTTGAATATATTGAAGGCATAGTAAATGACTGATAAATCCGATAAGCAGGCGTACTTGCTCATGGCACACAGCAATCTTGAGCAGCTTAACTTCCTAATTAGATCTTTAGATTCAGAATTCAGTGATATCTTTCTTCACCTCGACGCTAAATCTAAAATTAATCCGGATGAGATTGTTAGACCTGTTTCTTCCCAACTTTATTTCTGTGATCGAATCAATGTATATTGGGCGGAATACAGTCAAGTGCAATGTGAGTTAAATCTATTGCGCCTCGCTACTCGGATTGGTAAGTATAATTACTATCATCTGATATCTGGTATGGATTTCCCTTTGAAGAACCAGAAGGAAATCATACCATGTTAAGAAATCGAAACGATATATTCATTCATTTCACTACACATAAAAAATGTTGAACTAACTATACCTTTTGTACGGTACTACCATTTATTTCAAAAACAACTTTGTGTAGCAAACAGAGATCATACTTTTTCTATCTACAAAGTATTTGAAAAAATATCGATTTTAATCCAGCGAATAATACATCTGAACCGTATTTCGACTGATATTGTAATCAAAAAAGGAGCGAATTGGTTCAGTATCCCTGATGATTTCGCAAGATACGTCCTTGACCATCAGGATTGCATAAAGAAGCTATTTAATAATACTCGCAGCCCTGATGAATTCTTTATACAGACTCTTGCATTCAACAATCCCGATTACAAGAAACGAATATACAGGTTCAAAGAAGACGATTCATCTGAATCATGCCTCCGCCATATCGATTGGATGAGGGCAGCCCTTACACTTTCACCATAAAGGATTATGATGAACTCGTTAACTGCGGGATGATTTTTGCTAGAAAATTCGATTTGAACAAAGACAGACAAATCATCCTTAAACTCATGAGTCATCTTTCTGGCTAAAAGCAGTCAACAAGCTTGAGGCACATGTAATAGATGATCGCAATGTGGCCTGTTTTTGCTTTATGCACGTCCAACGCCAGTTCAAACCGGACCAGGAACTTGAAGCTTGCAGGTGACTGGAAGCCGAAAGGTGTCTTGTCGGCTTGCGTCATAACGGCATCGCCGAATAGGCCCATCCAACGGGGCGTTTCCACGGGGTACCCACCCCCTTGTAGGATAAGAGAGCATGGCTGATGAAGTGTTTACTCCTCATAACATCATTGTGACCGGTGGCTGTGGTTTCATCGGTTCGAATTTCGTTCATTACGTGGTGGAGAACCATCCGGACGTGCATGTGACCGTGCTGGACAAGCTCACGTACGCGGGCAATCCGGAGAACATCGCGGGCCTGCCTGAGGATCGTGTGGAGCTCGTGGTGGGCGACATTTGCGATGCGGATCTGCTCGACAAAATCGTGCCGGGGCATGACGCGATCGTGCATTACGCGGCCGAGTCCCACAACGACAATTCCATCGCGGATCCGGAGCCGTTCCTGAGGACGAACGTGGAGGGCACGTTCCGTCTGCTCGAGGCGGTCAGGAAGTATGGGATCCGCTACCACCACGTGAGCACGGACGAGGTATACGGCGACCTCGCCCTGGACGATCCGGCCAGGTTCACGGAGCATACGCCGTATCATCCGAGCTCGCCGTATTCGTCGACGAAGGCCGCGAGCGATATGCTGGTGCGCGCGTGGACGCGCACGTACGGGATTCGCGCGACGATCTCGAACTGTTCGAACAATTATGGTCCCTTCCAGCATGTGGAGAAGTTCATCCCGCGCCAGATCACGAACATCCTGGACGGACAGCGTCCGAAACTGTACGGCAAAGGCGAGAACGTGCGCGACTGGATCCATACCGAGGACCATTCCAGCGGCGTGTGGACGATCCTGACGAAGGGCCGTGTCGGCGAGACGTATCTGATCGGCGCGGACGGCGAGAAGAACAACATCACCGTGCTGCGCATGATCCTGAGGATGATGGGGCAAGACGAGGACGCGTTCGATTGGGTGAAGGACCGTCCGGGCCACGACCGCCGTTACGCGATCGACTCGACCAAGCTGCGCACCGAGCTCGGCTGGACGCCGAAGCACACGGACTTCGAGTCGGCCTCGCGCAGACGATCGAGTGGTACACGCAGAACCGTGCGTGGTGGGAGCCCGCCAAGGCCGCGACCGAGGCCCGGTACAAGCGTCAGGGCCAGTGAGCAGGGAACAGGCATAAAAAATGACCGCGCCTCGAAGGCGCGGTCCCTATTGCACTGCTAATGGTGCCTGATGGAAATGGTTTTGTCAATATGAGCGTTTCGTCTGATGCGTTTCACAGGTTGGGCCGGTCCCGGTTCCAGCGTATGCCGATTTCGCGAGGAACAGTGGTATTTTCCCTGCGACCACCGAGGTCGATGGAATCGCTATGGAACTATACCGTTGGAACGCCGAGGCGTCGGCCGTGCTGATGCGTTATATTCCTTGGATCGAGGTGCTCGTGCGCAATGCCATTGACGAGCAATTGCGTCTCTGGCTCTCACGGCAGACCCCGCAACCGTATGACGATTGGATCGACGTGGCTGACACGCATCCCATGGACCGTATCAGAGCCCTGATTAATACCGCGGAGAAGGATTACCTTTCCGAGGCAAGACGCACCGCGCTGTCGAAGAAGCGTTTTTGGAGATCGGATCAGTCCCATCCGAGGCACGGTGATGAGATTGACAGGGATGACGTCTTCGCGCAGTTGACTTTCGGAACCTGGGACGGCATGTTGTCTCGTGCCGCAAACGATCCGGAGCTCGCAAGGATCCTGATGGGAGCTTTTCCGAATATCGAGAATGCGTGGGAGTCGGAGACGCGTCGCATGCCGAACAGCAGCCTTCCTGGGAATGAATCCGATTCGCGCGAGGATCGATTGCGGAGAGAACTCATAAGCCGCTTGAAGGGCATACGGGTGGTTCGTAACAGAATAGGGCATGACGAGAATCTCCTTAGGGTGAATTTCCCGAAGATTCGTCATGATATGTATTTCGTCTTGAATTCGCTCGGAGCGGATTACCCGAGATGGGCTTTCCCGGATAAGGCCGAGCTGTTAAAACGATTGAATCCGGTGCAAGTGCTGGAGCAACTGGAGAGGAAAGGAAAGTAGGATATGGATTTCGAGAAGGAACTGAGGGCCGAGGAGACGAACATCCCGGGCCTGATCGTGTTCGACCTGCCGGTGCATGGCGACAACCGCGGCTGGTTCAAGGAGAACTGGCAGCGGGCGAAGCAGACTGCGCTGGGTCTGCCTGACTTCGGGCCGGTGCAGAACAACATCAGCTATAACGCGAAGAAGGGCGTGACGCGTGGCATCCACGCGGAGCCGTGGGACAAGTACATTTCGATCGCGGCCGGCAGCGTGTTCGGCGCGTGGGTGGATTTGCGTCCCGGCGACTCGTTCGGCCAGGTGTATACGACCGTATTGGACCCGTCGAAGGCGATCTACGTGCCCGTGGCGTGGGCAACAGCTTCCAGGCGTTGGAGGACGGCACCGTGTACACGTATCTCGTGAACGCGCACTGGTCGTTGGAGCAGAAGAAGACGTACACGTTCGTGAACCTCGCCGACCCGGACCTGAATATCCAGTGGCCGATTCCGTTGGACGAGGCCGAAAGGTCCGAGGCTGATCTGCATCATCCGATGCTGAAGGACGCGAAGCCGATGGCGCCGCGCCGCACGATGGTGACGGGCTGCAACGGACAGTTGGGCCGTGCGATTCGCGACTACGTGGACGCGCATGGTTTGGAGGGTTTCGAGTTCAACGACATCGACACGTTCGATTTCTCCGACCCGGCCCAGTACGACCAATTCGACTGGAGCCTGTACGGCACGATCATCAACGCGGGCGCGTACACCGCGGTCGACAAGGCCGAGACCCCGGATGGCCGTGCCCTCGCCTGGAAGGCGAACGCGCAGGGGCCCGCCTTTTTGGCCCGTGTGGCGCGCGAGCACAACATCATGCTCGTGCACGTGAGCTCGGATTACGTGTTCGACGGGTCGCGCGAACTGCATGACGAGGCGGAGGCGTTCGCCCCGTTGGGCGTGTACGGGCAGTCGAAGGCAGCGGGCGACATCGCGGTCGCGAACGCGCCGCGCCATTACATCCTGCGTTCGAGCTGGGTGATCGGCGAGGGCCGTAACTTCGTCAAGACCATGATGGGTCTGTCCGACAGGGTCGCTAGGGGCGAGCTGGAGCGGGTGACGGTGGTGGACGACCAGTACGGCCGCCTCACGTTCACCAAGGACATGGCCGAGGCGATCTTCCACCTGCTCGACAATGGTGCTGCGTACGGCACGTACGACCTGACCGGTTCGGGCGTGGTGAGGAGCTGGGCGGACATCGCGCGCACGGTATTCGACCTGTCGAACGGCAACGGCGGGAAGGTCAAGCCGATCTCGACCGCGGAGTATTTCGCGAACGCGAAGGCGCCGGTGAGCCACGTCCGACGCATTCCGCGCTGGATCTGGGTAAGATCGAGGCTACGGGCCTGGAGGTGCCGGACTGGGAGGAGTCCCTGAAGGCATACGTCACCAAGGAACTCAAGAAGTAGCAGATTTGTCTCGGGCGGTTTCCTCAGCGAAACCGCCCGAGACTTGTGTAATTAGGTTTTTATAAACCGCAGAGAAGGGAATCTTTCATAATGAAGGGCATTATTCTTGCTGGTGGCTCGGGTACGAGGCTGTACCCGTTGACCACGGGTCACGTCGAAGCAGCTGTTGCCGGTGTACGACAAGCCGATGATCTACTATCCGCTCAGCGTGCTGATGATGGCCGGCATCCGCGACATCCTGATCATCAGCACGCCGAAGGATCTGCCGAACTTCGAACGGCTCCTAGGCGACGGATCGCATTACGGCGTGCGCTTCTCGTACAAGGTTCAGCCGTCCCCGGACGGGCTCGCGCAGGCGTTCCTCCTGGGCGAGGAGTTTATTGCAGGCGAGCCTTGCGCGCTGGTGCTGGGCGACAACATCTTCTACGGCAACGGACTGGGCACGACCTTGCGCAAGGCCGTGGCGAAGGCCGAGTCCGGTGAAGGTGCGAGCGTGTTCGGCTATTACGTGGACGATCCGGAGCGTTATGGCGTGGTCGAGTTCGACGAGGACAAGAAGGCCGTGTCCATCGAGGAGAAGCCGGCGCATCCGAAGTCGCATTACGCGGTGACCGGCCTGTACTTCTACGACGAGCACGTGGTCGAGTACGCCAAGCAGGTGAAGCCGAGTCCGCGTGGCGAGCTGGAGATCACGGATCTGAACCGCATGTACCTGGACGCGGGCATGCTGAACGTGCGTACGCTGGGCCGAGGCTACGCGTGGCTGGACACGGGCACGATGGATTCTTTGTTCGAGGCGGGGGAGTTCGTGCGCACCGTGCAGCGTGCGCAGGGTCTGCCGATCGCGATCGTGGAGGAGATCGCCTACGAGAACGGCTGGATTACGCGCGACCAGCTCATGGAGTCCGCGGAACGCTATGGCAAGAGTCCGTACGGGCAGCATCTCAAGGGCATCGCCGACGGCGATATCATGCTCGTGCCGAATCAGAAGAACTGACTTGACGCAGTGTTAAAAACATTGCATCATTTGTCATCTGAACGAGAGATCCATGCAACTCATTCGTCGGTTGCACGGATCTCTCGTTAACGGAGTTTCATCACTCACATCGGACGTGGACGTGCATCGGTCAGCAGAGATTTGGTTATTTAACCTTTCGAGTGAGATTCTAAGTGGACGAAATCGGTAGTGCTTGGATTGTTGTGCACTTATTATGGCCGTCCGTGGCATAATAACTAGTTTCCACGAGACAGTTGTTGAGTCGGATTGCGTCGTAGCGACACGTGGATCATTCGTTCGCAGTCACGGATCGGATGCGCCCCATGATCCTCTTCTGCGGGTCTTGAACTGCAATAGGTCATGCCTTGTGCAGATGGTCAGTTGTCGTCCCGAGTTTTTCTTGGATTTCTTCTCTCCCTCACTACAATTAATAGAACATATTATCCGTTTGAATTGAAGGCATATGAATACCTATGGCACGAAGCAACATTGGATTCCGGCTGCAGTACTTGGGCGATTTAGAGATTCTCAATCAAAGGCAAAGAAGCGTGTTCGGGAGAATGAAATTATCATTCGGAGACGCGGTCAAATTGGACTTTCAGTGAATAAAGCTGGGGCGATTTGTTTCAAGAAAGGGCTGTATGACATTAATCCTCAGACAGCCAAGATGTATGGTTTGGAACCTCAATCAACAACAGATCAATGGGATTATGAACAAGGTCTTACCGAGATAATCGACGCCCTTGTGAAGGGAGCTGATTTGATTGATTTGGATTATTTTGTTCATGTTCTTGTTCCTTATGCCTCTGGATTATTCATGAGGGGACTTGACTATGGTGAACGGCAAGAAAATATCGACGTAATACGTTATCTGCGGGATAAAAATACGATTTTGACAGATAATACGGTTTTTTCTCGAATCATACACTTGCAAAGGATCTTGGCCATCGTTCTTGGTGCCGAATGGACCTTATATGAGGCAAGCCCAAGAGGGCAGTTCATTCAAAGTGATATGGGATTTTGTCCAGCGTCGGATCATGGCAAAAGATGTTGGATTGTACCACTTGATCCAAAATTAGTTATTTTAATTAAGCCAAAAAAGAAGCATTGTATAGCTAATTATCGAGAAATTAATGATATGCAAGGGAACCGAAGTGCATCTTGGGTTGTTTGCTTTAGACGTGGAAAGCTTAATGACGAACAGATGCTTCAAGTGAATGAGAACATACTCGAGCATAGTTTTCGTATCTGCATTGGCGATGGACTTAGGTCTTTTAAAGATTATTCTTATGAGCTTTATCTGAGGAAAAGAATAATTATTTAATTTCAATAGGTGCTGAACTTGAAAATAGTCTAGAGGTTTCAGAACGAGTCGAGCATGAGTTTGAGTGGTACACTGTTTCACGTATCGCCGCAGAAAGATTATCCCCTGACAAGGCAAAAGAGATTCAGTGGAATCGTCCTTATAGGGGTTCTTATCCTGGACGCTGGAGACCTTTCATGCCTTTCCTTCCAGAAAATCTGAAACTTTCACCTTCGGGACTTTGCATTAAAGATAATCGGCTTATTCTATCTTTGCGTGAAACTGTTCCATTTTCCTCATTGAAGTGTTCAAATACTTTTGAGAGTAATATGGCTCAAATCCAAGAATTGGTAAATCGGTAAAAAATACTTTCTTTCAGAAAAGAATGCAACTTGATAGCTATTGAAATTAGGTGAATATTTGCTCGTTTTGGAGCCATCGTTATTGCCGAAGAAGACCTTGACGATTGGCCGCCGTTATTGAGCATCAAGGCCACTGGTTGTTAGGCTCCTTTCACTAAGCGAGACACGTGTAGTGAAAGGGGGATGTCAACATGGTAAGGAAAATCAAGGCCAAGGCGAGATGTGCTTCGCTTGAACAACCAGGGCCTGTCTGGCTGGGCGATAGCTAGATTGTATTTAGTCAAGTCGGTGTTTCGTGACTAAATACGAAACGCCGACTTGACTAAATACCACGTATAACTTTGCTCACGATCGACGAATGGCTCGTGAACAAGCCCGACGAGCGATTCGGACGGTTCTTGCCCGGAGCTCATGGAATTGCGTTGCGGCAACGCCAGCACCGCGTTCGCGACCCAGTTGGCGGGCACAGTCGTCTCGGCGGCGACACGGGCAGCCATACTCGAATCCTGGTCCTAGGGGCCAGTGGTCTTGGAGTGGTCTGCCTACTGGCATTCTATTGGTAATAGCGGTGGATTTGAAAGAGAATAATCAGTGGCTTTGAAAACTGCAAATACTCACTTTACTGAGTGTGAAAAGAAAACTAAACATAGTATACACCGAAGATATGTAACTACAGATTTGTAATTGCTGTATTTGTCGCTTTGAGAATACTCATTATTTTTCTCTTTTCGGCATATGCGTAAAGCTTATCGAAGAAAGCGCCTTTATGCTTATCGATTGTTAGTGCGAAAATCACATGTCTTGCCATATCAAGCAGTAGACAGCAAAGGAAAATACCAGCAATGCAGGCCATTCCGTTGAGAATTGGATGCGATAAGCGAATAAGGTTTTTAACCGGCAGGTAAGTGCTCCAAAGTTCATGGCAGACGGGATGGTAATGAATGAGATAGACACCGAACGCAGATCCGGCAATCCAATTCACGACTTTGCTAGAGAAATGATGTTTTTCAAATAACAGGAACATCACGAAGCCGATCATCATTGACGGGAGTTTCCAATAATCGAAAATGAAATCGGAGGGAAGGAGAAACTTCCCCGTGCAAAGGTGGAGCGTTTCGGCGGCGAGCCAATAGAGTACGTTCAACGCTATACCAGCTATGACTAAGCTACGCAGAACTTCTTCGAAAAAGGCCGCATATACCAGCGGTAATAAGAAATCAGAATAAACCAGTAGGGGGCGGTGCCGTTTTGTTGGACTCGTCATTGATTCCATCACCACCAATCATGCCACAAGACCGAGCCCGCGTCGACGGTCCATGATGCTCATGCCGAACTCCGTCTTGATGCGCTTGTCCCGATACCAGACCATGTAGTCGTCGAGCATGTCGATGAACCCGTCCATAGAGACGCCCGCGAAGCTCCGCTTATGGAAGAACTCCTGCTTGAGACGGCCGAAGAACCCCTCCGCGGCCGCGTTGTCCGGAGAACAGCCTTTCGCGCTCATCGAACGCGTCAGACTATGCTCCTTGCAGATTGTTTATGGTCAAATAACGTGTACGGCGTCACCACCAAATCTGAACGGCATAAGCGTTCATATTGGACACGGACGGCGGACGGAAATGGCATCGGCGGAAGAAAAGCGCCGGTGCCGTACGGTTCCTGATAGATTCCCGGGTGCCAGCAACCAACACATGGTCCTCGGGAGGAAAGGAATGACGACACCGGTGCGTGTCCGACAGAGTATCAGGCAACTCGAGACGAAAGGCCTGACGCATACCCAGATAGCAAGGGAACTGGGCGTTTCGCGGACGACCGTGGTCAAATACGCGACCTGCGATTATTCGCCCGTTCCGCCGACTGGGGGAACTGTGGATTGGCTACAATGTATTAGACAGTCCGATGAGGGACGAATGACATGGGATTGGAGGCCGACGATGGCCGGCCCGAAACATCCCCGCCACTACGAGGAGTCGTTCAAGCGGCAGATCGTGCAGCTTTACGAGAACGGCAAGCCGGCGCGCGGAATCAAGGACGAGTACGACATCTCGCATTCCACGCCGCACCGTTGGGTCCGGGGCATCCGCAACAGCGGCTCCACGAAAGCCGCCGACAACCGCACCCCTGAGCAGAACGAGCCGGTCGAGCCGCGCAAGCGCAACAGGCAGTTGGAGATGGAGGTGGACGTTTCAGAACAGGCGGCGCCGGCATTCGCACGAAGCAGGCGTGATACGGGCCAACGCCTCCGCTGCCCGATATCGGCACAATGCAGGATACTGGGCGTTCCCCGCTCCACCTGCCACTCGATCAGATCGAACGATCCGAGCCGAGCGGGTGGACCCGATCGCCGGCGACGTGCACGCGGTCCGGCGCGACAGCCGCGAACGCTACGGCGCAGGAAGATCAAGGCCGCGCTGGAGCGGAGGGGCGTCACCGCGTCCAGGAGACGTATCGGCAACATCATGCGCGAACAGGGCATGACGAGCACGTACGCGCGCAGGCGGTTCAAACCGCACGGGACGCGGGCCGACGAGGCGAAGCTCGCGAACCTGTTGGACCGCGAGTTCGAAGGCTACGCCCCGCACACGCACCTGGCGAGCGACCTTACCTACGTGAGGGTCGGCAACGGGTGGGCGTACGTGTGCTTGCTGGCCGGTCTGGCGGACAGGGGCATCGCCGGCCATTCCGTCGGGCGGACCCGGGACGCGGGCCTGGTATTGGGCGCGTTCGCCACGCTCGACTTCCCGCCGGCGGACGTCCAGGTGTTCCACACGGACCGTGGAAGCGAGTTCGACTGTTTTTGTTCAATAGGAAGTTGAGGTTTTAGTCACGAAGGTTTTTCGGGTTTAGGCGGAAAGGCATGCCGACCACCCGTGGGCCTTAGCCTGATGGTGCTTCTAGTTCCATTCGGGAAAGGTCCGGAGAGGCAATGATCAGCATGCCTCAAATACAGTCTATCCGTTCGCGTCGCAGGAACGGTGAGTCCATCGCCTCGATAGCGCGCAGCGAGAGGGTCAGCGAGCCGACCGTGCGCAAGTATCTGAGGGTCGACGACCTATCGGCCAGGCCGCCCGTGAGGCGACGTCGTGGTTCGGTGATCGACGAGTGGCTGCCCATGATCGAGGGCATGCTCGCCGAGGACCGGGAGACCTGGCGCAAGCAGCGGCATACCGCGACCCGCATCCATGAGCGGTTGCGCGACGAGTACGGGGCCGGGGTGTCGTTGTCGACGGTGACCCGGACCGTGGCGCGGCTCAGGCGCGAGGCCGCGGCGGAGCGGGAGGCCGGTTTCCTGGACCTGTCGTGGCATCCGGCGAATGCCAGGCGGACTTCGGCTGTTTTGCTTCAATGTTTGTTCGACAGGTTCGGCAGTGTTTTTCCGTAGTGTGGGCTGATGGTTTTCCCCGGTGTCGTCATCGTTTCCCGGTGATGTGAGAGGCATCGGTGCCGCCGCCTGTATATTCCCGAGT
>ENA-OQMZ01000165-OQMZ01000165.1-human-gut-metagenome-genome-assembly--contig:-NODE-165-length-28083-cov-4.845364_pt1 | contig 28083 bp, 25 predicted proteins | sample MGYA00242621_ERZ504862 | MGnify/ENA primary metagenome ERZ504862 (study PRJEB26092, sample SAMD00036393) | human gut metagenome | host: Homo sapiens | study: EMG produced TPA metagenomics assembly of...
CCAGCAGACCGAAAACGGCCAACCGGGCATAATGGCAGTGTGAAATGCGCAAAAACTACATTGTATAGTACATAGTAAAAGCCCTGCTGACCTGTGCGGGAGCAAGGCTTTTTTGACAGTTCAAAGCTAGGCGTTCGATAGAATATCAGGCGCATGGCGGCATCCTCTAGTGGCCGCCATACGGACGATGAAACGCTTTGATAAGCAAAAAGAACCGGCGGCCTTGATTTTCTCAAAAGCCGCCGGTTCAAAATGGGCGCGCGGATATGTCTGCTGTACGTACGGCTTTTTTTCTTTTGCCGTCGTTCCGGCAGTTAATTTTTCTAATTTTTTCTTATGAGAAAAGACAATCAATCCAACCAGAAACAGAACAATAAAGCAAAATACAATGCTAATACATCCGCCAATGGTGGCCGATATAGGTACCTCATAGTAAGTGGATTTATCCGAGAAGAACATAGACACACGATATGCAAAGCTACCCGGAATGACAAAGCCTCTTTCTGAACCGATGAACAGGCAAGATACAAAGCCATATATAACTCCGACAACGCTTGTTACAATAATATTGCGGCTCAGATTGATAACGATTGCCCCTAAACAGGTCGTTACAAAAACGACAACACCGGCTTCAATTCCAAACCCGATTGCCAGCTTGAGGAACAGGGAAATACCGCCGGTCAACCTGCCAGCTCCATTGAGTATCGCCACCAATAGGCCAAATGCGATAAATAAGACAGCCGCAAAACAGATGCCGATAACGACGCTGACAGTAACTTTCGATAGAAAGAGCTTCTTCTTTGAAAACCCGTAGGTAATCCAGTTGATGTAAGTTTTGTTTTTGTATTCCTGATAAAACAGCGAACCAATCAAAATGAAGAGCACCATTGGGAAGAACATGGAAAACTGGTTATTCATAAAGAAGAACAGGTCAGCAAGTGATGTTGTGCTACTGTTGAAAATTGCTCCTGCTCCGCCGGTAATGATGGGAAGAAGCGACAACAGCAGAAGAAATACCATAAACCATTCCCGCTTCAACTTGTAAAACTCATTTTTAATCAACACTCCCATTATGCTTCCTCCTCTGGCCGGAAGTCATAATATCCTCATACAGGGCTTCCAGTTCCTTTTCGTTATAGTCGTTTTCTACAATCTTGATGATTTTTCCGTCACGAATGAAAATAAGAACATCCGTGACAGCAGCAATCTCCGTCAGATTATGGCTTGATACCAAAATACAGTGTTGGGGAGATTTTAAGCGTTCTTTCAGAAGCAGCCGGATTTCCTTTATCCCCATCGGATCAAGACCGTTGGTAGGTTCGTCCAGCAGTAAATATTGAACATCGCCTAAAAAGGCGCGAGCAATTCCCAGTCGTTGGCGCATCCCCAAAGAAAGTTGAGAGAACAGCTTTTTTCGGGCATCCAGCAAGTTCACTTGTTTGAGCGCCACTTCGATGTTTGGTCTTTTCAGACCTAAATATTGTGCGTGGAGCTTCAAATTTTCCTCTACGGTGAGCCGGGGGTAAAAAGCCGGGTATTCAATCAAACTTCCAAAACATCTACTGGAAACGGGCTGTCCATCAGAGAGGATTTCTCCCGAAAAGGCAGTCAGACCCAGCATGGACTTAAACAGTGTTGTTTTACCGGCTCCGTTTGGCCCCAGTACACCATAGATTTTCCCTTGCTCTAAAGTCAAGTTGATGTTGGACAGCAATGCGGTATTTCCAACATTCAAATTTACATTTTTGATTTGCAGCATGAAATACCTCCGTTATTGAAAAAAGATGAAAAGCAAAAAGGCCACAGCATAAATCAAAAATGAAATACTAATGGGTTTTGATCTCTGTTTTAGTCCTTTTAGTCCATCGCTCAATACGCCATGCAAGGCCGTGAGCAGGCACACCGCCAAAGCGATGATAGAAACCACTAAAGCTACTTTAACCATTTGTTTATACCTCCTATGGCTCATACTTTACCAAAGAGGTTTAAGATTTGTTTGAGAAAAGTCTAAGGATGAAAAAAGAGCCGCCGAAGCAGCCCTTTAGGAATTGACAATGGGAAACACGACTTGAATTGCAAAGATACCGTTTTGCAAGGAAGCGACAATTTGCCCGCCCATGCGGGTCACAAGTCTTTGAGCGATTGCCAATCCCAGCCCGGTTGTCTTTTTTGTTCGTGACTGGTCGGTGGTGTAAAAACGGTCAAACAAATGAGGAATATCTTCTTGCTGAATACTGCTCGACGCATTTTTAATGGTTATGACCGTTTGAGCTTCTTCTATCGCTGCGGTGATTTGATAATTTCCCTCCCCGTGAACAAGTGCATTATAAACCACATTTGAGAAAATCCGGGTCAAGGCATCTGGATCGCCCCAAATGATAGCTGGTGGATTTGGGATAACGATATAGGGGACACATTTTTTCTGTTCAAAATCGCCGTAGTATGAGGCGACAACATCCCGAAGTACACTGTGTATATCCGTATTTCTACAATTCAATTTCAGTTCGTCGGCCTCAATCCTTACAAATTCAAACAGTTGGTCGAGAAGCAGCTTTACAGCGGAAATTCTTTCTCCCGCAATCGTTGCATATTCTTTTTGCTCCCCTGTTAAATCCTGTTCCTGTAAGAGCTGGATATAGCCATTTGCTGTTGCCAGCGGCGTTCGCAAGTCATGGGAAAGACTGGTAATGGTATCTCGGAACAGTGTATCGCTCCGTTCAATTTCCTGCCCCATGCTACGATATTTTTTCAGAAGATGATTGATACTTGCAGCCAAATCCTGTATTGTCCCATCCGTTTTTTCCACCATAATTTCGGTTTGCGTATCACGGTCAATCAGAAAGTCAATCTGTTTTTTTACTTTCTGAACCAACTTTCGCTGATAAATCAGTTTCAGGGACAAAAACAGGGAAAGCATTGCAAGCAAGATACATAACACCATCATGTAGCCATCACCGCCTTTCCAAATTGCGCAAGTCCAACCTTAGAAACAGGGAGAGCGAAATGGCTGTTGGTAAAAACAGATATACTACCAGTGTCAAACAAATGGGTATTAAATCCTCCCCAAAGGTATTGATCTGCAAGCTATGAGATAGCCCTACAACCCAATACTTGTAGAGCGAATAATCCATATCCAGTGCTGTACTTATCTTTGTGAGATATAAATACAAAACCCCCAGCATAAAAAATGCGGTAATCGTAACAATGATCCGATGCCGGAGCAGGTAACTTAACAAATTGAGAAATGCAGTGTAACCTAAAAAGCACAGGCATTGAAACAAAAGAAAGACTCCGATTGCAGAAAACGAATACTTTATGTCATACCGGGATGCTCCCATCATCAGAATTGACAAATACGCAACACCAAAGCATACAAACAGAAAAAATAAAACGCCACCCCATGAGGCCAGCAGTTTTCCAAAGAATAGGTGTACTCTGCTTGTACCTTTAGAAAGTGTGATACTGTATGTGCCGGTATGAAAATCTTCTGTAAAGTACAGGCACAAAAAGAGCGTCAATGGAAAATCAGACTGTAATCTGAAAACAGAAACTCCGTGAACGAAACCAGTGATATAACCGGAAGCATACCATTTACCGAATTGTGATAAAAGGTCAGGGCAAGCGCAAAGACAAAAAACGCAGCCAATACGAGGCAGGCCCAAAACAGGCGGCTTTTGCGGATACGGAACAACTCACTTTGCATCGTCTGAATCACTCTTTGCACCTCCTGTCATTTTCAAAAGATAGTCGGTCGGCTCCATACCGGCAAGCCAGATTTCTGATACCTCTATCCCGGAATGAACCAGCAGCGTATTGATTTCCCCGGATTGCTCATTACAATGAAAAATTCTAATCAGGTCATGACCCAACACTTCAAAATCCGGGAACTGCTGGCTTAAAATCGTAATAGCCCGTTCTAATTGTGGAGTTCTTATCTTTATGCACCGCTGGCAGCTCTCTTTCAATTCCCCAGCCGTAAGCTCACAAAGCAGCTTTCCATCTGCCATTACGCCATATTTGGATGCAAGCCGGGAAAGCAGCGTATAATCCTGTCCAGAGATTAAAAGTGTGGTATGGTTGATTTCATGCAGATAGTTCAGAACAGAAAGCAGGTGTTCACATTCTCCCTTATCTAGCCCGGAAAAAGGATCGTCCAAAATTATCATATCTGGATTTCCCAAAAGGCAACAGCCAAATTCACTAAACGCTGGGTCGATAATGGCAATCGCCGTACCGCTTTTTTCTCTTTCAGGTTCAAATGCAGTATATCTAAAATATGGATTTCTGTGGTTCCAAAAACGGAAGAAAAATAACGCAGCATATCAGCAGGTGACAGAGAGCCGATTGTCACAGGCTTTTGTGGTACAAACCCAATCCGGCGGCGCTCCTTCTGATAGTCTATATTGCCAAATAATTTGAGCGTACCAGCTTGAGGTCTAAGTGTACCTATAATGGTTTGCAACAGTACAGATTTCCCGGCGTGATGGCCGCCATACAGTGCATAGATTTCTCCGCGTTTTACCTGAAACGCGATATTTTTAATTCCGTTTCCATCCGGGAAAACATAGGTCAACCCGGCTGTTTCCAAAGCAGTCTCCAAAATAATCATCCCCTTTCCATGCTGTCTTATTGTAGCAGACTGGTGTGCAAACTTCATAAGATTTCTCTAAGGATTAGCCCTGCATTTTGAAACCGAGGCCCCAAACCGTCTGAATATACTTTTCCTCTGGATTGACCTTGGCAAACTTCTTGCGGAGATTTCCAATGTGGACATTGATTGCATTATCGTCCCCGATAAAATTTTCATTCCACACGCTTTCAAAAATATTGTTCTTTGTGAATACCTTTGAGGGCGAGGACATCAGAAGTTGCAAAATCAGGTATTCATACCGTGTCAAAGTAATGGGGGTATTCCTGATTTTAGCCTCCATAGATTCTGTATCAAGGGACAAGTCCTTAAAGCGAAGTATTTTGCTATTGTTGGGGGTGGTAGACTTCTGAAAGCGCCGGAGCACTGCTTCAATCCGCACCAGCAGCTCTTGATTGTCGAATGGCTTTGTGATGTAATCATCTGCACCATTTCGTATGAGGTTCACTTTGCTGTCTATATCCGTTTTAGCGGACACACCGATAATCGGAATATCCATCGTGCTTTTCATCTTTTCCAATACTGTTTCCCCCGGTATGCCGGGCAGCATTAAATCAAGTAAAATTAAGTCAAAAGTGCCTTTCCCAATCAACAGAAGCGCCTCGCTTCCAGAATATGCAGAGGTTACGCAATAACCATGTTGGGTCAAAAGCCGCTTCGTCATATCATTGAGCAGCACATCATCTTCAATAATCAGAAGATGTGGGTGTGTTCCAGGTTCCATACTATTATCTCCTTATCATTTCTCAGATTTCCGAATTAAAGCTCACATATTATTTTAATTATACCGTCTCTGTTGCATTAGAGCAAGGCAGAACCACTTTTGAAATGAAACAAAATACTACCTTACATCAAATTTGATTACATTCTCATAACCTGACCAGAAATGTACAATGATATAGGGTGATATGAGAATGAACCAAGATGAAAGAAGGTTTGACTTTCACGGCCTCGGGGCAGCTCTCAAACGAGCCAGAGAAGAAAAGGGCTGGACACAAGCCTATGTTGCGGAATTAGTAGACCGTGACTCCCGTACCATTATGAATATTGAGACAAAGGTCAGTATCCCAGCTTCGACCTTTTTGTTAAACTCATTACTATGTTTGACGTTTCAGTTGACCAGTTTATTCATGCGGACGGAGGGGCAAGGTCAAGCTCTTGCAGAAAGCACATTGATGTTCTTCTAAACTCCATGAACGAAAAAGAGCTTGTCGTGATAGAAGCCACAGCCGAGGGCATTAAGAAAGCCAGAGAAACGGAGGTTCCAGAATAAGGGCCTCTGTTTTTTGCGCCATTTTAGGGGCTGCCGCTAAGTGGCAAGCAATGCCTCTGTGGCCACAAGTGCACAAAGGCGGCTTGTTGGGGCTCGCCCCAAACCCGTATCTTCAGGCCAACATGGTCCGAAGTGTCAGCGTCGCTTTGCTCCTTGTTTTCATAATCTCAACGCTCCTTTTTCTGCTTTCTTCCCGGTTCAGTGTAGCCCATCAAAGTGTCAATGTTCGCCTTGATCGTGACGATCTCCTGCATATCCCATCGTGCCTTTTGATATTCTCCATAGAACTGTTTTTTCTTTGCTGTAAGCTTACGGCCTTCTTCCTTCAGCACATCTCAGTAAATGAAGCTCGTTCTCTTAAGCGAACTTCTATTGTGACTCTTTCATCAAGAACCAGATGTACATTCTTAGCCATGGTATTCTCCTTGGATAACGCCATCCGGACTCTATTGCTGAGCCACAACTATAACTAGATATCAAGAGGTTTGCAACACTAACTTCTATGATATATTTTGCAATACTAAGTGCCAGTTTTTGAATGGACTGGAATTTAATTTTCCAATTCACCAACTATCGAGATATCCAATACCTCTTCCGCCTGCTGTTCATTATAACATTCACTCCATATTTACGCATAAAAAAGGATGCAGGGATTGACTCCCTACACCCTTCATTAGAATTATAATGTTACACCTGTCTTACATCCCGATCAGCCTCTCTCTCCGGCTTATCTTTTCCCTGTTTTTCTTGAATAATCCTCTTATTAATCTCAAGCCGTTCATGAATGGATAATTTCTTATCTTTTCCATCTACCGCCTGCTTCTGCTGTGCCGGTTTTCTATCTGTTTTTCCTACATCCTTAACAACTGCATTCGCTTCGGTACTTGTTACCCTCTCATCTGCTCTTCCTTCATATCTTTCTGCTATCTGCTGTTCTCGTCTCTCCTTCACACCTTTTTCCTCCAGATTACAAAAACTATGCAGATACGGAAGCACATGATTCTGCATGTCTGTCAGATCTTCCATATACTTTTGGAACTCTTCACTTCCTTTGCCTTTCTGGTAATTGATCCAATACTCATCTGTAAAAAAGTATAAACGATATTATGATTGTAATCTTCATATTTATTTTACAGTGTCAAAATACCCGATAATTCCTATGCATACGTCTTTCTTCATTGGCGACCACAGCGTATGCAATTTCATTTTATACTTCTGACTATTATTTTCCACTGTCGCTTTTAACTGCACAGAGATTTCTTTATTTTGTACAGATGTCTGGTGTAACAAAACCCGAATATATTGAACATCTTCTTCATTTACTCCGAATTCTTTGAACAGATCAATTTTCGAATTATTTCTCTGACATAATATCTGCCGTTTTCCATTTAATATAGTGAGCTGACCTGAAACCGCATTGTAATCAATCGAATTCATTCCACTGTTCGATTTGAAGAAATCGATTTTTTCCTGCATGACCTTGAATTGTCCACATTGTCCGTCCAGGATCATTTGAATCGCTGTATCATGATCAAAAGCTTTCTTATAGCATCTTTCACTTGTAAGTGCATCATAAACATCAACAATCGATACCACCTGTGCGGAGTTTGGTATTTCTTCACCTTTCAATCCATCCGGATAGCCCTTTCCATCCCATCTTTCATGATTCCACCTGCAGATTTCCCATGCGGTATGTACCAGTAGATGATCTTGTGGAAAATCCATGTCCTTAATTATAGCCGCGCCAAGCTCACTATGGGTTTTCATAATCTTAAATTCTTCATCGGTAAGTCTGCCTGGTTTATTCAATATTTCTTCCGGAATACGAATCTTACCAATATCATGAAGGGAAGAAGCAGTTGTAATCAAAGCAATATCTGCCTCTGTCAAAGGATAAGCATCTGTTACTTTTACCAGTTGTCTAGCATCATCTCCGTTGCTGTTTTAATATGCAGGATGTGTTCTCTGCTCTCGCTGTTACGGGATCCCAATATATTACTCATAATCCGGATCATGATATTATTATTTTCTTCTTTTTCGTAAACCTGATCATAAACTACATTGATTCGCTTCTTGTAGTACTGCGCGAACTACTTTCTCCTCATAGAATCCTTTTTTCCCTTGTATAATACTGTCAATATCCGCTTCTTCCAGCAACACATCATAATCCGCACGCATCCGAGCTGTAATCCGGTTGTAAAGACTAATGATTCCCGTTTCCATAGAGTCGCAGATCTCCATATCCTCAATTCCGGAACGGAACATCAGATAATCTGTTGTAAATCCACCAATGTCCACACCTACTACTTTAGGGTAAGAACGTATCTCCCGGTGCTGCAGCATAATCGCCGTATAATCCTGGGGAAATGCCATAACATCTGTGATAATTACATGATATTCTTTTTGCTTATAATTAAATTGAAGCATTTCTCCAGTTCCCCAGAAAAACGTCTCATATTTATCATAGAGTTCCGCAAAATGCTTCGGCGGCAGTCCTATTGGCATTTGAACTTGGATTAAATCACCTTTTTCGATATTCGGGTTTAATTCCAGTTCCTTTGCTATTCCTAAAAGTGTCAATAAGAAAAATCTTTGATCGGCAGTCTTATCTCTCTGATATGGAATTCTCCGGTTACTCGGCACATAAAATTTTCCGTTATACTCCAAATAATCAATTCCCCTGCCTGGCTAATATCGCTTTCACTGATTCCAGTCGTAAATACTGTATGAACCGTTTTGATATTTCTGTTTCCATGGTCGATTGCAATTCTGATTCGCTTTATCATATAGAATCTCTCCTTTTTTCTTTTCTACTTATTACATACGTTTTCTGTACGTGAAACGCAAAATAATAAGCAGAATATTATAAAAGGATCTCCTATATTTATATATGAGTTCTCGCCGTCATCCCTTATCCTTTTCATGATGCTGCTTTAGTTTAAGAAAGGATTCATCACTGATACAGTGTTCAATACGGCAGGCCTCCGTTTCCGCTATGTTAGGGCTGACTCCAGCAGATATAAGCTGTTCCTTAAAAAACTTATGCCGCTCATAAATTTTCTCTGCAATTTTTCGCCCTTCCTCTGTTAAAGAAATAAAGTGCTTATCATCCTTTGTAAGAAAACCGCCGTCACATAAAACATTAACTGCATGGCATACGCTAGGCTTTGAAACTCCTACATAACGGGCGACATCTACCGAACGTACCATACCTTTTTCTGTCTTGAGAACAAGGATTGCTTCCAGATAGTCCTCCCCAGATGCATGAATCTTCATCTTAAGTCATCCTCAAAGGCAAAGAACTTTTGCAACCGTTCCCGGCTTATTCTGTTCCATCCATCACTCCATAGCACTTTTCCGTTTTCTATAAAGACAAAGTAATTGCAGCACTCCGCAATCAGCTCCGGGTCATGAGTAACAATAAACAAGGTTTTCCCCAACGAACTCAATTCCCGCAAATTCTCTGCCACTTTTTTCATGTGCCGATAATCCAATCCGCTTGTAGGCTCGTCAAAAACAATAACCTGTTTATCAGACGCAATTGCGCTGGCAATCGCTACCCTCTGTTTCTGTCCGCCGGACAACGACATAGGATGGGCGTCTCTAAATTCTGAAATGTGCAGACTTTCCATAATACTTTCTGCCTCATGCGCCGCTTTTTCTTCATCTGAATTATCCAGACTAAGCAAGATTTCATCCATTACACTTTCCGTAAAAAGTTGGTGGTTTACGTCCTGCATAACCATATAGCAGGTCTTAATTCTCTGACTTGCCATATAAGTTTTTCCATTCATGCTCATACAGCCTTTTGCGGTTTTGAGCAATCCGCATAAATTGTTAGCAAAAGTCGTTTTCCCTGCTCCATTGTTGCCGACTACTCCAACCACCGAACCTTGCGGAATCATCAAATCTGATATATCCAGCACCTTCCGCTTTTTCTTCTTACCTCTGGAAGCATTTTTATAAGAAACTTCAAAGTCCCTGATATATAGCTGCTTTGTCGCACACACTGTGCTCTGCATTTTACTAAAATCTTCAGACTGTAAAGTTCTAAGACCCAGCGCGTGCAATTCGCCTGTAGATTTCTTTTTGAAGTCGGAGATGGAAAGGTTTTCTTTTATTTGCCCGCCCTGCATATATAGAACGCGATCTGCAATATCCATCAGGTAATACAGGCGATGTTCCGCAATCACAATCGTTTTCCCCTGTGCTTTCCATTTCCGCAATACATCTTTTAATTCTCTGATTGATTTAATATCCAAATTGGAAGATGGCTCGTCCAGTACAAATATATCCGGTTCCATTGCGGAAACGGACGCACAGGCAATTTTCTGTTTTTCACCACCGGACAGTGCAAATAAACTCCTATTCAGTAAATCTTCGATTTTTAACGCGCCTACCGTTTTTTCTATCCGCAAATTGATTTCGTCTGCGTCGATTGCCAAATTCTCACATCCAAATGCAATTTCACTGGTAGTATCCACTGTAAAAAATTGTGTCCTTGGATTTTGAAAAACAGAACCAACCACACCAGACAAAGCATAAAGGGATACATTTTTTACATCTATCCCTTCCACAATCGTCTGCCCGGTAAGCGTTCCTTCGTAATAATGCGGGATAAGCCCATTTATTAAACGTGTGAGTGTAGTCTTTCCGCAGCCGGATTCTCCGCAGATCAAAACAACCTCTCCGTCATGGATAGTCAAATTTATATTTTCGATTTTTCCTTTAGAACTGCCTTGCTCATATTGAAAGGCTACATCCTTAAACTCTATCATTTCAGTCCTCCTAAAAAAGCAGGAACACCAACAGGGCAGCAGTAACAATAATCATAAGCGCAAAATCTTTCCAATGGAAACCGATCTTACAAATGCTTGTACGCTTTTTTCCGTTTCCTAATCCTCTTGTCAAAGCTGCCGCAGACAGGTCATTCCCTATTGTTACTACAGACATCATAAGAGGGACAATTCGATATTCTAATACTGCTTGTGGATTCTTTAAAAAATTTTTCCCCGTGATTCCTCTCATACGCATAGCGTTTCCAATAGATCCAGCTTCTTCGGAAATTGTAGGGAAGAACCGGAACATAACAGAAAACGGGATAATGAATGCTTCTGGTATATGCATACGCTGCATGGCAAGGACAAATTCACTAACCTTTGTAGTCGAGAGAAGATAATAGCCCATCATGGCGCTTGGAAACCATCGTGTTCCAAATTGAGCCAGCAGCGATATTATAATTGTTCCTATTAGTCCCATATACGGAACAAGAAATATGTTCACCATCCATGAAACAACAAAAACAATCAAATAGATGATGGCAACCTTTTTCCTACTGCCCGAAAGCAGAAGGAAAAGGGTACCAAATGCCAGAATCGGCTTTAACCAGAAACTAATACCGTCCGTTTTTCCGTCAATCATTACAATACTGAATATTACAAGCATATATAGCTTTGTTCTTGGATCAAGCCAGAAACGTCGCTCCGAATCAACTGACAGTAATAATTCTGGTTTCATTAAACAATGCCCGCCTTTACAAAATGCTTCTTCAAAATTGCCTTTCCTAAATATGCGCCGATCACTCCGCCAACAATGCCTAAAACAATGACTACCGGAAGCATCCAGTTAGCAGTAAGGCCCATAATGGCATTGATGTATTCGTCTGTACCGCCTCTGCTTCTGTACGCCTCAAAGAAAGTATCTCTCATAATCCACATAGGCAGCATGGAACCGATTACCCATTCAGTAAACACGCAATATCCCAGTACAGTATGTTTCCAGCTTTTATATTCGCCAGCCTTGAAAATTAAATCAGCAAGGAAACCGAATACGATTCCAAACGGAATAGAAATCCAGCTTTGTCCCATCAGAAAGCAGAGGACGCTGACCAGCGTACCCATAATAGTTGCCGCACCGAATTTCCCGGTCTTTGTCAGAAACAGCATGAACGGGATACCGCCCAGTATTCCTAGAACCAGTGGTATAATCACTGCAAAGATAGGAATATAACCCATCATACCCGTAATGAAAAACATAACAAAGTAGATGACAGTAAAGATACCGATGTTGATAAAGTCTTTTGCATTCAATTTTTTCTTGTCCATTGTAGGAACTCCTTTCTTTTATGCAAGGCTGTCTGCCTTGATTTTCCAACCGATAGCTTTTTCTCTCATGCCAACAAAATCCGCGTAAATACCTTCTTGTTTGATAAGCTCATCATGCGTACCTTGCTGAGAGATTTTACCCCGGTCGATAACGATGATTTGATCCGCATTTTTTACGGTTTTCAAGCGATGGGCGATCATAATGATTGTTTTTCCCTGAGTCAGTGCTTCAATCGCCTTCTGAAGCTCTGCTTCATTTTCAGGATCGACATTTGCTGTGGCCTCGTCAAGAATAATGATGGGCGCATCTTTCATAATCGCTCTTGCAATAGAAATCCTCTGCTTTTCGCCCCCGGAAATAGTCGCACCGCTTTCTCCGATTACCGTCTGGTAGCCCTTCGGCAATGCTGAAATGAAGTCATGGCACCTTGCCGCCTTTGCTGCCTTTACGACATCTTCATGGGTGGCGTTAGGGCAGCCGAATTTGATATTGTTCTCAATCGTGTCAGGGAACAGATACACATTCTGGAATACCATGCTGATATTTTTCATCAGGCTGTCCAACTTATAATCTTTGACATCAATGCCGCCGATACGGACGCTGCCGCTGTCAACATCCCAAAAGCGTGCGATTAAATTTACCAGTGTTGTTTTTCCAGAACCCGACGGACCGACAATCGCCGTTGTGGTTCCTTGTGGAATTGTGAGCGATACATGGTCGATTACTTTTTTATCCCCATAGGAAAAACTCACATCCTGCATTTCAATGTCCAGCCGGTCTGGGGTCTGTTCTTTGCCGTCAATGTCAATCTGAGGACTTTGGTTGATTTCTTCCACACGGTCAATAGAAGCATCGATCATGGAAAGCATAAAGAACATTTCTCCCGCGCTTTCCAACTGGCTATATACCATGAACGCCGATACTAAGATTATCAGACAATATGTCAATTCCAGCGTGCCGTTTATGAAAAGAGCGATAGAGCAGAAAGCAGCAGCGGCACTGGCAATCCGAAGGACAACCTGCTCGGCAGCTATATAGGGAATCCGCTGTCTTTCAATAAGCTGGTTTTTCCTCTTTGTTTCGTCAATAGATTTTTCCAGTGTAGTATTTGATTGCTTTGCCATGTGGAACGCTCGCACAACGCTCATTCCCTGTATGTATTCCAGTACAGCGTCCATAAATTCTGTTTGTGCATCCAACCGTATGGGAGATAATCTTTTGGAGCAGCGCAGGAGCATTGTGTTAATTACCATGAACAAAATTACGCCAGTTAAAAAAATCAAACTGATCTTCCAGCTAAAATAGCTCATGGCAACAGAAAAGATACTTGCGTGGATTACACCAACCAAAGTCCGTACGATAACAGCAAAGGACATGCTTTCAAGGTCGCTCATAGTCGCTGTTGAAACAGATGTGAGGTTGCCCAGACTATGGCTATTGAAATAACCCATCGGCATATATTTCATACGGTTGCCAATTTGAATCCTCTTATCCTCACACATTCGGTAGCTGCCTTCGCCTTCTTTTCCATGCGCCAGATACCAGAAAATAGCGGTGCCGATCACACTGACCAGCATAATACCGAAGGCTAAAAGCGCAGTCTGTGCGGTGATATTATCATGGACTAATCCGTCCAGCACTACCAGAAGGGCAGCAAATTGCAGAGCCTCTAAAATGCACCGTATGATTTCATAAAAGAGTCCTAAATACCAGTTTCGGCTCTGGCGGCCCGCAAATTCAAAAAATTTTCTAAAAGAATGTATCATACTGTTTTCACCTCCTTTGCACCCATATGGGCTGTCCACATCGTATGATAAAGACTGCACTCTTTTAGTAATTCCTCATGCGTTCCCTTCGCTTGGATTGTCCCATCCTTTACAACAACGATCTGGTCGGCATCCGTTATTGTGGACAGGCGGTGAGCAATTACAATCAATGTTTTTCCCTTTGTCAATCGGCTGATGGCTCCTGTATTACCGCTTCATTTTCTGGGTCAGTATAGGAAGTTGCTTCATCAAGAATCACAATCGGGGCGTTTTTTAGCATAGCTCTGGCAATCGCAATTCTCTGGCGTTCTCCACCGGACAAGTGTCCTCCGGCACCGCCAACCACGGTTTCATATCCATGTTCAAGATTCATAATAAACTCGTGGCAGCCGGAAGCTTTGCAATCTGTTCCACTTCGGAATCACTTGCCTGCGGTTTGCCCATGCGGATATTGTTACGCACCGTATCATTAAAAAGATAATTGTCCTGCGATACATAGGAAATTAAATCGTTCAGTTGATCGGTAGAGATTTCTTTTACATTTTTATCGCCAATCGTAATCAATCCCCCGGTCACATCCCAAAAAGAAGCAATCAATTTTGCAATCGTTGATTTTCCGCTGCCGGACGGACCTACAAAAGCGGTAATCTTTCCTTGTAGAATTGTCAGATCAATTCCTTTCAATACCTCTTTTTCCTCGTATGCAAAATGGACATTTTCCAGAGAAATATCAAGATTTTGCAAATCGCATTTTCCCTCTGGCCGGACAAGCTCCGGCTGGTTTAATATACCGTCAATCTCCCCCATTACCGTGCCTATTTTTGCAATATCATCGGTAAAGAACATTGCGGCAACAAGCGGGCCTGCAATTCCCAACGACAGGACAGTTACCGTAATAAAGGTTGCGGCAGACAGAGAACCATTCATGTAAAACAGACACCCAACGGGAAGTACACTAATCAGCGCCGCAGGCCATACACTCATCATAACCGCTGAATACTTTTGTGTGTCTTTCATCCAGTCTAAAATCAGGTTTGCATTTGCATGTACGGCATCTGTAAATTTCTGATAGGAATTGTCTGCCTGGTTAAATGCTTTAATGACTTCAATACCGCCTATGTATTCTACCGTTGTTGCGCTCATGTGATTTCCGGCTTTCACAACTTCCCCGTACTTCTTGGGATATTCTTTCATCATTCCCATGTAGCACATCATTCCAACCGGAATTGTAATCAGCGATACTAACGCCATTCTCCAGTCCAGAATGAACAGATAAATGATGATTGCGATTGGTACGAGAAGATTTGAGGTCATTTCCGGAATTACATGAGCAAGGGGAACCTCTAACTGTTCAATTCGTTCCACCATGCCATTTTTTAGCTGCCCGGACGGAGTGTTGAGAATATAGCCCATCGGCACTCTGGTAAGCTTTGAAGCAATTTTCCGCCTTGCCTCGGACAGCACTGCAAAGGTTGCTTCATGGGATGCCCTTGTGGAAATCCCCATCAATATTGCTTTTAGGACAAAGCCACCACCGGAAATCAAACACCACATCATATAAAATGATAAATCCCGATTCCCGGAGAGCAACTCAATCGTCATTCTGGCTGTTGCAAAATAGGGAACAATGCCAAAGGCAACTCCCAACACAGCAAGAACAACAGAAATGATGTAGCCCGTCTTATGCGGTCTTGCAAACTCTACAAGTCTGCCAAATGGATTGCCGCCCTGCGACTGATTCATATAAATCCCTCCTTCTGTTAGTTTTTGCTAACTCTTATTCAAAAAAATAAGCCGATAATCTGTCATGTGATTTACACAAACAAATTATCGGCTCTGCGTCTTAGCGTCTGGCACTACTGATAATCGTATTTTCATGTTGTCAACATCTATCAAACATTCCTGTTTGCATTTGGGACAAAATATTGGAAAGTTCTTTAGTGAAGTATCTGCTCGTATCTTTGTCCGCGTTCTGCATTTACAAAAAGGGCAGTGTATCCATCCGTTTTCGTCCACACAAAAATCTTTTGTTTTCTGCATTTTCTTCACACCTTCTTTCCTATTTTCGATAGTATTCTTTCCAGCCATTCCCATAAAAAGAACGCAATTCATAGATATACTTCTTTGCTTCTTCCATCGGCATGTCATGGATTACTACCTCAAAGATGCCGGAGTAAAAAGCACTGGAAACAACGTGTAAAAATCCATCTGTAATGCGTCCCTCTGCCAGAGCTTTACTTCCAGCTTGAATCAAGAATTTTTTTGTGCAGCCCGTATCCAGTTCTACTAATCCTTCTAAAAAATCCTGATAGTAGTTTCCCGGTGCTCTGGTAATCAGCAGCTTAAATTCAGAAAAATACTCATAGATATATGCAATCACGCCTTCAAAACCACGATCTGAATATTCCATGATTTTTTCATTCTGCTCGCGCTCCGTCAAAGAAGAAAAACCATTTAATGACTGCCGCAACAACTCTTTCAGCCCGTTAGCTGCTGGTTCCACAAGAAATCGGAATAATCCCTCTTTATCTGAATACCGCGTATATATTGTGCTGGTGCTGACACCAGCATTTTGGGCAATCGTCCGTATTGAAGCATCCGTATAGCCTTTTTCCAAAAATTCTTCTTTTGCGCAGGCAAGAATTTTCTCGTCAAATTCTTCTACTCTACTTGCCATCTCTTATCCCCATCTCTTTCAAAACAACGTTTTTAAAACACAGTTTTTAATATATCACATTACAGCTGTATTTTCAATCCTTTTTCTTTAATTTTTCTCGCCTTTTATAAGTTGAACAAGCATATGCTATGCTGAACTGAATAAAATCCTTTAAAACATTCTGGGAGGAATTTCTATCCTAGAAAGGGCGAATCAGCTTATAGTGAATCCCGTGCTCCTCCAGCACCCTCTGGAACATCATCAGGGTTTCTTCTCTAGAGATTGTAAAATGCTTCGTAAACACACTACCGTTGTCTATTTGTATACATTCTACAGATAAGGAAAGCACTTCAAGTAATGTTCAAGGAAAACAGCGAAAGAATAGGTGCTGTGTACCTCGAATACTTCCACATACCGCCAACGGAAATACAGTATATTGATAAAATTTCTTCCCATTTTTATGCTCTATTACCCTGAATCCCATAAAATCCCCTTCTCTTTATTTTACTCTCTAATATTTTAAATCTTGGCTGCTCTCTGAAATCGCCAAGAGCAGCCATATAACATTTTACTTGTGATAAAGTATAAATAATCGTTGATCGATATTATATTTTTCTGGAAATACTTCTATTTTTTCTATCCTATCATCCCTTAATAATCGCAACCATTCCTCAGTATTTCTAAAAGTTTTTCCTCCTTTCTCTTCCAGCGCACTAGAGTCTTTCATCATAAATACTTGAGAGACAAGCATTTCCAGCGACTCTTCCACCTGTTCAATTATAAAGATTTTTCCTTTTTCAGATGTTATTTCTAGCATTTTGTCAAGCGTATATTTAATATTTTTTGCATTATTTAATACTCCGTTTGCAATAATTATATCCACTTTTTTCCCAAGATCTAAGTTATTTACATTTAACGTCATGTACTTTATATTTCTAAACTCAGAATATTTATGTTGTGCCTCCCGTAAGAAAACATAAGAAATATCAGAAAAATAGTAAATTACATTTTTACGCTCTTTTATTAACGGTAATACATTGTCTGTTGTTGCTCCTGTTCCAGCACCAAGTTCTAATATTTCTATGTGTTCTGTTGCATCTAAAAATTCTTTTATTTTTTGTGCAATCTTTGTATTTAGATATTGGAATATGAATGTATCTTTATACAATGCTTCAGCATAGTCAAATTTACCCTCTGGAAATAATATATGCGTTGGATTTATTTCCCCTGAAAACAGTTCTGACAATGCTTTTATATTTTTTAATAAATATTCATTAGCTAATTTGTTACATAACTTTCCATTCCACAATTCTTCCATCTGACTCCATATTGTTTCAAAAAAATGTTCTGTTATTTTTAGCAACGCCGTGAATCCATTAGCTTCTTCTTTAATAAATCCATAACTGTTCAATACTTTTAACCAACGTCTCAATATCTCTTCATTTTCTGGCAAAGTGTTTATTCGTTCTTTTATTTCTTTAAAAGTATAAACTTGGTTTTCATTGACGAAGATTCCCCGATCCATCAAGAAGCGAAGCATCGCACATAAAATACTTTCTTTTCTCTTATATAATGCATATTCAATATAAAAATGATTTTTCTCTAAGCAGTCCTCCGTTACTATAAAATGCACTTCCTCTTTTTCTGATTTTATATCATCTAAATTATCATCTCCTGTTTCACTAATTATAACTCTTGCCAACGACACTGCATGTTCTACATTCATACATGTATAATGATTACCTGCAATTGTCTTTTGTTTAATGTTTCCTAATAAAATATCGTCCCATTTTTCCAGCACAGCATTAAAGTTTTCATACGCTCCTTCTCTCTCTTTCACACTGCAATATGTTATATCTCCAAAATATATATTAGGTGTTATTTGGAGAGCCTCAAAAGATTTTTTATAAATAGGGTAAAGATTTTGAAAATTATTATCATTCTTTGATGCTTTCTGATACATATCCAAACGTTTCTTCATACCCATATTTAATAAATAAGAGACTCTTTTTCTATCTTTATCTGAACATAATATAGACTTAAATATCTCATCGTCTATTTCAGTCAGATTTTCCGATTCTACAAAATTAAATACATCTTTTAATAGGTTCCTTTGTTCAATTCCTAACACCACTTCAGAAACTGCCATACTATCTAAGAACAATAATTCTAAAAGCAATTCTGACTTAATATGAATTGGTATAGTTCCACTTTCGATAATAATAACATTATCTACTTTAGCTCCTTGTTCGACTAACAATCTAGCCATTTCTATAATAATACTTCCACTAAAACTATATCCAATTAACTGAATATTTTTCCAGTTCGAATTTATTAAATATTGCGAATATTGTTCCGCTAATTCTAATACTAGGTTTTCTGAAGCAATTTCCTTATATTTAGCATAATCAGCAATGCCAAAAGCAATTACATTTCTCGATTTCCATTTAGATAATTCGCTTCCTAACGCAGTATAATTCTCTACGCTTCCTAATGCACCATGTACTAAAACCCTGACGCCATCTGAATCATGATTATCATATCTTTTTACAAAAAACATTGAATTATTATTTATATCTATTGGTTTATCTTTATTTTTCCAATAATTAGATATATAATTCTCACACCCACAAACAGTAGGTTCTTTAATTACATGTCTTAAAAGTTCTTCAAATGGAATTTCAAGTTTCAATTTATCGCGCATCTTGGTTACCGCTTGAGCCATAAGTAAAGAATCTGCCCATAATCATAGAGGTTGTCATTCGTTTCCAATGTTTTTGACCCCAGCGTTTCTCTCCATACTTCTAATATTTCCTTTGCTACTCCACTTGTAGTTCGACAGTCATTATAGCTTTCGTTTGTTTTTTTAGTGCTTTGATGAAAATAAGAAAACATTTTTTTCTTTCAATTTTTCCGTTTTTCTGAAAGAAAAATTTTTCAAAATATAAAATCTCTTTTGGCATCATATAATCTGGAATATATGAGAATATACTTTTCCTTATTTTATCTCTGTCAATCAATTTCTTATCCGTTTTAAATTTGTTTAATAAAAAGTACTGCTCCAAGATTACATAGAGATGATTGTATATCAGGAAATATACTAGTATGTGAAGATTTATCACACTCATCCAAAATTTCTTTCCAACAACCTGGGGACACAAAAAATGTATTATTTCTAAGCTCATCCTCCGGTTCTGTCATCATTAAAGCTTGTGATGCCAAAATCCACGGTTCGTTTCTAATTGGTTCAGAAAATAATAGGTATCCATGTGGTGCCGCTAGATCTTTAATTAGACTAATACTTTTTCGGATATCCTTAACATTTTCCAATACATAAGCCCCTATAATAATATCAAAATAGTTAGGTTGTAATCCCTGTTTTGTATAATCCTCATCAACATTAAATTGACTAATTATAACCCTGTTATTATTTTCAAATAGTTTTTTCGCTCTCGGCAAAAAAATATTTTGTAATATCAGTAAAATAATATTCATAATCTGTATTTTTTAGCGTATCAATTATTGGAAGTGCCGTTGCTGCTGTTCCAGCTCCTATCTCTAGTATCCTAATCTTTCTCCCTGTATTTCTTTTCGTATACTCAGAAATAAAGCTACAATAATATTGATTAATAACTTTAGCAACAGAGCTTGTAACATATAATGCCTTTGTATATTTATTTGAGCCTTCCGGATACAAAATACCAACTGGATCTACCTTCTCTTTTAATATCTCTGAAATTTGTTTTCCATTCTCCTGAATATAGTTCATCAAATTAATATCCCCATATTCTTCTACCCAATTTTCAAAGATATTTTTCGCCATTATATCGTGTTCTTCTTCTGAATACCGGTACGTTATAAAATATTCATCATTATATTTTTTTATATACCCATTTCTTCCAATGCAATTAACCATCTTGATAACAACCACTGATATTTTTTTGCAATTTGGGATTTCTCTATCATCTCCTTATATGTACGGTATTTTTCAAAGCATCCTACTTTTTCCAAGCCACGCAGTATAGAAACAAAAGCAAATTTATCTCTTTGTGCAAAATCGCTTACATAGTTTGTTTTGTTTAATTTTTCTTCAAACTCTATGTTAACAGCTTCAATATTTTTTAATATATCATTTTTTTGCGCTATAACTCCTTGTCTTTCTTTCTGATCGGTTGGAGCAATTTCCACAACGGCTTCAATCGGAAGATCTTTTTTATCATTATCAATTCTCACTATCGCTCGCTTTATTTCTTCTTGCATTTCTAATGCATTCTCAATTTCACCTAATTCTATACGATATCCTCGTATTTTGACCTGATTATCAGCACGTCCTAAAAACTCAATTTCTCCAGTAGGTATATATCTTCCCATGTCACCTGTTCTATACATCCTGCAATTATGTACATGGCTATAAAAGAATTTCTTATTACTAAGTTCTGCTTCCCCCAAATACTTATCGGCTAAACCTTCTCCTGCAATCCAAAGTTCTCCCACGCACCAATCCGGGCAATCTTCTCCATTTTCATCTACAACAAAAAACTTTTGGTTTCTAAGCGGAATACCATAGGGAATACTATTCCACCATTTCTCAAGTCCCTTATACTCATGTGCGATAGACCATATCGCTGCCTCCGTTGCCCCTCCAAGGCAAATAATCTGTTCATTTTTATTATAATTCAAAATATCTTCTGGCATTTCTTTAGGAATCCAATCTCCCGATAATAAGCTCAATCTGATTGATTCTTTGTACACCTTGCCATTCTCTTTCAAATATGTTAAATATAAATTTCTCAACGCTGGAACCGAATTCCAAATTGTAACATTATGCTGGACAATCTTGTCATGCCATTCCTGTGGATTCATATAGTTCGAATCATCTACATATACAATTGCAGCACCGACTGACAGCATACCAAATAAATCATATACCGATAAATCAAAATTTAATTTTGATATAGCGAATATACGATCTTCTTGATTAACATGATAAGTCTCATTTATATCACAGATTGTGTTCCAGGCCGCCCGATGGGACACTACTACCCCTTTCGGCGTTCCTGTCGTTCCCGATGTAAAAATAACATATGCAGGCTCTTTTGTTTGTACTGTAGTACACTCGAAATCTATCTTATCCTCATTCGTAAGCTGATCCACATCAATATTCAGGCACTTTTCATTACCTTGCACTTTCACATCCGTAGTTTTTAAAACTATTTTACTATTACATTGCGAGATAATACTTTCTGCTCTTTTCTGTGGAGAATTTATATCTACCGGAACATAAACTCCGCCAATAAACAATGTGCCTAACACAGTGGCTACCTGATATCTGTTTTTAGGTGCCGAAATTATTATCTTTTCGCCCGTTTCCACGTTTTCTTTTTTTAGTTTTTTGGCAATATTTAAGGACAAATCCAAAAGTTCTCCATATGACATTGATCCCAAAGAATCATATACTGCTGTATACTCTGGATGCTCTTTTGCTATTTTCAAAAAATCCTCGTATAGCAATTTGTCTTCAAATACTGCCTCTCTACTGTTCACTTTATTACGTCTTTCTTTTTGTGCATCTGGCAAATCAATAATTTTTGTTTGATTCCATAAAACTATGTTGTCCGATAAATGATCGAGTGTTTGCCTAAATACCTCAAACATATCTTTAATCATTCCATCATGAAAAACTCCTTTTCTCACATCCCAGTTTACTTGCAGTCCAAAATCCCCATCCATTGCCTGACAGTCTATGAAAACCTGGGGAGTTTGTGAGATTCCATTGCCCTCATACTTCCCCTTTATTGATTTTCTAATTAACCCTATGGCGCTTGTGAATACATAGGGCATACTGGCATACTCTCTCCCCCTTTCTTTAGCAATATCACGTATAACATCTACTCCTGAGTATCCACAATGTTCTAAATTTTCAAACAATTCCGCATTTACTTTTCGTGCCCGTTTATAAAAATCTATTTCTGCATTATTAACTTCTAATAATACAATTTTGGTAAAGTCTCCGATGATCCTATTAACCTCCTCATTTGGAGCCTCCCTGTTTAACACGGTTAAATTAAGACAAATTTCCTTATTAGCACTCCATCTTTTCAATATTTCACTGTAAACGGTCAAAACACCTGCTGTCGGTGTAACATTAAATTTAGAGCAATTATCTTTAAACTTTTCCCATTTTGCCGGAGCTAAATTCAAAGAATATCGCTCAAATTCTACATTCAATCCTTGTTCCCTATTCTCTCCTTTTTCCGGCAGCGACGGAGCTAAAAAGATTTTTTCCGTTTTTACTTTCCAAAACAGCCGATCTGTCTCATACTGCTGATATTCTTTTTTACGTTCTTCAAATAAAACGTAATCTCTAAATGTAATTTCTGGCGTTTCTGATTCCTTATTTTCAAAATAAAAACTTTCAAATTCTTCCAGAAGTTGCCATATGCTTGACCAGTCTGCGACCAAAAAATCCATTGAAAAGTGAAGTACGGATTTATTTGCTTGCTGAGATACCGCAATTTCAAACATCGGCCACTGCTCCAAGGAAAAATTCTTTTTCCCATTTCCACTCTCAGTTTAGTAAGTTCTTTCTGATTATCCTCTGCTATTTGAACTTCTAATACTGTAAAGTGCGGTGTTTTTTCCAATACTTTTTGATAGCCTGCTTCATAAATGACTGTTCGTAGTGCATCGTGTTTCTTTATCAAAGAATTCCATACTCTCTCAACTTTTTCTACATCTAACTTATCGTATGAAAATTCTTGATAAATATGGCACGCTGTATTTCCATAAGCAAAATAATCTCCTCTTCCCAAAAGATATGCTGATTGAACCTCTGTTAATGGGAATACCTCATATCTATTCTTGCTATCGTGTGTAATTGTCAAATCTTTATCCGCTTTTTCAAAATATTCTATAATCTGGGCTTTATATTCCTTTAGTCCCTCCAATATTTCTCCAGATAATACATTTGTATTTGCTTTATATTTCAGTTTTCCATTGTCTACCCATAAAACAATTCCCGCATCACTGCATTTTTTTAACACATCTTTATAATCTCTCATATAATCCTCCTGCTTGTTAGACAGCAAAGCCGTCACCTCATTACAATTCTCTTATGCTATCAACAGAAACATATTGGTAGTCTCTTTCATCTGTTAGAGCTGCATAGCCTGCTACATGATATAATTCCTCCCATAATTTTGCCGCTAAGTAATCTTTCTGCATTTTTTCTGAATTTATTCTTTTATTTTTAATCTGATCTTTCATCTCCAACATTTCAAGTCCAATCGCATCTGACCATTGGTCCTGAAAGATTTTTCCTATTTTTTTCTCTTCATACTTTTTCAGTAATGCAAATGAAACTTCTTTTAATCTATCATCGCCACTCCCTTCTTCCCCGTATTTCTCAACATAAATCCGAGGACGCCAGGTTACTGGCCCAAAAGTATCCTCCAGGCTTAAAGTTCCGCTTTCAAAAAACAATAAAAATTTATGAAGTACGTACATAAAGTCATCTGGTACTTGAGGATTAATCTTATTATTAAATTCTATTGTTATCGGAATAGCCCCAGCTTGTCCAGTAATAATATCAAATGGGCCATTTCCCTTTATCACTGAAAGATTTTTCCACTCCCTAAAGCCAGAAATTGCCTCTATCAAAATCGAAAGTGCCGGATATGCAACCTGTGTACAAAAATACAGGCTCATATACCTTAGAGTATTTAAGTCTCCTAGTTTTCTTGAAACTTTAATGAAATGCTGAACCTCCGGAAGCTTCATATAGAGATTTCCTATATTATAGATAACCCCATATTTTTTTGCTGTCCTATAGCACTCCATAAGGTTTTTAGGGTATATCGGCTGTTCTTGAATGATATGGATTCCCTTCTCCATTAATCTTTGTGCCACTTCGCAGCCTTCTCCGCCCACACCTTCAGAACGTATTACCACACATGCCAGGACAATATTTTCTGGAATTTTGTCAATATCCGTAAAAAGAGGAATTCCATTTTTCTCTGCCAGTGTAACAGATCGTCTGCTTCCCCGTGCCAATAGTCCTATAACCTCGAAGAATTCATCGTATTTTTTTAAGGCATCTATATAGTATTGCCCAAATGTGGAACCACACACAATGGTTTTTATTCTTTGCATCATATTTCTCCCTCTTCCATTTCAGATAATGTTTCTATCGAACAAGTATACTCTTCTGTATATACACCTGAAGAATCTACGATTTCTTTTGCCAATTCAGGAATATATGTCTGGTATTGCCACATAGATAGTACACTATTGTTTGGTCGATTCCTTTCTTTGATTAAAATATTCGCCATACTGGCAATTGCTAATCCCGTTAATGACGATGCGTTATCTGCCTTTAAAATGAGAGTAACAAGTTTTTCTTGGTTCTGTATTGTACCCTCTATGGAAACTACAAATCCGCATTGTCCATACTTTGCACTGTCTATTTGAGAAGCATTGCACAAATCTTCAATTGTCTGCCTGGGATTTTTTTTTATATTTTTTCTCGTGCTGTTCTTAAGATCGATAAGTCAAATTATTTTCCAGAGCAATATAAAATTCTGCATAATCAAGACTTAAAAACTTACATATTTCTTTTGCTTCTCTATCAAAATATGGCAGCAACATATATCGCTTATTAAATGCAGGAAGAATTTCATTCTCTTTTATAAAATTAGGATATACTTTTCCTTGTTCATATCTCACCATGGATAGATTGTCTTTATCAAACATTCCGTCTAAAAAATCTTTAGAAGATTTGGGTGTAAATTTTCCTTGCCCTATATAGTATAGTTTTACTCCTTTTACTTCTTGGAATTTTTCAGAAAGAAATACCGGTAATACACCAGACAATCCTGGCATTGATCCCACTCCCTGGACAATAATATTGGTATTCCCATTTTGTTTCTTTATACTTTTATTAAACTGCGGCTCAATATAATTACATTGATACTTTTGTACTTTACATAACAATTTTTCCGTCATACTTTCGTTCAATCCCGAACAATTTATAATTACTGTACATTTTTTTGCAAAGTCTTCCAAGCTACTTTCATCGCCAAGATCAACATATTGATACTTAACGCTCTTGTAGTTATAAAACATATCCTTTTGCTTCCTGGCTCCAATCAGTAATGTCTCATTGCCCTGTGAAAGCAATGCCTCAACCACATGGTGGCCTATATCTCCATATCCTCCAATGATCCCTATCATAGTTCTCCTTCAATCATTTCATTCTGTTCGCTTATCTTCTTTTCCATCATCAACGCCATTTGTTCCAAATATGGATTTTCAAAAATATCGGTCAGAGATATTTCTGTATCATATTGTTTTTTTAGTTCTGTCATTAATTTAGTTGCTGCCAGACTGTCTCCTCCTGCTTCAAAAAAGCTACTTTCCTTCGCTACGCTATGTATCCCCAATATTTTTTTCCATATACCGGCAAGTTTATGTTCTGCTTCTGTAAAAAGCGATTCGTCTTGAACATCAATATATTGCTGTTCTATAATAGATAATATTTTCTTTCTGTCAACTTTCCCATTTTCATTCAAAGGAAATTCTGAAAAATAATAGAAATTTTCCGGACGCATATATGTAGGTACATTTTGTTTCAGTATATTCGTAATATCTTTCTGGCACTCCTTTATTCCATCCGTTTTAGATATAGCTTCAATATATTCTATTTTATCTTCATCTGTTACCTCTGCAGTATTCACCAGAAATCCGGTATGGGCCAACATATCTCTCCATTCTTCTACATCTAAAAAGAACTGCTTATTCCAAGGCTCTCTTTTAGCTTCTAATACATAAGAAGTTATTAACGCTATCGCATCTTCTTGCCCACATTCAATATCAATAGCTTGCCCCCTCTTTTCAGCATCATATTGGATAGCCTGAGCCCTTCTTTCTTATCTGCAAACTGATGTAGTACATTAACGGCAATAACAATATCACAGGTACCGACATATTTATTTTCTATATGCCCCTGACGAATCACTGAGTATTCGTATTGATTTAACGTATTTCTCTCCCTGCCAGCTCGTTCCAGCATTGCTGCGGAGGTATCAAACAAGATGTATTCTTGATCCGTTGTCCTATCCGCCAATTGATTGGCTATCTTCCCTGTGCGGGCTTGCAATATCCCAATCCTATTCTTTCTTCCACCCTCTCTAATATTTCTTATAATCTTTTCCAAAAATGATTTTACAGCCGGACTTTCCAACGATATATACTCCGGATTAAGTTCAGGATATTCCAAAAGTTCTTTTACATCCTTTTCGCCTCTAAAAATACTCATATATACCGGGAAAGTATTATCTAAGATTTCCTTTAATTCTATATTCTCTTCCTCTATTATTCTGGTAACTTTTTCTACTCGTTTATTCCATAAACTGTATAGTGGTTTCATTTCCTTATCCACTACATTCTTTTGTGTCCCTATCGTTTCTATAAAACACTTAAGGAAATTATATACCGCTGCTCCTCTGGTTTTAGCTGCATCACTTTTTAATGTTGTAATATTTTTTATGTCACACACTGTCTTTACCGTTTCAGGTATGAATGGTTTAATGGCCGCCGCCAAATGTTTTCGCCCATTCTTTTTAGTTACTAACACAATAGCTCTTTCTACGCTGTCACATTTTGCAATATTATTCTCAATTTCTTCCAGTTCAATCCTATAACCATTCAGTTTAATCTGATAATCTATCCTGCCTAAAAATTCTAAACATCCTATATTATCTTTTTTTACTAAATCTCCTGTTCTATACCATCTATCGTTTTCATAAAAAACGAACTTCTCTTTCGTCATTCTTTCCTCATTAACATATCCTTTTGCTACCCCGACTCCACCAATCCATAGTTCTCCTGGGATTCCAGGAGGGCATTCTTTATTTTCCCTATCCATTACCACTACTTTTTGATTAGATAATGCATATCCATATGGTATAGAATTCCATTCATCTTTTATTTCTTCGACATTATAATACACCGACCATATTGCTGCTTCTGTGGCTCCGCCCAAAGAAATGAAGAGACACTTTTTAGTTATATTTTTGGTTCTTCCAAATAACTCTTTATGTATCCAGTCACCAGATAATAAAATTTTCTCCAATGGAAGTTCTTCACTTTCCGCTTCAGCTACAGTTAACAACATTTCATAGATAGCCGGAACCGAGTTCCAAACAGTAACTTTTTCCCTTTTAATATATTCAAGCCATCTATCTGCGGCTTTTCTGTCTTTTTGTTTGGGAATAACGATTGTCCCACCTGCCGCTAACATTCCAAAAATATCATATACTGATAAATCAAAGCTTAATTCCGATATAGCAAAACATACGTCTTTCTTCCCTATGTAAAATCTCTGATTTATGTCGTTGATTGTATTGACAGCTGATTCATGTGTTATTTCCACGCCTTTAGGTTCCCCTGTAGTTCCAGATGTAAAAATAACATATGCACTGCTTTTAATATTTCCTTGGACTATTTTATCTATCTTGTTCAATGTTAACGCTTCATCCGCATATATATTTTTAACTTCTTCAATCTCCGTAGAATGCATTGAAGACAATTCCACTAAAATTCTTGCATTGACCTTTTTTACAGATTTTTCTTTTTT
>ENA-OQMZ01000166-OQMZ01000166.1-human-gut-metagenome-genome-assembly--contig:-NODE-166-length-28067-cov-7.168289_pt1 | contig 28067 bp, 30 predicted proteins | sample MGYA00242621_ERZ504862 | MGnify/ENA primary metagenome ERZ504862 (study PRJEB26092, sample SAMD00036393) | human gut metagenome | host: Homo sapiens | study: EMG produced TPA metagenomics assembly of...
CAATGGACGTTCGCGCGGGCGCGAGGAAAACGGACGGCTCAGGCGAAAACGTCGAGTACGCCCGGGTCTCCCCCGTTTTCGGCGACTGCGCCTTGTGGCGGCGCTTGGCTCGGTCACCACGAATTCGCGGTACATTTCGGCGATTTCCGGATCCAGTCCGGCTTCGTCGGCAACGCGATGCAGACGCTCGATCTGGGCATGTTCACGCTGGTAATCGGCCGGCGCGAAGCCGCACGCGCCTTGAGCACACCCACCTGCGACGTGTATTTGAACCGTTCCGCCAGCAGCGAGACGATGGCGGTGTCGACGTTGTCTATCGATTGGCGCAGCGAGGCGATTTTAGCCACCACATCGGCCACTTCGGGGTTGTTCTGCGCGGTGCGTGCGTCGATGATGGTTTCGGATTCGGTTTCTTCTTCTGGCCGAAGCCAGTCATGTTCGCTGTCGCTCATGGGTATAAGCCTACCGCGCACCCTACCGCGGCATCTGCCGAACAGCGGTCACTTCGCGAAGTAACGCTGCAGCACGATGGTGGTTTCGGTGCTGACCGACACCGTGCGATGGATGAGGTTCAACAGCTCTTCGAGCTTGCTGGGTGATTCGACGCGAACGGTGAGCATGAAGCTGGGCGAACCGGCGACGGAATCGCAGGACATGATGCCGTCGATGTTTTTGAGCTTGTCTGGAATCTCGGCTTCCTGGGAGTAATCGATGGGCGTGACCGCGATGTAGGCGTTCACCGCAAGGCCGCGGCGCTCGTCGTCGATAACCGCCTTGTAGCCGCGGATCACGCCGCGACGCTCAAGCTTCTGCACGCGCGACTGCACGGCGGACACGGACAGGCCTGTCGCCTCGGAAAGGTGGGACAGCGTGGCTCGGCCATCCTTTTCAAGCATGTCGAGGATTACGCCATCGGTCGCGTCGAGCTGGCTCGCAACCGTACGTACGTCTACCGGACCATTGTCACTGTTGGTCATTCATACCCCTTTTCCAACAATCCACTGCACCGGCCGCAATCGACCGTCCCCACTGCAGTTCCATGCTCTTTTTCTTCCTTACCATACCCACTACCGCGCACATACCGTCGCGGAATCGCCGCAGTTTATCCGGACGGCGCAACGCTGTCATGAAATATCTTTGTTTTATTTAGCTCATACCCCCATATCGACCATATATATTTTTCCCATTTATCTTTTCTCGTCGTATTTTTACCTATTTTTTAATTGACAACGTTGTCCAAAAAGTGGCCAATTTCACGAAATTCGTCGAAACGTACGCATAGGAAAGGGGCTACACGGCGATTGCCATGCAGCCCCTCAAACCTTCAGATTCGCTTGCAGCCGACGACTCAGTTGCCGTTGGTGGCGTTGCCGCTCTGCTGGATGAGCGACGCCATGAAATCGCGGTTGGTCGCTGTCTTCTTCAGGCGTGGCACGAGCGTCTGGTAGGCCTGTTCCGGCTCGAGGCCGCCCAGCAGGCGACGCAGACGGTAGATGATCGGCAGTTCCTGCGGATCGGTGATGAGCTCCTCGCGGCGGGTGCCGGAGGCGTTCACGTCGATGGCCGGGAACAGGCGCTTGTCGGCGAGCTCACGGCTCAGGCGCAGTTCCATGTTGCCGGTGCCCTTGAATTCCTCGAAGATCACCTCGTCCATCTTGGAACCGGTTTCCACCAGCGCGGAGGAGATGATGGTCAGGGAGCCGCCGTTTTCGATGTTGCGGGCGGCGCCGAAGAACTTCTTCGGCGGGTACAGCGCCTGCGCGTCCACACCACCGGACAGGATGCGGCCGGAGGCCGGCGCGGCGATGTTGTAGGCGCGGGCCAGACGGGTCATGGAGTCGAGCAGCACCACCACGTCCTGGCCGAGCTCCACGAGACGCTTGGCGCGTTCGATGGCCAGTTCGGCGACGGTGGTGTGGTCGGAGGCCGGACGGTCGAAGGTGGAGGAGATGACCTCGCCCTGCACCGTGCGTTCCATGTCGGTGACTTCCTCCGGACGTTCGTCCACGAGGACGACCATCAGGTGGACTTCCGGATTGTTGGTGGCGATCGCGTTGGCGATGTTCTGCAGGGTGATGGTCTTGCCGGCCTTCGGCGGGGACACGATCAGGCCACGCTGGCCCTTGCCGATCGGCGCCACGATGTCGATGAGGCGGCCGGTGAGCTTGTTCGGCGTGGTCTCCTGCTTCAGGCGTTCCTGCGGATACAGCGGGGTGAGCTTGCTGAACTGCGGACGATGCTGCGCTTCCTCGACGCTCATGCCGTTGATGGAGTCGATGGACTGCAGCGGCACGAACTTCTGACGCTGGTTGCGACGTTCGCCTTCACGCGGGGCGCGGATGGAGCCGTGCACGGCGTCGCCCTTGCGCAGGCCGTACTTCTTGACCTGGCCCATGGAGACATACACGTCGTTCGGTCCCGGCAGGTAGCCGGACGTACGCACGAACGCGTAGGAGTCGAGCACGTCGACGATGCCGGCGACCGGCACGAGGTCTTCCTTCGGCTCGTCGCGATGCTGGTCGCGGTCGGCGCGATCCATACGATCGTTGCGCTGGTCGCGGTCGGCGTTGCGGTCCATGCGGTCGGCGCGATCGTTACGGTCGTTGCGATCATTGCGATCGCCCCTGCCGCGACGCTCGTCACGCTCGTCGTAATCGCGGTCACGGCCACGCATACGGCGGCCACGGCGATCGTTGCGTCCACGGCTGTGACGGTATTCGTTGTCTTCGGTCTCGTCGCGACGCTTATCATCGTCGGCGTCTTCCTGCGACGGCAGCGTGGCGAGGATGTCATCAAGGTCGCGCACGACGTCTTCGCTCTTCGGCCCGTCCGCCACGCGACGGCGGCGACGCGGCTCGAAATCGTCCCTACGGTCGTCATCACGACGGCGACGGCGGTCATCCTGCTTCGGAGCGGCATCGTCAAGGCCCAGTTCGGCGAGCAGGTCGCGCCGGCTTCGGCGTCACGATGGCGACGACGCTTCGGCGCTTCATCGTTCGGCTTCAACGCGTCCACCGCTGCCACGGCATCCGCGACTTCGGAGGATTCCGCGGACTTGGCCTGCTTGGCACGGACGGGGCGTTCCTCCTGCTTGACTTCATCGGCCTTCTTGTCCTTTGCCGATTTGACCTCAGCGTCTGCGGCGGGAGCGGACTTTGGCGCGCGCACGGTGACGCCGGCCGGAGCCTGGCCGCCGGAACGGGCGGCTTGAAGTGTTGCGATCAGTTCGGTCTTGCGCATGGTGGAGACACCACGAAGTCCCATCTGCTTGGCGAGCTCCTTGAGCTCGGGCAGTTTCATATCATCGAGATTAGGGCTTGTTGCCACTGGTAGTTGCCTTTCCTTGGCTTCCACAGGCATGCGCCCGCGACAGCTGTAAAAAAGAATTGCGGAAAATTTCCGTCGAATGAAAAGTCCGCCGCGAAACATCGCGGTTTTTGAACTGTCCTAACCATACAACGCAACCCAGACCAACGCGAAGCGGGCACGCGCGGTCCGCCCGTGCGGTCCGCGCACCGCGCAATCGCAATGAAAATCGCAATGAAAAAGCCCATGCCAAAAAGCATGGGCTTGATCAAAGTTACGCTGCGAAAAATAAATAACGCGTGCGAAGACGCCCGTCTGAGGCCGAAGGCGTACAAAGGTACGTCGAGCGCCGGAGAAAGGGCGTATGCGCACGCGTTATTTATTTTTCTACTTTTCTTCGTGGTAGGACTTGTCAGTGTTGACCGACCACACGTTGTCTTTCGACGTTTCGCCGCTCTTGATGTCCTTGACGGCTTCGATGGCGGTGGCCATGGAGTGGTCCATGTTGTTGTAACGGTGCTGTCCGTTACGGCCAACGCAGTACAGGTTGCCGAAGGAGTCGAGGTAGTCGACGAGTTCGGGCATGCGGTCGTAGGTGTCGAAGTAGGCCGGGTAAGCCTTCTTGACGCGTTCGCGGTGGGAGTCGAGCACGTCCTGCGGGCCGTTGATGACCTGCATGCGGGTGAGCTCCTGGATGGCGAACTTGGTGGCTTCCTCGTCGGTCATGTTCCAGAAGGAGTCGCCTTCCTCGCAGAAGTATTCGAGACCGATCCACACGGTGTTGTCGACGTCCTTGACCAGGTACGGGCTCCAGTTGTTGAAGATCTGCAGACGGCCGACCTTGTAGCCCGGATCCTGCACGTAAATCCAACAATCCGGCACGATCGGCGGGTTGCCGAGGGTCGGAATGTCGGTGGTGTTGGTCAGGCGCAGGTGCTTGACGAGCAGGCCGACGGTGACGAAATCGCGGTACGGCAGGCCGTTGGCGATTTCGGTCATATCCTTCGGAGCCGGCTGGTCGGAGGCGTCCACGGCGTTGACAAGGTCCTTGACCGGCATGGAAGAAATGAAGTCGTCCGCGGCCATTTCGGTGCGGTTGCCTTCGGAATCCTCGTACACGACGGATGCGATCTTGCCGTCCTTCTGGCGAATTTCCACCACATTGGCGTCGGTGATGACCTTCACGCCGGCGGCTTCGCAGTTGGATTCGACGGTTTCCCACAGCTGGCCCGGGCCGAGCTTCGGATACCAGAATTCCTCGATGAGGGAGGTTTCGACTTCGGAGTTGTCGCGCTTCTTCGGCAGGAGCTTCTGGAAGGCGTTCTTCAGCACGCCCATGATGCTCAGGCCCTTGACGCGCTGTGCGCCCCAGTCGGCGGAGATTTCGGACGGGTGACGGCCCCACAGCTTCTCGGTGTAGCCTCGAAGAACATGGAGTAGAGCTTACGGCCGAAACGGTTGATGTAGAAGTTCTCCAGGTTGGTTTCCGGCAGCTTGTGCACCATGGACTTCAGGTAGCTGAAGCCGGCGACCATGGTGAGCTTGAAGCCCATGGCCTTCAGGGTGTTGGCGCTCAGGGAAATCGGGTAGTCGAGGAAGTGGCGGTTCCAGTAGATGCGGGACACGCGGTGGCGCTTGAGCATCACCTTGTCTTCGATTTCCGGATCCGGGCCGCCCGGCTCCATATCATGCTCGCGGTGGAGCTTCTTGTCATCATAGCTGGGTGCGCCCTGCAGCGGCAGAACGTCCTTCCACCAGTCCATGATGCGGTCATCCTTCGAGAAGAAGCGGTGGCCGCCGATATCCATACGATTGCCGTCATGCTTGACGGTGCGGGAGATGCCGCCGAATTCGCGGGTGGCTTCCAGCACGGTCACGTCGTACTGTTCGGAGCCACCGTCCTTGACGAGCTCCCAAGCGGCAGTCAGGCCGGCAGGGCCGCCACCGATGATGACCACGGATTGCTTTTGCGTCACTTTGAAGTCTCCTTACAAACAAAATCGAAGATATTCTACCCGAAGGTAGGGAAACGCACAGCGCACCTGTGCGCATGCACACAAAATCACCGCCAAGTCCGACAGCAATCGCCCTGATAGAAGGAAAACCAGCCGTACGGCTTCCGCCGAAGACTGGTTTTCCGTAGGTCCGCTACATGCTGTCGGGAATGTCGATGTCGGTTTTCTGCACTTCCTCGACGTTCACGTCCTTGAACGTGACGATGCGCACGTTTTTGACGAAACGGCTGGAACGGTAGACGTCCCACACCCACGCGTCGGTCAGCCGCACGTCGAAGTAGACGTCCTGGCCGGCGGAACGCACGTTGAAATCGACCTTGTTGGCCAGATAGAAGCGGCGCTCGGTCTCCACAACGTAGGTGAACAGTTTGATGACGTCGCGGTATTCCTTGTATAGGGACAGCTCGGCGTCGGTTTCGTAGTTGTCGAGGTCCTCGGCGCTCATCGTCTGCCTTCCGTGTCGCGCTTGCGGCCACGTCCAAGCGTGCGCCACCAAGCATCCTTCGAGGTTTTGCGCTCATCCGAGCTGTACGGCCAGTTGTTGTCGCATCGCCGGCCTTCTGGTCCGTCTTCGCCGTTCCGGATGCTTCGTTCGGCTGCGATTCCTGCGATGGCGCGGCAGACGTCTCGTCGGCGGAGGTCTGCGCCGTGTCTCCACTCTGGCCTGCCGCTGCGGCATCGTCCGCATCGCCCTTATGTACGGAGTTGAGTTGGATGGCGATCGAGTGTTCGCGGGCGCTCAACGCCTCCTTGACGCCCGGATTGTCTTCGATCACGTGCATGCCGAACGCGTCGAGCGAGCGGATCGGGTCGAATTCGTCGACGAGCGTGTCCATGACGATGAGGTCCTGGTAACGGTTCTCCGACGCGTTCCACAGGGCATCGCGCGAACGGCCGGACGGCACGAAGCCGAGCGACTGGTAGACGGATACGGAACGCGTGTTCTGTTCCGGCACGGCCACCCAAATGCGGTGCATGCCGAGGCCCGCCGGTTCCGGCGCGAAGCCGTACGTCATCACGCGGGGCATGATGTCTCGCGAGTAGCCGCGGCCGCGGTAGTCCTTGCCGAGCACCACTTGGATGCGGGCGGAACGTGCCCAGCCGTCGATGTCGATGAGGAAGATCATGCCGATCACGTTGTCGGAAGAGGCCGCGTCAAGCTCGCCGTCGCCGTCATGGTCGGCTTCGGTGACGATGGACCATGCGATGGTACGACGAGATTCCGGATCCCCCACGCCGGATTCGTTCGATTTTTCGCCATTGGACCATGCCACGGAACGACGCACCCACGCGTTCACAGCGCCACGTTCGGCCACGCGGTCCTTGCCGGTGATGCCGGATGCGCCGACGTACGCCTCAATGACCTCCATGCGTGCGATGTCGTCGATGGTGGCGGGGCGCAAGTGCACCATCTCGCCCTTGATGGGCGGAATGACGATGCGTTCCGGCAGCTCCCTCGCCCGCTGGTCCGTCGTCTGTTCCTTCGCTGTGGTTTCAGCGTACTCTGACATGATTATCGTTCCCTATGTTTCTCGGCGCGGTCCCTCGCCACACCCATACCGACGGTATTGTACCCGACTGAACGCCAGCTGGGAGTTTTGTTAGGCAAAATCCCCGTGAAACCTCCCCCAGCCGACGCGTGAATCGTACGAAAAGGCATGTAAAAGCAGATAAAAAGCAACAAAATGCAGAAAGGCGTGCGTTTTTACGATTCCTCTCATCGCAAAAACGCACGCCTTTCGATGCCATCAATCAGGCAACGTTCGGCAATCGCCGGAACGTCACTTGATCTTGCCCATCACGATCTTGGTGACGGCCTTCGCGTCGGCCTGGCCGCGGGTGGCGCGCATGACGGCGCCGATGATCGCGCCCATCGGCTTCATGTTGCCGCTCTTGAGCTTCTCGACGATGTCCGGGTTGGCCGCGAGTGCCTCGTCGACGGCCTTTTCGAGCGCGCCGTCGTCGGAAACGACCTGGAAGCCGTGCTTCTTGACGACCTCGTCCGGAGTGCCTTCGCCGGCGAGCACGCCTGCGACGGTCTGCTTGGCGAGCTTGTCGTTGAGCTTGCCGTCGGCGATGAGCTTCTCGACCTCGGCGACGTCGGCCGGGGTGATCGGCAGCTCTTCAAGGCTCACGCCCTTGTTGTTGGCTTCGCGGGACAGCTCGCCCAGCCACCACTTCTTGGCGCCTGCGGCGGAAGCGCCGGCCTTGACGGTGTCCTCGAGCAGGTCCAGAGCGTCGGCGTTGAGCACGTCGCGCATCTCCAGATCGTTGAAGCCCCACTCGCCCTTCAGGCGGTTGCGGCGCTCACGAGGCATTTCCGGCATCTGGGCCTTCATCTCCTCGATGTGCTCCTTGGTGATGTGCAGCATCACCAGATCCGGATCCGGGAAGTAGCGGTAGTCGTCGGCGTCGGACTTCACGCGGCCGCCGGCGGTGGTCTGCGAGGCCTCGTCCCAGTGACGGGTCTCCTGCAGAATCTCGCCGCCTTCGGAAAGGATGGCGCCTGACGGCGGATCTCGTACTGGATAGTCTTCTCGATGCCACGGAACGAGTTCACGTTCTTGGTTTCGGAACGGGTGCCGAACGGATCGGACGGGCTGTTGCGCAGCGACACGTTCACGTCGGCGCGCATGTTGCCCTGCTCCATGCGGGCATGGGAGATGTTCAGCGCACGCACGATGTCGCGGATGGCGCGCATGTAGGCGCCTGCGATTTCGGGGGCGCGGTCTCCTGCGCCTTCGATCGGCTTGGTCACGATTTCGATCAGCGGCACGCCGGCGCGGTTGTAGTCGACCAGCGAGTGGTCGGCGCCTTCGATACGGCCGTCAGCGCCACCGACGTGGGTGTTCTTGCCGGCGTCGTCTTCGATGTGGGCGCGCTCGATCGGCACACGGAAGATGGTGCCGTCCTCAAGCTCCACGTCGAGGTAGCCGTTGCCGTTGGTCGGCTTGTCATACTGCGAGATCTGGTAATCGCGCGGCATGTCCGGGTAGAAGTAGTTCTTACGGGCGAACTGGCTCCATTCGGCGATTTCGCAGTGCAGGGCGAGACCCAGCTTGATCGCGTAATCGACGGCGGTCTTGTTGACCACTGGCAGGGAGCCCGGCAGGCCGAGGCTCACCGGGGTGAGCTGGGTGTTCGGCTCGCCGCCGAAGTGGACTTCGGCCGGGCAGAACAGCTTCGTGGTGGTGGACAGCTCCACGTGGGTTTCCAGACCGATGACCGGGTCGAACTTCTTGACGGCATCGGCGTACTTCATCAACTTTTCAGCCATTTTGTTTTCTTTCCTCCGATGCTTCCTACTTGTCCAGTCCGTCGAGCCACGGGGTCTTCAGGGACTGCCAGATCGGGCCGTTCCAGCTTTCCTCGAGGGCCGCTTCGAGAGCGGCGGCGGGCTTGTACATGACCTCGTCGCGCTGCTGCGGGGCGAGGAACTGGAAGCCGACCGGCAGGCCGTCGTCGCTCAGGCCGGCCGGGATGCTCATTGCCGGCACGCCGGCGAGGTTGGCCGGAATGGTGGTGATGTCGATGGCGTACATGGCCATCGGGTCCTCGGTCTTCTCGCCGAACTTGAAGGCGGTGACCGGGCTGGTCGGGCCGACGAGCACGTCGACCTTTTCGAAGGCCTTCTTGAAGTCGTCGATGATCAGGGTGCGGACTTTCTGCGCGGAGCCGTACCAGGCATCGTAGTAGCCGGCGGACAGGGCGTAGGTGCCGAGGATGATACGGCGCTTGACTTCGTCGCCGAAGCCGGCCTCACGGGTGTAGGCCATCATGTTGGCGGCGGTCTGCGGAACGCCTGCCGGCGGCATGACGCGCAGGCCGTAGCGCATGCCATCGTAACGGGCCAGGTTGGAGCTGACCTCGGACGGCATGATGATGTAGTAGGCGCCGAGGGAGTACGGCAGGTGCGGCAGGGACACTTCGATGACCTCCGCGCCCATTTCCTCAAGCTTCTTGACGCCTTCGTTGAAGCGGGCCATGACGCCCGGCTGGAAGCCTTCGCCGCCGAGCTCCTTGATCAGGCCGACCTTGAGGCCCTTCAGATCGCGCTTCATGCCTTCGCGGGCTGCGGCGACCATCGGACGCGGGCCTTCCGGAATGGAGGTGGAATCGCGCTTGTCGTGTCCGCCGATCACTTCCTGCAGCAGGCGGAGTCGAGCACCGTACGGGAGCACGGCCGATCTGGTCGAGCGAGGAGGCCATTGCGATAGCGCCGAAACGGGAGACGCGCCGTAGGTCGGCTTGACGCCGACGGTACCGGTCAGCGAACCCGGCTGGCGGATGGAGCCGCCGGTGTCGGTACCCAGGGCGAGCGGAGCTTCGAATGCGGCCACTGCGGCTGCGGAACCGCCGCCGGAACCGCCCGGCACGCGCTCGGTATCCCACGGATTGTGGGTGGTCTGGTAGGCGGAGTGCTCGGTGGAGGAGCCTTGCGCGAATTCATCGAGGTTGGTCTTGCCCAACAGCGGCATGCCCGCGGCCTTGAGCTTCTCGATGACGGTGGCGTCGTACGGCGGCACCCAGCCTTCGAGGATCTTGGATGCGGCGGTGGTTTCGATGCCCTTGGTGACGATCATGTCCTTGATGGCGATTGGCACGCCGGCGAGTTCCGGCATCTGCGCCTTGTCCTCATCGGATTTGGCGTCGAAGGCGTCGGCCTGTTCGAGGGCCTGGTCGGCGGAGACCTTCAGGAAGGCCTTGACGCTCGGTTCGGCGGATTCGATGACCGCAAGGTGGGCTTCGACCAGCTCACGGCTGGAAACTTCCTTGGCCTTGATCTTGGCCGCCATCTCGGCGGCGGAAAGCTTGACGAGTTCGGTGGTGCTCATATCACTCCTGTCCCAGAATGCGCGGTGCGACGAACATGCCGGCCTCGGAGACCGGGGCGCCTGCGGTGGCTTCGGCCTGGGTCAGCGGGGTCTCGGGGACGTCCGGACGCAGGTAGGCTTCCAGCGGGACCGGGTTCGCGGTCGGTTCCACGTCGTCGGTGGCGACTTCCTGGACCTTGTTGATGGATTCGGCGATGACGTTCAGATCGCCCTGCAGACGGGTGATTTCCTCGTCCGTGAGTGCGATTCGGGCCAGATCGCCCAAATGCACGATTTCTTCTTTGGTGAAAGTAGGCATGACCCTAACAGTAACGCGTCTGTGTGACGAGCGTGTGCCCTATTTCGTGCCCCGTTCGCAACCCAGCCGCGACTGGCCGCCATCCGTTCGACGGCCGTTCCGTCGCCTGGTCGGCGAGCACGCATCCGCTATTGCGGCAAAGCGACGCTTAACGGCTTTTCTTGCCGCGTGCCGATGGCGCGATCAGGCTTGCGGCGCGGCGTGCTGGGCGATCCAGGTGTGCATGGAGACCGCGGCGGCGGCGCCGGCGTTGATGGAACGGACCGAGCCGAATTGGGAGATGTAGACCACGTCATCGGCCAGTTCGAGCGCTTTTTCGGACAGGCCCGGGCCTTCCGCGCCGAAAAGCATGAGGCAGCGTTTGGGGAAATGGTAGGTTTCCATGGGCACCGCGCCGGGAATGATGTCGAGCGCGATGACGCGGGCGGCTTGCAGTTCTGCTATTTTCGCGTCCAAAGCTTCCAGTTGGGCCATGGTTTCGCTTGTGTTCGGGGCAGTGCCGGAAGTGCCATCCGTCGCGGCTGCGGAGCCACGCATATGGAAGGCGATGGCGGCGGCTTGCGATTGGGCGGCGGCGATTTCGCCGGCGATGCGCAGTTTCCAACATTCGACGAGTTCCGTTATGGATGGATGGTTTTCGACGTGCTGGTACAGCTCCGTCATGAGCGCGCCCTTGCGATTCCATTTGTGCGGGCCGACGATGTGCACGCGGCGCGCTTGGAACGCGTTGGCGGTGCGCACCATGGAGCCGATGTTGAAATCGTGGGTCCAGTTCTCCACGGCGACTTCGAAATCGTGGCGCCCGCGGGAGTCCAGGTCGGCTTTGATGGCCGCGACCGTCCAGTAGCGGTAGCGGTCGAGCACGTTGCGGCGGTCGCCTTCGTCGAGCAGGGTGGAGTCGAAGCGGATGTCGTAATTGGGGGATGACGCATCGTCCGGGCGTGGTTCGCCTGGATGGGTTTGCGACCACGGTCCTACGCCGACCTCGCGGAACGTCGGTTCGCCGGATGCCTGTGCGGCAACATCGATGGGATTGGGATCGTGCACGTTCTCCCCTTCATAGGAACAGCAATACAAATATGTCAAAGGCCCGCGCATCCGTATGCATCATCATGCTTGTCATCGCACATTCGACGACGTCAACGGCAGATATGTTTGCGGTCGGTCGGCGGGAAACTCGGTGTTCAGTGGAGTTCGGATTCCTTGAACACTTCGACGAACGGCAGTTCGGATTCCTCCGAAGTGACCGGGTTGATGACCTTGATGGTCGGGTCGACCATGTCGACACCGCCGATCAGCGAGGCAACGGCCAGCACTTTGGCGCCTTCGTTCTCCACCACGGAGAAGTCGAGGCTCAGCTCGTTGCCGTTGCGCAGGGTGACCAGCGATGAGGTCTGCACATACGATTTTTCAGACAGCAGGAGTCGATCAGCACCACGCGTTTGCCGGCAATCGACGGACCCTTGATGGACGGATAGACGAAGTCCATGACGAAACCGTCCAAATCCTCACCACGGGAGGCGGCGGCCTGGATCATGGCGGAGACCAGCGGCACGGCCGCGGCGGTCAATGCGCCGACCGCGTCGAAATCGTCGACGGAATAGCCGGCTTCCTCCAACGTGTCGAGCAGGATATGGCCGACGATGGAGGCTCCACGATGGTCGAACAGCACGGAGGAGAGTTCCGAGAAAGGCTTGTCCTTCATTTCGGCCTGCAGCAGCGTCTTGAGCTGGTCGCGAGGTTCGAGCATGGCGAAATCGACGGTGGATTCCGTCGAAGCGGAAACAGACTGGCCCGCAGCGGAATCATGCGTCGGAACCGGTGTCGTCTTGCGGAAAGTGTTCTCTTCGGTCATGGTTCCAGCCTATCCTTTCGGCTCGTCATTCACCGTGCGGTATGGGTGATTTATGAGCGATAAACATGGTTATTCGGCGTTGGTCTCGGGAGCGGACAACTCGCGGATATCCCCTTTTTCGGGCGCGATCATGTCGACGGTGCCGATGACCTTGCTTTGGTCGACGCGTTGCAGTTTGCGCGCGGTGACCAGCACGCGCGATTCGAGCGACGCGGCGAACGAGTTGTATGCGCCGACCGTTTTGGTGATGGCGGAACCCAGTTTGGTGGCCCGCTCCCCCAATACTGCAAACCGTTCGTACAGCTCTCGGGACAGGTCGAACAGCATTTTCGCGTCATCGGTCAGGCTTTGCTGCTGCCATGCGTATGCCACGGATTTGAGCACCGCCCATAGGGTGATCGGCGAGGTCAGCGCGACTTTCTGCGCGAATGCGTCGTCCATCAGTGTCGGGTCGGTTTCCAACGCGGCCTGCAGCAACGATTCGTTGGGGATGAACGCGATCACGAAATCCGGAGCATCGCTGAACGCGTTCCAGTAGGCTTTGTCTCCCAGGGTCTTCACATGGTCTCGTACCGCTTTGGCATGGGAATGCAGCAGCTCGTTCTTGCGGGCCAGTCCCTCCGGTGAGGCGGTGTCTGGAATCTCGCATGCGCGCTGGTAGTCGGCGTATGGCGCCTTCGCGTCGATCGGAATGGTTTTGCCGCCCGGCATGTGAATGACCATGTCCGGCCGCTGCGTACGCCCCTCGGCATCGGTGACCACCACTTGGGTATCGAAATCGACATGTTCCAGCAGACCCGCCGATTCCACGATGTTGCGCAGCTGCGCCTCGCCCCACGCGCCACGCACCTTGTTGTTGCGCAATGCCGATGATAGGGCGCTCGTCTCGCGATCCAATCGCGCCTGCTGTTCGCCAAGACCTTTGAGCTGTTCGCCGAGCGCGCCCATCTCATGCTTGCGGCCCTCTTCGATTTGCGCGACCTTCGTCTGCAGGGCGTCGAGGTTCTTCTGCACCGGAGCCAGTGCGGAGAGCACCTTGCTTTGCTCCTGCAGTTTCCGTTCGCTTTCGGCTTGACGACGGTTCGCTTCTTCGGCGGCACGCTGCCGTTCACGTTCCACGCGCATTTCCTCGGCACGCTGGGCCTGTGCCAATTGCGATTTGAGATACGTCAGCTGTTGGCTGAATCCTTCCGCCTGCGTACGGTATTGCACAACAGCCGCGTTGAGATTGCTGATGTCCTGTTTGTCCGCCTCGATCTGCGCCTTCGCCTCGTTCAGGTCGGATTCCTTCGCACCACGGGCCATATCCTGCCCTTTGGCACGGCCCGCGAAGAAGCCCGCAGCCGCTCCGAGCGCGGCCACGATCACCAGCAATATCACTACAAACACAGGATTATCGAACATACGTTCGATGGTATCACGTCGTCAGGAACACATCAATCCACGCATCCACATTCATTCGCAAGACCGACCGCATGCCACACAACCGTGCACTATGCTGAAATCAGCCGAACGCGAAATGCATCAGCCCAACACGAAGGGACATTATGGGATTCGATCTGTTTTTGGCGGCCGTGTCGATTGTGGCCGCATCCATCGCCACCTGGGCGTTGTTGCGGCTGTTTCCAAGCTCGGACGCACGCCAGGCGATTCCGCTGCGGACGGACGGCGGATTTGCCGACCCATCCCACACAACCGACGGTGGAGTGACGATAGACGGCAAAGTGATGGCAGACGGCGAATCGACATCCGACATCGACGGACAACCCACCGACCACCTCGGCAAGCGCCTCGTCATCGCGCTTATCCTGACCATTCCAACGTTCGTCATCACATTACTGGCGCTGGCCAAAATCGCCATGCCGGGCTGGCTGACGAATCCGTGGCTGCACGCCATCGTCATCACGCCGGTCATGTTCTATTGCGCGGCGCCGATTCACCACCGCGGCCTGCCCGCATTGCAGCGGCGACGTCCGAACGGCGATTCGCTGGTTTCGCTTGGCATGGCGATTGTTTACGCGTACAGCCTGCTGCTGTGCGTGGTGTCGTGGATTTTCCCGCCGGCTCGCGCGATCCGTATTTCGCGTTCGTCGGCGTGGTCGCGACGCTTTCGCTGGCTGGCACGCTTGTCCGGCAACACGCGATGACCGCGCAGCAGACGGCAGAAACAGAAAAGGCGCAATCGGCACAGTCAACAGAATCAACAGAATCGGCGCGATCTCAAGCGAAATCCCCTGAGCCAACGCAAGAAAAAAGCGCGGAAGAATTGCTCTTCCGCGCTGTGGTAGGTCATGCGATCCGCGCACGTGTGCTGCAGATCACCACGTCGGTGACGATCGTGGTCGCGGTGTGGACGTGCGCGTTGTGGCTGGCGTTCGGCGTGCAACCGAAGCTGGCGATCGCCATACTGCTCGGTTCGACCGTGCTGTCGGTCGCAGGCCTGGTATTGCAGGCTTACGACCGACAGGTAACCAATCGATAATCGTCACTCAGCCGGGTTCGGGACGTCGGCGGAATCGTCCGTCTTCTCCTCGCCCATATCCTCCAGCTGGTCCGCGGCCCACGCGGACAGCTCCAGGTGGTCGCCGCCGGTCTGGTCCACCAGCACGGTGTCGCCGTCGTGCACTTCGCCGGCCAGCAGCATGCGGGCAAGCTGGTCGCCGACTTCGGTCTGCACCAGGCGACGCAGCGGACGTGCGCCGTACGCCGGATCGTAACCGGTGTTGGCAAGCCATTCGCGCGCCGAATCGGTCACGTCAAGCGTGATGCGGCGGTCGGTCAGACGTGCGGACACCTGCGCGACCTGAATGTCCACGATGCCGCCGAGCTCCTCGCGGGTCAGCGGGTGGAACATGACCAGTTCGTCCAGACGGTTGATGAATTCCGGCTTGAACTGCATGTGCACGGCGTCCATCACGGCCTTCTTCTTGGCGTCCGCGTCCATGTCGGGATTGACGAGGAACTGCGAGCCCAGGTTGGAGGTCATGATCAGAATCGTGTTCTTGAAGTCCACGGTCCTGCCCTGGCCGTCGGTCAGGCGACCGTCGTCAAGCACCTGCAGCAGCACGTCGAAGACTTCCGGATTGGCCTTCTCCACCTCGTCGAACAGCACCACCGAATACGGACGGCGACGCACGGCTTCGGTAAGCTGGCCACCCTCTTCGTAGCCGATGTAGCCCGGCGCGGCGCCGATCAGGCGGGACACGGAGGCCTTCTCCATGTATTCGCTCATGTCGATGCGCACCATGGCCTTCTCGTCATCGAATAGGAAGTCGGCGAGCGCCTTGGCCAGTTCGGTCTTGCCCACGCCGGTGGGGCCGAGGAACAGGAACGATCCGGTCGGACGGTTCGGGTCGGAGATGCCGGCACGCGAGCGACGCACGGCGTCGGAAACCGCTTGGATGGCTTCCTTCTGGCCGATCACGCGCTTGCCGAGGTACTCCTCCATGTGCAGGAGCTTCTCGTTTTCGCCCTGCATAAGACGGCCCACGGGGATGCCGGTCCAGTCGGAGACGATTTCGGCGATGGAGTCGGCGTCGACGCGGTCGGGGACCATCGGCACGTCGGCGTTGGCATTGTCGGCTCCGCCCGATTCCGCCTCGTTCTTCTCGGCTTGGGCGATTTCCTTCTGGATGGCCGGGATTTCGCCGTAGTTGATGGCTGACGATTTCGCCAGGTCGCCTTCGCGCTCGTACTTTTCGGCTTGCGTACGCAGCTCGTCGAGCTTCTTGCGCAGGTCGCCGATACGGTTGTGGCCGTTCTTTTCGGCGTCCCAACGCGCTTTCAGCCCGTTGAGCTTTTCGCTTTTGTCGGCGATTTCCTGGTTCAAATCGGCGAGACGGTCCTTGGCGCTGTCGTCCAGTTCCGCTTCGGCCTTTTCCGCGGCCTTGTCGTTCTTCGGATTGCCCAGCAGGTACGACTTCTCCATCTTGAGACGGTCCACCTGGCGGCGCAGTTCGTCGATTTCCTCAGGCGAGGAGTCGAGTTCCATGCGCAGGTGCGCTGCGGCCTCGTCCACCAGATCGATGGCCTTGTCCGGCAGCTGGCGTCCGGAAATGTAGCGGTTCGACAGGGTTGCCGCCGCGACCAGCGCGTCGTCGCCGATGGTCACCTTGTGGTGGGCCTCATACTTCGGCGCGATGCCGCGCAGGATGGCGACGGTGTCCTCCACGCTCGGCTCGCCGACGAACACCTGCTGGAAACGACGTTCGAGCGCCGGATCCTTTTCGATGTTCTCACGGTATTCGTCCAGTGTGGTGGCGCCGATCAGGCGCAGTTCGCCACGGGCCAGCATGGGCTTGAGCATATTGCCCGCGTCCATGGAGCCTTCGGCCGCGCCCGCGCCGACGATGGTGTGGATCTCGTCGATGAAGGTGATGATCTGCCGTCGGCCTTCTTGATCTCCTCAAGCACGCTCTTCAGACGTTCCTCGAATTCGCCACGGTACTTGGAACCAGCCACCATGGAGCCCAGGTCAAGCGAGATAAGCTTCTTGTTCTGCAGGGTGGTCGGCACGTCGCCGGCGACGATGCGCTGCGCCAGGCCTTCGACGACGGCGGTTTTGCCGACGCCAGGCTCGCCGATCAGCACAGGATTGTTCTTGGTACGGCGGGACAGGATCTGGATGACGCGGCGGATTTCCTGGTCGCGGCCGATCACCGGGTCGAGCTTGCCTTCCTTCGCGGCGGCCGTCAAATCGGTGGAGTACTTCTCCAAAGCCTTGTACGAGCCTTCCGCGTCGGCGCTGGTCACCTTGCGGTCGCTGCCGCGCGCGGCGGTCAGGGCGTTACGCAGCTTATCCGCGGTAAGACCGTTCTTTTCCAAGATGTCCGCGCTTTGATTAGGTTTCGCGGCCGCGATTGCGACCAGCATGAGGTCGACGGTGACGTACTCGTCTCCCCTCCGTTGCATTTCTTTTTCGGCTTGCGATAGCACCGCCGACAGCTGCCTGCTGACGTCCGGCTGCGTTGTGGTCGATCCGCTGGCGCTCGGCAGCGATTGCATCGCCTGATGCACTTCGGCGCTCACGTTTTGCGCGTTGCCGCCTGCCGCTTCGATGAGCGCGCGGGCCATGCTGTTTTCCTGACGCAGCATCGCGTCCAGCAGGTGCAGGGTGTCTACCTGCGGATTGCCCAGCGCCGCCGCGTTCTGAACGGCGTCCGAAAGCGCTTCCTGCGCCATCTGCGTGAACTTCTGTTCCATATCATCCTCCATGGTTCGCGCCCGGCCGCCCGGCCTTCGCTACCGGGCCGGCGTTCGGACGCATATGTCGTTGTCTGATATGCTCAACCGACTTCATCGCCATTATATTCCCAAAACTTGAGTCCCACACACTCAACTTTTTGTGTTTCTCAAAACCGTCTTTCGACACAGGACGGCAGTCACCGACAATCACCAGCGCTCACCGGCAATCGCAATACATACGAAAAAGGCGGGCAGTAACGTAACGAAATCACGAAACGTTGCAAACCCGCCTAATCCAAAATCCGCCAGCAAGCCGAAAATCAGCCGCGCACCACCACGTTGCGCAGATCGCCGATGCCCTCGACGTGCACGATCGCCTCGTCACCCGGATCCAGATGACCCGACGCGTTCGGCGTACCCGTCATAATCACATCGCCCGGCAGCAGCGTGGTGAAACTCGTAATCGCCGCGATCTGCTCAGGAATGCCGTGAATCAGATTCGCCGTGGTACCCGACGCCATCGGCACATCCTCACCGTTGAGCGTGAAGGAAATCTTCGCATCCTTCCAATCCACATCGTCACGCGTCACAATCCACGGACCCAACGGGCACGCCGTATCAAAACCCTTCGCACGCGTCCACGTCGGATCAAGACCCTGCAGATCACGCAACGTCACATCATTCACGCACGTGAAACCCAGCACATAATCCATGGCCTGCTCCACCGGCACATTCTTGGCGATACGACCCATCACCACAGCCAACTCCGGCTCGAAATTCATATCATTCGAACACAGCGGAATCACAATCGGATCATCCGGACCAATCACCGACGTGCTCGGCTTGGTAAAAATCACCATATCCTCCGGCGCATGCTTGATATCGGAATGACCGGCCTCATGCATGAACTGCGCATGCGCCTCATAATTCTTCGCCAAACCGTACACCTTCGACGGAATCACCGGAGCCAGCAAACGAATGCCGTCACCATCCACCGGATAGCGCTCGCCGGTCGGCTCGACGGCCTGGCCGGACAGCGGATAGCCGTTCAAGGCCACGAGATAGTCCTTGCCGTCGTTCTTGTCGGTCTGAACGAAGGCGTACTGCGGTACATCATTATGCGTAAAACGTGCGATTCTCATACCCGCAAGTCTACCCGCTCGCCACGCCCGCCGTTCTCGACATGCGTCGCTTTGCGGACGATGCCGATTGCTCGCATTTTTTACGATTTTGCGATTATTTGCGATGCAGTTCCGCCCGCAACGCCGCCACCTCGCGTTCCAGCTCGTCGATGCGGCGCACCTGCTGGGCGATGAGCAGGTCGCGCACGTCACCTCCCGACAGAATCGGGACTTCGGCTGCGTTGCGCGGCGCGGGCAGCGTCGCATTGTTTTGCGTTTCCGCTGGTTGCGTTGGCTGCACCGGCTGCGATACCGCAGATCGAGCAACCTCCGCAGATTCCGCCGACGGCGCCACATCCGCCGACGCCGATGGCACCACTCCACCATTCCCATCAACCGATACCAGCCGGTCCGTGCCCATACGGCAGGCAATCTTGCGCCAGCGCGCGAAACAACGTTCGATGCGCTTATAGCCGATCAGCGATGGGTCGAGTCCGGCTTCGCGGAACAGTTCGACCGGCGATTCGCCCGCATGGTACCGGCGCATGCAGTTGTGTTTGAACGATTCCGTGTAGGTGATGCGTCGCGACGTCGCTTCGGCCACCACCGGCAGCGAGCGCAGATATTCGACTTCTTCCGGACTGAACGCTCCCCCACCGTTGCACATGATGTTCCCTTTCGGCTTGGCGTGCGGCGGCTCCCTTCCACCGCACGGCAGTCGAATGGCCTCCGTCATGCCATTCCCCTGTTCGGCTTGCGATTCGGCTTGCGATGCGCGCTTGCGATACGTGTTTGCGATGCAAGGCCGCAATCCGATTCGTTGTTCGCTTCGTGTTCCATCATACCGGTACGAATGGCGTTTTCCAACCATTTCAGGCGGTACTAAACCCTAAATCACCCGTATTCGTCACAGCAAAAGCGGTGAACCGTTGATCGCTCAACGACTCACCCGCCCGAACAAGCCCCGTTGCCTGTCTGCTGGCCCGCTCAGACCGCCATCGGCGTATCCGATTCGCGGAAGCGCAGCACGAGCGCCAGTCCGGCTGCGGCACGGCGACGTTACGCGCGGCACGCATCACGGTTTTGCGATTGAAGGTGAAGCGATCGCGCATGATGTGTTCGTCGGCGTCGGCGTCGACATCGTCTTTGGCAGCATCATTCTTGTCGTTATCGTTGCCGTTTTGAGCCGACGCGGCATCCTCGTCGGCGTCATTCTTACCGTTCTTGTCGGCATCGTCGGCATCTTCAGCAGTGTTGCCATCGTTGTCAGCATCGTCCGCATCGCCGGTTTTGCCGTCATCGGCTGTCGCGCCCGCATCGCCATTCGCCACAGCATCCGTGCGATTTTCGCCGGCATGGTCGTTTCGATCGCCGTCTTGAGTCGGTGCAGCACCATTTGCAGGTACGTCAGCGTTCTCAGCCGTCGGCTGCCTAACCGCCTGCCGTTCCTGCTCCTTCTGCTCATTCGGCTGTTCCGTCTTATCGCACGGCTGCCGCTGTTCCGGCATCGTCTCCGACGGTTGTTCCGGTTGCGATTGCGACTGCAGTTGCGATTGCGCTTGTTCGTTCGACGGCTGCTGCGATTCACCGTCGTCCGTAAGGCATTGTGCGTCGTCATCGTCCGTTGCGGACTGTCCGGCAACATCTTGCCCGGCAATGTCGGCAACGTCCGATCCGACTGCGTTTTCAGCATCGGATTGTTGTGTCGATTCCGGCTGGCTCGCTGCGGATTCGGCGGCCACGTTGCCGCCATCCGTCACCGTTTCGTCGGCGAACGCGGTCGCGCCGGCTCCCGTGGTGCCGGCCAGCATCGCAATCGTGACAAGCAATGCGGTGAATTTTCCCATCCGCGCGCCACACCGGCTTATGAAGCCGGCAAGCGGGTCCTTCATCCACTTCATGACATGTCCATCTCTCATGCGCTGCGGCGAATTGCCTATGCGCCTCCATGCCTTGAACCTTATGGATGAACGTTTTGAAACCCGTCCCCTCCATTGATGGGTTCGAGGAACGTACGGACCCGCGAAAATCGCGGCCTTCCCCCTTATCCTTTACGCGGCCAGGCGGAAGCGTGCCGCATGATTCGGTGTCGGGGCCGCATCGACCGCACGACCATGCAGCACAACAGCATGCCGCCCATCGTGCAAACGATGGTCACGGCGAGCGCGCCCAGTTCGGTCGCACGTTCGTCGCGCACGTCGGCCGGATCTGGCGCGGCAGCGGTATTGCGACGCGATGCCCGGAGACTAGCAGCCGATGCGTGTTGATGCCGTATGGCGTGCAGGTCATCAACGTCAGCCGGTCTTCGCCGGGCACGATTTTCAACCGTGAGACGTCGTCCGGTTCGATCACGCTGATTCGGTCCACTTCGTATCCCAGCGTCTCGTCCATCACTTTGATGTACATGAAATCGCCGTCGTGCAGTTCGTCGAGCCGTGTGAACATCAACGATTTGACCAGGCCGCGATGCCCGGTGACCACCGTATGCGAGCCAGTGCCGCCGACCGGCAGGCTGGTGCCGTACAGATGCCCTGCGCCGACGGCGAGCACCGGTTCGGACGTACCATGCCGAATCGGCAGTTCCACGCCGATTTTGGGCACCAATACCGTGCCATGATGCCTGCGCCGGAATCCAGCAGGCCCTGATAGTTCGCGTCCGTGTCCGCCGCGGAAAGCCCGGAACCGCCGGAAGGCGCCGAATCGTCGGCGGTATCAGCATCTCCGGCAGTGCCAGCCGGTCTGGTAGTGAACGGATCGGCCGCCTCGCCCAATACCGGCTGTCCTTCCACGGCAAGCCGCCGATTGTATGCGCGCGCCCGTTCCAACTCCTCCATCGCCATCGGATACGGCCATCCGGCAACCGTGCGGGCCGCCGAATCGGATGTCTCGGCCAAGCGCCGCGCGGAATGCGCCTGCATGGCGAACGGCAACGACGCGACCACCACCGCGCCCACGATCAGCAGCACGGACACGCACCGCACCAATATGAAACGAATCCGCCGCAGCCTGCGCGCGCGAACCACATCGGCAATGTCAATCGCCTCGTAAAACGACGGCGTTCCAGCGAACGTTCCAGCAGACGTTCCAGCGAACGCAACAGTTCCGGCATGACCACTGTCGGCAGCTGCATCGGCATCAGATCCGACTCCGGCGCCATTGCCGATGCCATCGTTATCATCACCGGCATCATAGGAATCAGCCGAGGCGCCCGCCACGGCACCGAACAGCCGCATGGGCGAACGCAGCACCGCATGCGCATGCACGTAGGAATCCGTCCTGCGGGCGAGCAGACGGACGGGTTTACTCATCAATCGAGAGGCAGACCAAAACATGGGTTTCTCCTTCGAACACACCCATGTTCACACCCGCCATACGAAAGCCCTTGCCCCCTATAGGAGGCTTACCCCTAGAAAGACAACGGTTTCAGGCACGAAACCGGCAATTTTGGCACCAAACCGCGCAGCACCCCACCTACCGGCGGAACGCAGCTCAGACAAGCCGTTTTTCAGAGGAATGCAAGTCAGACGAATGCAAGTCAGACGAATGCAATCCAGGCGGACGAGCCCCGCAAATCCTTAAAAAAACAGAAAAAGTCAAAGAAAGCGCTCAGATGAACGCACGCTCACCGAAAATCGCAGTGCCGACGCGCACGATGGTGGAACCTTCGGCGATGGCCAGTTCCATGTCGCCGGTCATGCCCATCGACAGTTCCCGGCAACGGTCCGTGCCCGGTTCGCCGGATGCGAGGATGAGGTCGCGGGTCTTGCGCAGGTGCGAGAAACCGCGGCGAATCACCGTTTCGTCGTGCACATGCGCGCCGATCGTCATCAGTCCCCGCAATTCGATGCCGTCCAACGTGCCGATTTTCTGCGCGATGCGGATGGCGTGCGCCGGATCGCAACCGGATTTCGATTCCTCGCCGGATTCGTTGACTTCCAGCAGCACGCCGACAGTAATACCGCGAGCCACGGCTCTACGTGAAATTTTTTCTGCCAAATCGATTGAATCGACCGATTCGATAGTGTCGACCACCGGCAGCACTTTGCCGATTTTATTGCTTTGCAGCTGGCCGATCAGGTGGAATGGAATATGCTCCGCCGCAGCATCCGGCGCGGCGCCTGCGACGCCCAGCGAAAACCCGCGTTCCGCGCATCGCCGTGCCAGCCCTTCGGCCTTCGCCGTCACTTCCTGCGGACGGTTCTCGCCGATCATGCGCACGCCGGCATCAATCGCAACCATGATTTCGCCGATGTCGCGCGTCTTCGTGGCGGCCAGCAGGCGCACGGAGCCGGCTTCGCGTCCGGCTTGTTCCTCAGCTACCGCGATGCGGTCGAGCACACGATGCACGCCGTCCGTGATCTCACGTGCGCGCGCATCGTCGATCACCTCGTTGGCGAGGTTCTTGTGATCCATGTATGCAGTCATCGTCCACCTCTCGCAAGTTCATTCGACCGCCGGTCCGCGGCCGACACCACCGTTTCCGGCATGTCGCTGATATTTCGATACCAGTGTTACCAGAAAACCGCCGACAACGTATAAAGAAGCCCGCGCGATGACCTGAAGTGAAGCGATAAAGCGGTCATAAATTCGCGCGGGCTATAAAACCAGACGGCAGTAGAAGGGGGACTTCAAAGACTCCGTCTACGCATTTAATGTATCAGATAAATGCGCGCAAACCGCCGGAAAAAACCAATAAATCTGAAAACTTTTTTTCAGATTTTATCCCCCTTGCGCAGCCCCTCCACCAAACGCTCCAATTTATCGACGCGATCGCTCAACACCATCACCTGGCATACCAGCGATTGAATCTTGCCCAACGGCACTTCCGACATCGCATTGTGCTGTCCACAGCCGTATCATGCGGTTCCGGCTCTTCGGCCGCCTTGCGCATGATGTCCTCGTCACGCTTCCAGCGTGCGATATTGCGTTCGATGCGCTTGTGCCCGATGACCGATGGGCTCAATCCCGCGGAAATGAAGATCGCAGTTGGCTTCTCCCCCTGCAGATACCGCCTCATGCAGTCGATTTGGAATTCCCTCGCATACGTGATTCTGCTGTCCGTCACCGCGTCGATCGACGGCAATGTACGCAGGTATTCGATTTCCGCTCTACTGAACTGTCGCTTCGTCATATTCGCCCCTTGTAAATCCCCTTTTGACCGGCCATACCGATAACGCATAGACCGAATTGCCGAAATCACCACCCAGAATACCGGATGACGCACACCACCTTACGCACACCCCAAACGAAACGCGCGGCCCGTATCACCATGCGCTAAATATCCTTCTCACACTGTGAGATATCTCACAGCGACGGCACGTTTTCGGAGCACGCTGCAACCTCGGCATGGCACGTCACGGCACGTCCAGCAACGCATTCCACAATCGCGTCCCACGAAACCCGCCGTTCCGGCCGCCGATGCAAGTACAGTTGCAAGCATCGGCGCAACCGGTCTCCGCATCGGCAACACCGAACCGCCCGCCAACGACAGGAAGGAACCCCGTGCCAGGTCGTTTCGCACCCACCCCATCAGGCCGCATGCACATCGGCAACATCTATGCGATGCTCGGAGCATGGCTGTCCGCGCGCAGCCGCGGCGACGGCATGCTGCTGCGCATCGAAGACATCGACGAACCGCGCGTGGTGCCCGGCGCGGCCGAACTGATGATGGACGATCTGCATTGGCTTGGATTGGATTGGGACGGCGATCCGGTGTTCCAATCCGCCCGGCACGACCTGTACCGTGAGGCGCTGCATTGCTTGGAAAACCTGACGATTGACGACGCATACGATTCGCCGTTTGACGCGCGCAACGACCACACCCCCGCAGTCGGCAGCGCAGCCAACAACGCAATCGCTGGCACAACCCCGCTGATTTACCCTTGCTTCTGCTCGCGCGCCGACATCCGCGCAGCCTCCGCACCGCAGGAAGGCGACCGTTTCATGGTGTATCCCGGCACGTGCCGCCGGCTTATCGCCAGCGATCCGGATACCGTCCGGCGGCGGCTGGCCAACGGCGACCGCCATTCGCTGCGCATCGCCATGCCCGCCGACACAAACCCGCACGCAACCGTACAATTCGATGACGCAGTGTTCGGCCATCAGGAATTCAATCTGGCGCACGACGTCGGCGACACCATCGTGCGCCGCGCCGACGGCCTGTTCTCCTACCAGCTGGTGGTGGTCGTGGACGATCTTGACATGGGCGTCGACGACATCGTGCGCGGCCGCGACCTGCTCCGATCGAACGCCCTGCAAATCGCCATTCGCCGAGCACTTATCAAGGCGGGATTCCGCAAGGCGAAAACGCAGGCTTCTGCACCATCGCAGCACGCACCACAATCGCAATACACCCCATATAACCCCGAAAACCCACGGTACGCGCATCTGCCGCTTATCGACAACGCGGCCGGCCGCAGGCTCGCCAAACGCGAGCGCTCTTTGGATATGGGGGCGCTGCGCGCGCATGGCGTCACCGCGGAACAGGTTGTCGGCTATTGCGCGTGGCTGCTTGGTTTGCAGGGCGATTCCGCGCATACCAGTCCGCAGCCGATGAGCGCCGTCGAGGCGTTGCAGGAGTTCGATTGGGGTAAGGTACGGGCCGATACGGCCGACCGCAGTATCAGCCAAGACGATTTCGACGCGTATTTCGGCTTGTGACAACGGCTGGCCGGGTATCGCCGAATTGCCGAGACGACCCGGTCAGTCCGGAAAACAGCAGAAAGCAGCAGAAAATAACGGGAAGCAGTCGACGTTCAGCCGATCCACAGCTCCGAGTCAAGCGGATATTCGTTGACCTTGCAGCCGTCCAAATGCATGGATTGCTCCTGCATCAGCGGCGCCGACTGGCCTTCGCCGGCGCAGGTCGTTTCGTTGTCGATGTGCCCCAGCCGGTGTCCGACCTCGTGGTTGATCACCATCGTGCGGTATCGCGCCAGGTTGCCGCCGGCGGCGAGCCATTGTTGCGTGCCGCCGTTCCAACGGTCGTCGTTGACGATCACGTTGTTGTCGACCCTGCAGCTGTATTCCACCGAGCATGATGGCGAGAACGACGTCATTTCCGATGCTTGGGACAGCACGAGATTGAAATCGCAGTTGCCGTCCGTGGATTGGTCGAATATGGCTCCGGCGCGTGGCCATCCGTGTTCGTCGTTGAGGATGCGGAACGCCGCGTTGCCGAATTCGTCGGCCGAACCGACATTTCCTTTGGTTGCGATGCAGTAATGGTATTGCGTTACCGGTTTGCCGCTGTTTTGCGCGGTTTCCTGCGCTTTGTTGAGAATCGCGGTTTTCTCGTCGTCGCTCAGTGCCGCCGATTGCGCGCTCACCGCTTTGGCGACGGCCTGCTCTTCCTGCGATTGTTTGGTTTCCGGTTTGGTTTTTTTGGCCGTCTTATGCTGATTGGTTTTGGCTGTTTTCTTGGCTGGCTTCTTGGCCGACGTCGAATGCGTGGCTTGTGCCGTCGTCTGCGTGTTCGGCGTCATGCGGACCAGCAGTGCGTGCACGCTGCAGGACGTCATCGATGCGATCAGCAGGAACAGCACGAGCACCAGCACGGCGGCCCTGCGGATGCGAAACGCTCAAGCCGTTCCCGTTGGCCCATTGTGGCGTCGGCTTTCGGATCGAGCGCACGTATGATACGACGAATCCGCTTCAATCCAGCCTCCCGATATGGTGATGTTTCTCTCTTCGGCAACAGTACCAGTCTCAGTCAACATGCCGAAGCCGCCGACCGCCATGCATACCACCTATGCGTAAGGCCCGCGATTCCGGAGGGAATCACGGGCCTTACCAGCATGCCAGACGAATGCCGGCAATCGTCAAAGTAATGCTCAGGCGAACAGCACCTTGAACAGGAACGCGCCGACGATAGCGCCTGCGATCGGGGCCACGACCGGAATCCAGGCCTCGCCCCAGCGGGAATCGCCCTTGTTCGGAATCGGCAGGATGGCGTGCAGGAGGCGCGGCATGAGGTCGCGGGCAGGGTTCAGACCAGGGCCGGTCGGGCCGCCCATGGAGGTCACGAGGCCCCACACGATGAAGCCGACGACGATGGATGCGGCGGCCGGGTTCGCCTTGCCCCACGGCAGGGACAGGCAGCACAGGCGCCGAGCACCAGCATGAAGGTGCCGAAGAACTCGTTGAGGAAGTAGTTCACGCGGTCGTTGTGCGCGTCGGTGGTGCAGAAGGTGCCGAGGATGGCTTCGGCATCGTCGGTGTCCTTGTAGTGCGGCAGGTAGGTGACGTACACGATGAGCTGGCCCGCCACTGCGCCGAGCAGCTGGGCGATGATGTACGGCAGGACCTCGTTCCACGGGAACATGCCGTTGACGGCCTGCGCGAGGGTCATGGCCGGGTTGATGTGGGCGCCGGAGACGCCGCCGAACATCAGGACCGGGAACATGACGCCGAAGCCGTAGCCCATGGCGATGTTCAGCCAGCCGGCATGGTAGCCCTTGGTGTTTTTCAGTTCCGCGTTGGCGACAGCGCCGTTGCCGAAGACCATCAGCACGGCGGTGCCGACGAATTCCGCGGCAAGCTTGGTGAAGAGTGTGTATTCCACTGCAGTTTCCTCTATTGCTTCTTCTCTTGGCGATTCTTACGATTCGTGCGATTCGAGATGAATTGCGATTCCGCTCTGGGCGGACAACAGCGCACTACCTTACTCCGTACGGAGGAAGTAACGCGGCTTTGGGTGGACACATGTCCGAAATACGAAAAAGACCCAAACCATTGGCTTGGGTCTTGTCTGTGCCCCCTCAGGGATTCGAACCCTGGACACGCTGATTAAGAGTCAGCTGCTCTAACCAACTGAGCTAAAGGGGCGTTGGTCTTGGCGAGGTTTTTGTTCTCGCTGAGCACATGGAGTAAATATACTCAGAATCGGAAAGAACGCAACCTTCGGCGTGTCGCAATCATAAAACCGCTATTTTCCAACGTTTTCAGCAAATCGCCATCTATGGTGCACATCGCGTCATACGACGAAAAATGCGGCGCGATGGCGCCCTAGAATCCAAGTAATCACATTTTCTTCACATTCTGGCGCAATGCAACCACTCCGACAGTCAACGGCACGAACTTTTCCATCACACATTTCCACCGCGGCGAGCCGAATAGCACGCATCATCGTCGAGCCCGTCGACGCGCCAGAGGCCCTTTATAATAAGGACCATGGCGCGTCACAGGAGTATATGACGCGCATCAAGAAGGAGAAAGGCTTACCTATGGCATGCCCAAATTGCGGTCAGCCGACCATCGAAGGCGCTAAATTCTGCGCCTCGTGCGGCTCACCGCTCATCCAACGACCGCGGCGGCACCGCAAGCGCCGGCCGCGGCGGAATCCGATGACGGCACCATGCTGTCTTCCGCGCCGCACATGGCACCGGCCCCGCAGATGCCGACCGCTGCCGTCCCACTGCCCAATAGCGCCGCACCGGCAGCTCCGCAAACCAC
>ENA-OQMZ01000167-OQMZ01000167.1-human-gut-metagenome-genome-assembly--contig:-NODE-167-length-28004-cov-1.827887_pt1 | contig 28004 bp, 31 predicted proteins | sample MGYA00242621_ERZ504862 | MGnify/ENA primary metagenome ERZ504862 (study PRJEB26092, sample SAMD00036393) | human gut metagenome | host: Homo sapiens | study: EMG produced TPA metagenomics assembly of...
AATAAGAACAAGCTGCCATGACAATCTGAATTATTTGCTACTCAGCAGTTGAAAGACAAAGTAACCACCCGCAGTTCCGACAGTGAAGTTGAAAAAGTATTGCGCGAAGAGGTAAAGGCTGCTATCGACAACTCTTATAATGTATTACGTACACGTATTGACCGTTTTGGTGTGGCACAGCCTAACATTCAGGCGTTTGGAAGGAAAGATGGGCCGTATCATGGTGGAACTGCCGGGTATCAAAGAACCGGAACGTGTCAGAAAACTGTTGCAGGGATCTGCTAACTTGGAATTCTGGGAAACTTTCGACGCAAAAGAAATAGTTCCTTATCTTTCTTCTGTAGATAACAGACTGCGTGATATTCTTGCCGTTGAAAGTGGTGCTGCTTCTGCTGATTCTGTAGCTACTGATACTGTTGCTGTCGCACAGGCTTCTGCAATTTCTGCTGCCGACAGTCTTGCAGCCGCATTGAAAGGCGAAACGGCAAGTAATTCTGCCGCAATGGAGCAGATGAAGAAAGAACATCCGTTGGCTTCTGTTCTTCAATTAAATCCGAATGGTTACGGGTCGGTGGTAGGTTATGCCGATTATAAAGATACTGCTCAGGTAAACCAGTACCTTGCTATGAAAGAAGTGAAAGAAATGTTGCCGAAAGATCTTCGTTTGAAATGGGGTGTAAAGGCTGCTGACTTTGACAAGCAGGGACGTATTTTTGAATTGTATGCTATCAAGTCTACTGAACGTAACGGACGTGCTCCGTTGGAAGGTGATGTGATCACTGATGCTAAAGATGAATATGACCAGTTCAACAAGCCTTGTGTCAGTATGTCTATGAACACTGACGGCGCACGCCGCTGGGCTGTTCTGACAAAGAACAATGTAGGCAAGGCTATCGCTATCGTACTGGATGGTTACGTATACAGCGCTCCGAATGTAAACGGTGAAATTACGGGGGGACACTCTCAGATTACCGGTAACTTTACCCCGGAGGTGACAAAAGACTTGGCTAACGTATTGAAGTCTGGTAAGATGCCTGCTCCTGCACGTATCGTTCAGGAGGATATTGTTGGTCCGTCATTGGGTCAGGAATCTATCAATCAAGGTATTATTTCATTTGTTGTTGCGTTGATTCTGTTGATGATCTATATGTGCGCTATGTACGGATTGATTCCGGGTATGGTTGCCAACTGCGCATTGGTTGTTAACTTCTTCTTCACATTAGGAATCCTTACCTCGTTCCAAGCTGCACTGACCATGTCTGGTATTGCCGGTATGGTGTTGTCATTGGGTATGGCTGTAGATGCTAACGTGTTGATTTATGAACGTACAAAAGAAGAATTGAGAGCCGGTAAAACTGTTAAGGCTGCTTTAGCAGACGGTTATTCTAACGCATTCTCTGCTATTTTTGACTCAAACTTGACATCAATTATCACTGGTATCATTCTGTTCTATTTCGGTACGGGTCCGATTCGTGGTTTTGCCACTACGTTGATTATCGGTATCCTCTGCTCATTCTTTACAGCAGTATTCTTGACCCGTATTGTTTATGAGCACTTCATGAATAAAGACAAGTGGTTGAACTTGACATTCACTACAGGGATCTCCAAGAATCTGATGCAGAACGTGAATTACAACTTTATGGGAATGATGAAACGTTCATTCACGGTATTCGGAGCGATTATCGTTATCTGTATCATTTCATTCTTTATCCGTGGTTTGGCGCAGAGTATTGACTTTACCGGTGGACGTAACTTCGTAGTTCAGTTTGAACAGCAGGTTGAACCTGAAACAGTGCGTGACCTGTTGAAGAAGAAAATCACAGAAGATAATGTACAGGCTATTGCTTTGGGTACAGACAAGAAGACAATCCGTATTACAACCAATTACCGTATTAATGAAGATTCTCCTACTATCGACTCTGAAATTGAAGATTCTTGTATCAGTCTTTGAAAGATGGTAACTTGCTGGGCGAAGGTACTACATTGGAAATCTTTATTGACCGTGATAATCGTGTCGGTGGTTCTATCATCAGTTCTCAGAAAGTAGGTCCTAGTATCGCTGATGATATCAAGACTTCGGCTGTCTGGTCTGTATTGTTTGCATTGGTGGCTATCGGTTTGTATATCTTGCTGCGTTTCCGCAATGTAGCTTATAGTGTGGGTGCGACTGTTGCATTGGCTGTCGATACTATTTTGATCATCGGTGCATACTCGTTATGTTATGGATGGGTTCCGTTCTCATTGGAAATTGACCAGACTTTTATTGGCGCTATTTTGACCGCTATCGGTTATTCTATCAATGACAAGGTGGTTATCTTTGACCGTATCCGTGAGTTCTTCGGTCTGTATCCGAAACGTAACCGTATGCAGTTGTTTAATGATTCATTGAATACTACTTTGGCTCGTACCATCAATACTTCATTAAGTACATTGATCGTATTGTTGTGTATCTTCGTGCTGGGTGGTGACAGTATCCGCAGCTTCGCCTTTGCAATGATTTTGGGCGTTGTGATCGGTACATTGTCTTCTATCTTCATTGCTGCTCCTATCGCTTACCTGACTATGGGTAACAAGATGCCGGAAGAAACAAAGGCATAAGAAGGTTTCTTTTAAGAAATAAATAAAAAGAGGAGGATGCTCATTCATGAGCATCCTCCTCTTTTTATAATGGTCGATTGGAATTGGTTTGTGGAAAAGGGTAGATGAATCTTCTGTGGCTTCAAAAATTAACTTAAGTACATTGGGTAAGTAACTTAGCTTGCTTGGCATTTCAACTTAGCTTGCTTGTCCCATGAAGTTAACTTGCTTTTTTACACTGTATCTTGCAGATCAATTCTGTTTGGCTATAATCGTGAAAATAGTTATCTGACTACTCTTCCTGAAGTGTTTCCTTGCATTAACTCTTCCACTTCTTCTACTGTTACTTGATTGAAATCTCCATATATGGTATTTTTCAATGCAGATGCGGCAAGGGCGAATTCCAATGTTTTTTGGTCATTGTCGGGGTAGGTCAGCAAACCATAAATCATGCCGCCTACAAATGCATCTCCTGCACCCACACGGTCTACTTCATGGACAATATCGTAAATGCCGGTATGCTTTAATGTTCCTTTAGAATAAAGTATGGCTGCCAGCAGATTGTGATTGGAAGTGATGGTATTACGCAACTCCAGAAACATTTTCTGGCATCGGGGAGCTTGTTCTGATACTTTTTTGACCGAATACTTTGAAACCGGACAAATCTAATGGATATGAGGTGTCTACAGCTTTAAAACCTACCGGGGGAATGCCGAAAATTTCTTTGTATTCGGGTTCTGCACCAAAAATGACATCACTATATTGAACAAGGGGGAGCATTACCTCTGATGCGGATTTACCGTAATTCCATAATTTTTTGCGGAAATTTAAGTCGCATGAGATTGTTAATCCCAGGCGGTCTGCTGTTTGCAGTGCTTCCAGGCAGGCATCTGCTCCTTCCTGTGACAGGGACGCTGCTATACCCGACCAGTGGAACCAGCCTGCATCGGAAAGAATCTTTTCCCAGTCTATCATGCCGGGACGTAAAGTGGCAAAGGAAGAGCCTTCACGGTCATATACTACATTGGAGTTACGAAATGCTGCACCGCTTTCCAGAAAGTATAATCCCATGCGTTTCCCACCATAAATAATGCCGTCTGTACCTAATCCGTAAGCTTGGAGTGAGTTTACGCAGGCTTGTGCCATTGCATTCTCGGGAAGTCTGGTAACGAATTCTGTGGGGATGCCGAAGTTGACCAGTGATATGGCTACATTCGCTTCACTTCCTCCATAAGTAGCAATAAACTCGTTTGTTTGGGAAAAGCGCTGGAAATTGGGGGCGGTCAGCTTAGCATTACTTCTCCGAATGTAACGACTTTCTTGTTCTGGGTAATAGCTCTTGTATTCATAGTATGTTTTTAATCAGTATGTTAATTTGCACGAAGATACGATCAAAAATTTTATATAAGTGCAAGAAATGTATAAAAATAGCCTTCTCTATCTTTTCCATATAGAATAGAGAAGGCTATTTTATTTATTCAATATTAGTGGTTTATTTATTGAATCGTATTTTTAGTTTGGCAAGCATATCCTGTGTCATGCTGTCTAGATCATATTCCGGTTTCCATCCCCATTCCTCACGGGCACAAGTGTCGTCCAGTGAGTTCGGCCATGATTCGGCGATAGCTTGACGTAGTGGATCTACTTTGTACTCCATATGGAAGTCGGGCATATACTTCTTTATATTGTTATAAATAATTTCCGGATCAAAACTCATTGAAGCAATGTTGAACGAATTGCGATGAATTAGTTTGTCGGGATTCGCTTCCATGATTTCAATGGCTGCACGTAAACCGTCAGGCATATACATCATATCCATGAATGTACCGGCTGCAATAGGACATTCAAATTTTTCACCTTTTACAGCCGAATAATAGATGTCTACAGCATAATCGGTAGTCCCGCCACCCGGAGGTGTGACATACGAAATTAATCCGGGGAAACGAACGGAGCGGTATCTACGCCAAAACGGATATGGTAATAATCGCTCAGTAATTCTCCTGATACTTTTGTAACGCCATACATGGTACGCGGATTACGGATAGTGTCTTGCGGGGTCTTGTCTTTAGGGGTGTTGTTGCCGAAGACACCGATAGAACTTGGGGTAAATACGGCGCAACCCATTTCGCGTGCTACTTCCAATACGTTGAACAGGCCTCCCATGCCTATTTTCCATGCTAGTTGAGGTTTGGCTTCTGCTACAGCCGATAGTAAGGCTGCCAGGTTGTAAATGGTGTCGATGTTGTACTTTGATACAGTTTCGGCAATTTGTTGTTCGTTGGTGATATCTACGATGCAGAAGGGCCTGATTCTTTTAATTCCCCTTTAGGCTCAGCACCGGGAATATATCCGGCTACGATATTACCATTGTAAATACTTCTCAATTTCATGGTTAGTTCCGAACCGATCTGACCGGTGGAGCCGATAATTAATACATTTTTCATAGTTTGCAATTTGCTTTAAGTTTTCTTTTGGAAGCAAAGATAGATAGAAAACTGCATATTTTATCAAAATTTTCTCTATAATTTAATCGGATATCAAAAAAAAATAAGAACTTTGTCAAGTCAGACTGATTTTTAAACTTAAACTATATACTTAATAAAAAAACAAAGCTATGTATGGTAAAATGAAGGAGTTCCTTGCGAAGGAACTGGCTGATATTAAGGCAGCCGGATTGTATAAAAATGAACGTATAATTACCACACCTCAGCGTGCGGACATCAAGGTGAATGACGGAGAAGATGTGTTGAACTTTTGTGCCAACAATTATTTAGGTTTGTCAGATAATCAACGCTTGATCAATGCTGCCAAAGAGGCGATGGACACACATGGCTTCGGTATGTCTTCCGTACGCTTTATCTGTGGAACTCAGGATTTGCACAAACAGCTGGAAGCTGCCATTTCTGATTATTTTAAAACAGAAGATACTATACTTTATGCAGCTTGTTTTGATGCTAACGGTGGTTTGTTCGAACCGCTGTTTACAGAAGAAGACGCTATTATTTCAGATGCGTTGAATCATGCATCTATTATAGATGGTGTACGCTTGTGTAAGGCAAAACGCTATCGTTATGCCAATGCTGATATAGCTGACCTGGAACGTTGTTTGCAGGAAGCGCAGGCACAGCGTCATCGTATTATTGCTACAGATGGTGTATTCTCGATGGATGGTAATGTGGCTCCATTGGATAAGATTTGTGAACTGGCGGAAAAGTATGACGCGTTGGTTATGGTGGATGAATCTCATTCGGCCGGTGTGGTAGGTCCTACAGGGCATGGCGTGGCAGAACAGTTTAATGCATACGGGCGTGTGGATATCTTTACTGGTACATTAGGTAAAGCATTTGGTGGGGCAATGGGAGGATTTACCACCGGTAAGAAAGAAATTATTGATATGTTGCGCCAGCGTTCCCGTCCTTATTTATTCTCTAATTCTGTAGCTCCTGCCATTATCGGTGCTAGTCTGGAAATGTTTAAGATATTGAAAGAAAGTGATGCTTTGCATACTAAGCTGATGGATAATGTGAATTATTTCCGTGACAGGATGCTGGCTGCCGGTTTTGACATTAAACCAACTCAGAGCGCGATTTGTGCTGTGATGCTTTATGATGCGAAACTGTCTCAGGATTTTGCCGCCAAGATGCAGAAAGAGGGCATATATGTAACCGGTTTCTATTATCCGGTTGTTCCGAAAGGACAGGCACGTATCCGTGTCCAGTTGTCTGCCGGGCATGAAAAGGCACATTTGGATAAGGCAATTGCTGCATTTATTAAAGTGGGCAAAGAACTTGGGGTGATTAAATAAGCAGATTTGAAAGCTATCCAGTAAATAAGAGCAGTAAACGGTTGTATAACAATTGTTTACTGCTCTTTGTAGCCCCGAGGGGAATCGAACCCCTATCTAAAGTTTAGGAAACTTCTATTCTATCCGTTGAACTACAAGGCCCCTTTATGGTACAAAGGTACTTCTTTTTGTTAAAATGGCAATATGAAAGATTGAAAAATGTCTTAAGTGGGAAGAAAATAATCCTTTCTTTGTTGTTTTGTTGTTTTTTGTCTGTTTTTTATAATCTAATAATGTTGTTATTCTGCTATAAACTTTCATGTTGTTCATAAAACATGGATAAAAATAATAAATTGTAAAAATGAATCGTTTTTGATGCTGTCATAATGATAGGGATTTATGCTTTTAAACAGGTAATTATCTCTGCTTTTTCTTAGCTTGGAAACAAATAAACCTTTAATTTTGTACATTTTGATATTCAAACGTAGTTTGATAGCGGAATATTTTGTCCTTTGACAGAACTTTCCGAACTTTGCAAACAGTGAAATTTTGTAACCCTAAATAATAAGTTATGGCAGATGAAATGATAGTCAAGGAGTTGGACCAAGTGGTGGTCCGTTTCTCAGGCGACTCAGGCGATGGTATGCAGCTGGCCGGAAATATCTTTTCTAATATTTCGGCTACAGTGGGAAATGATATCAGTACATTCCCCGATTACCCGGCGGATATACGTGCCCCGCAAGGTTCGTTGACCGGTGTGTCAGGTTTCCAGGTGCATATCGGTGCGGGTAAAGTTTTTACCCCTGGTGACAAATGCGACGTGCTGGTCGCAATGAATGCCGCTGCATTGAAAACACAATACAAATTTGCGAAGTCCACAGCTTGTATCATTATTGATACAGATTGTTTTCAGAAATCAGATCTGGACAAGGCGGCTTTCAAAACAGACAATCCGATTGAAGAAATGGGTATTAAGCAGGATGTAATTGCTGCTCCTATTTCGCAGATGGTGAAAGATTGTCTGGCAGATACAGGCATGGACAACAAGTCAATGTTGAAATGTCGTAATATGTTTGCTTTGGGATTGGTCTGCTGGTTGTTTAATCGTGACCTGGCGGTTGCTGAAAATTTCTTGCGCGAGAATTTGCAAAGAAGCCGCAAATAGCTGAAGCGAATATTAAAGTGATACACGCCGGATATGATTATGGGCACAATACGCATGCGTCTGTGGATCATACTTATAAGGTGGAAACTAAGTCTAAAGTACCTGGAAAGTACATGGATATCAGCGGAAACAAGGCTACGGCTTATGGCTTAATTGCTGCTGCCGAGAAAGCAGGTCTGCGTTTGTTCCTGGGATCTTATCCCATTACTCCGGCAACAGATATCTTGCATGAACTTTCTAAACATAAATCATTGGGAGTGACTACGGTTCAATGTGAAGATGAAATTTCAGGTTGCGCTACGGCTATCGGTGCCTCGTTTGCAGGTGCGTTGGCAGCTACTTCTACTTCGGGACCGGGTGTTTGTCTGAAATCAGAGGCTATGAATCTGGCTGTTATTACAGAATTACCATTGGTGGTTATTAATGTACAGCGCGGCGGTCCTTCTACTGGTTTGCCTACTAAGTCTGAGCAAACAGATTTATTGCAGGCTTTGTTTGGCCGTAACGGTGAATCTCCTATGCCGGTCATTGCCGCAGCTTCTCCAACTCATTGTTTGATGCTGCTTATGATGCTTGTAAGATTGCCTTGGAACACATGACCCCGGTGGTGTTGCTGACTGATGGTTTTGTAGCAAATGGTTCCGGTGCATGGAAGTTGCCTGATCTGGCGAACTATCCGGCTATTAACCCACCCTATGTTACTCCGGAAATGAAGGATAATTATACTCCTTACAAGCGTAACGCCGAAACAGGTGTCCGTTATTGGGCATTGCCGGGACAGGAAGGTTATATGCATATTTTGGGAGGCTTGGAAAAAGACAGTGATACAGGTGCTATTTCTACCGAGCCTGAAAACCATAATTTGATGTGCCGTTTGCGTGCCGAGAAGGTTGCTAAAATTCCAGTGCCTGATGTTAAGGTGCAAGGCTGCGTAGAGGATGCAGATTTGCTGATAGTAGGTTTCGGTGGAACTTACGGTCATTTATATTCAGCAATGGAGGAAATGAACCATGCGGGCAAGAAGGGTTGCTTTGGCACATTTTGTTCATTTGAACCCGCTGCCTCACAATACGGCAGAAGTGCTGAAGAAATATAAGAAGGTAGTCGTGGCTGAGCAGAATCTTGGTCAGTTTGCCGGATATCTCCGTATGAAAGTGGACGGATTTGTTCCTTATCAGTTAATGAGGTAAAAGGTCAGCCGTTCGTAGTCAGCGAGTTAGTTGATGCTTTCACTGAGATTTTAAATAAATAATAACCGTAAAGAAAGTAAAGACTATGAACGAATATACAGCAAAAGATTTCAAAAAGGGACAACCTCGCTGGTGTCCGGGTTGCGGTGACCATTTTTTCTTGGCTTCGCTGCACAAAGCGATGGCTGAATTGGGAGTGGCTCCTCATGATACTGCCGTTATTTCGGGTATCGGATGTTCCAGCCGTCTGCCTTATTACATGAATACATATGCCATGCAGACTGTGCACGGTCGTGCGGCTGCTATTTCTACAGGCTGCAAGGTGGCTAATCCGAAGATTACTGTCTGGCAGATTTCAGGGGATGGTGATGGGCTGGCTATTGGTGGAAATCATTTTATACACGCCGTTCGTCGTAATATCGACTTGAATATGATTTTGTTGAACAACCGTATATATGGTTTGACCAAAGGACAGTATTCTCCGACCTCTCCCCGTGGATTTGTTAGCAAATCATCTCCTTACGGCACTGTAGAAGATCCGTTTCATCCGGCTGAATTATGTTTTGGTGCGCGTGGGCGTTTCTTTGCCCGTGCGGTAGCTACGGATGGTCCTGGTACAGTGGAGATTCTGAAAGCTGCTGCCAATCATAAAGGTGCGGCTGTATGTGAAATTCTTCAGAACTGCGTCATTTTTAATGATGGAACACACGAATCAGTATATACGAAAGAAGGTCGTTCAAAGAATGCCATTTATTTGGAACACGGTAAACCGATGTTGTTTGGGGTAGATAAAGAATACGGGCTGATGCAGGAAGGTTCGGCTGAAAGTGGTAAAGCTTGGCGAGAATGGTGTGACGGAAAAAGACATTTTAGTGCACGATGCTCATTGTATGGATAATACTTTGCAGTTGAAACTGGCATTGATGGAAGGACCGGATTTTCCGGTTGCATTAGGGGTGATCCGTGATGTGGAAGCGCCTACTTATGATGACGCCGTTTAATGCACAGATTGAAGAAGTGACCGCAAAGAAAAAATATCATAATTTCCAGGAATTACTGATGACAAATGATATTTGGGAAGTGAAATAATATTTTCATTTTCCCTGTAGGAACCGGATCTACAGAGTTGTTCTAAAAATTAAATGGTTAGTAATAGGCAGTGAATAATTGCCGGTTACTAACCATTTAATTTAGAATTTTAGTGTGTAAGAGAACACACCTGAAACTGTCCTTATAGTTTGAGCTTTAGAGTTTCTCGCCGAATGATAAATCACCGGCATCCCCTAACCCCGGAACAATGTATTTGTGCTCGTCCAAGACAGGGTCTATGGCGGCACACCATAATGTGACATCATCGCCGGGAAAAAGTTCTGCCATATGCGCTACCCCTTGTTGGCTGGCAATGACACAGGCCATCTGCAATTTAGCTGGTTTGCCTTTGGTAAGGAACGCTTTCCAGGCAAGTTCCATGCTTTCACCGGTGGCAAGCATGGGATCAACGAGAAGCAAGGTTCTGTCATTCAATGAAGGAGCGGCGATGTATTCAATGTGTACATCTACAATACGGTGTTCATCATCTTTGTAAAAACGGAATGCGGAAACGAAAGCGTTGTCGGCATGGTCGAACATGTTCAGAAAACCGGTGTGCAGCGGCAGTCCGGCACGGAATACCGTTGCGATCACTATTTTGTCATCGTGTGTGCTGGCCGTGGCAGTTCCCAAGGGTGTCTGTACTTGCTTTACGGAATAGGTTAGTGCTTTACTCATCTCGTATGCCATGATTTCTCCTATTCTTTCAATATTTCTGCGGAAACGCATACGATCATTTTGAACATGTACATCGCGCAATTCCGCTACATATTGGTTTAGGAGAGAATTGCCTTCACTGAGATTGATGATTTTCATATCTATGCTTTTGTTATATTGTTGACTTTGACCTGCAAAGAAACAAATAATTTCTAGATTTGTAAAGTACGAATTGCATTTTTGTTACACAAATATAAATATTTGATTATTACGGAAATTTTTCTCTAATAACTTCTTTTTTTTAAAATAAAGCACTAAATTTTGTAGCGCCTTAGACAAGGGGGTGTTGAAAAACATCTTCTCTCAGAAAATAAAGAGTAAAAATAACATTATACAATAACCAAATTAAATCATTAAAAAATGGCAAATTTAGATTTAAGCAAGTACGGTATTACCGACGTGAAGGAAGTTCTCCACAATCCTTCTTATGATGTGCTTTTCGCTGAAGAAACTAAACCGGGATTGGAAGGTTTCGAAAAAGGACAGGTTACTGAACTGGGTGCTGTAAACGTAATGACTGGTGTTTACACAGGTCGTTCTCCTAAAGATAAATTCTTCGTTAAGAATGAAGCTTCTGAAAATTCAGTATGGTGGACTTCTGACGAATATAAAACGATAACAAACCTTGTACTGAAGAAGCTTGGGCTGACTTGAAGTCTAAAGCTGTAAAACAATTGAGCGGCAAGCGTTTGTTCGTTGTTGATACATTCTGCGGTGCTAATGCTGCAACTCGTATGAAAGTACGTTTCATCATGGAAGTAGCTTGGCAGGCTCATTTCGTAACTAACATGTTCATCCGCCCGACTGCTGAAGAACTGGAAGCTTACGGAGAACCTGATTTTGTATGTTTCAATGCATCTAAAGCAAAAGTTGACAACTATAAAGAACTGGGCTTGAACTCTGAAACAGCTACTGTTTTCAACTTGAAGACTAAAGAACAAGTTATCCTGAACACTTGGTACGGTGGTGAAATGAAGAAAGGTATGTTCTCTATCATGAACTACATGAACCCGCTTCGTGGTATCGCTTCTATGCACTGCTCTGCTAATACAAATATGGAAGGAACTAGTTCGGCTATCTTCTTCGGTTTGTCTGGTACAGGTAAGACTACTTTGTCTACTGACCCGAAACGTAAGTTGATCGGTGACGACGAACACGGATGGGATGACGAAGGTGTATTCAACTACGAAGGTGGTTGCTATGCTAAAGTTATCAACTTGGATAAGGAAAGTGAACCCGATATCTACGCTGCTATCAAACGTGACGCTTTGCTGGAAAACGTAACAGTTGATGCTGACGGTAAGATTGATTTCGCTGATAAGAGCGTAACAGAAAACACTCGTGTTTCTTATCCTATCTATCATATCGAAAACATCGTTAAACCTATCTCTAAAGGTCCTCACGCTCAACAAGTTATTTTCTTGTCAGCTGATGCATTCGGTGTATTGCCTCCGGTATCTATCTTGAACCCTGAACAAGCTCAGTATTACTTCTTGTCTGGATTTACAGCTAAATTGGCTGGTACAGAACGTGGTATTACTGAACCGACTCCGACATTCTCTGCTTGCTTCGGTGCTGCTTTCTTGTCATTGCATCCTACTAAGTATGCTGAAGAATTGGTTAAGAAGATGGAAAAGACTGGTGCTAAAGCATATTTGGTTAACACTGGTTGGAACGGTACTGGTAAACGTATCTCTATCCGCGATACTCGTGGTATCATCGATGCTATTTTGGATGGCTCTATTGATAAGGCTCCTACTAAGGTTATTCCTTACTTCGATTTCGTTGTTCCTACAGAATTGCCGGGTGTTGATCCGAAGATCCTTGATCCTCGTGACACTTACGCTGACGCTGCTCAGTGGGATGAAAAAGCAAAAGACTTGGCTGGTCGTTTCATCAAGAACTTCGCTAAGTTCACTGGTAACGAAGCAGGTAAGAAATTGGTTGCTGCCGGTCCGAAATTGTAATCTGAATTTTACAGATTTAACATATAAAAAGTGGTTCCTATCGGGAACCACTTTTTTTTTATGCTTGAAAATGCCTAGATTTGTTGCAAACCAAATATGATAGCAAATGAAATTATTTAGATTAATGTTAGTTGGTGCAGGTATGTTCGTATTATGCAGCTGTACATCGCAAGGTTCTCAACAGAAGGAAGTTGTTACGGATAGTGTTTCCGTGAGTCAGGTAGACCCTGTAATAGAAACTATTATGAGCCGCCGTAGTATACGGAAGTATAAGCCCAAGGCTGTGGAACGTGAAAAAATGCAGACTATAGTGGAATGTGGAATCAATGCACCTAATGGAATGAATAAACAGTCATGGGAGGTTCGTGTAGTAGATAATCCGGAATTTATCAATGGTTTGACTGAAATTTTCAAAAAAGAAAATCCCAAAGCGGCAGAACGTCCGGGATTTCAGAATATGTTCAATAATGCTCCTACAGTAGTGTTTATTGCTAACGATCCTGCATATGATATGTCACAGATAGATTGTGGTCTGTTGGGTGAGAATATGATTTTGTCTGCTTGGTCAATGGGAATAGGTTCCTGCTGTTTGGGAGGGCCTGTGCGTTTCATGAAATCACCTGCAGCTGCCGAATATATGAAACAGTTGGGATTCAGTGAAGGGTATGAGTTGCTTTATGCGATTGCTTTCGGTTATCCCGATGAAATGCCGGCTGCTAAACCTAGAGAAGTTAGTAAAGTAAAGTTTGTAGATTAAATATAAAAATCCGAAGGTAATATGGTCTCCGGGATTTTTTATATTAAAGGTAGATTGATTAGCTTTTGTTAGCTCTCTTACGTTCTGTTTCGTCAAGAATCACTTTACGCATACGCATACTCTTTGGAGTAACTTCTACATATTCATCTTCCTTAATGTATTCCAATGCTTCTTCCAACGAAAATACTACCGGAGGAATGATGCGTGCCTTGTCATCAGAACCTGATGCGCGCATATTGGTAAGCTTCTTCGATTTAGTTACATTGATAACCAAGTCGTTTTCATGAACATGTTCACCTACTACTTGGCCGGCATATACTTCGTCTTGCGGATAAATGAAAAATTTGCCACGATCCTGTAATTTGTCAATAGCGTATGCAAAAGCTGTTCCGCTTTCCATAGCAATCATAGAACCGTTGCTGCGACGTTCTATCTCGCCCTTGTATGGTTGGTAGCATTTAAAACGGTGAGCCATGATCGCTTCTCCGGCCGATGCTGTCAGTACATTGGTACGAAGACCGATAATACCGCGCGAAGGCATATCAAACTCAATGTTTACACGGTCACCCTGTGTTTCCATAGAAACTAAATCACCTTTACGGCGGGTTACCATATCGATCATTTTACTGGAATATTCTTCGGGTACGCTGATCGTTAATTCTTCGATAGGTTCGCATTTTACTCCGTCTATTTCTTTGAAGATAACCTGAGGCTGGCCCACTTGTAATTCGTATCCTTCGCGGCGCATGGTTTCAATCAGGACAGAAAGATGAAGCACACCACGTCCTGAAACAATCCATTTACCGTCCTCCAGTTCGCTTTTGCGTACACGCAATGCCAGGTTCTTATCCAATTCTTTGGTCAAGCGGTCTTGGATGTGGCGTGAAGTCACAAACTTACCTTCTTTGCCGAAGAAAGGAGAATCGTTGATAGTGAATAACATACTCATGGTCGGTTCGTCAATGGCGATGGGGGGCAATGGTTCCGGATTTTCGAAATCGCAGATAGTATCACCAATTTCGAAGCCTTCTACACCTACTACAGCACAGATGTCTCCCGATGAAACGGCATTTGTCTTTTTACGTCCTAAGCCTTCAAAAGTATGTAGCTCTTTGATTTTAGACTTTATCAGACTACCATCACGCTTTGCTAGTGTAATATTCATACCTTCTTTCAGCGTACCACGATGTACACGTCCTACAGCAATACGACCTGTATATGCTGAATAGTCTAAAGAGGTGATTAACATTTGAGGAGTTCCCTCCAACTGCTTCGGTGCCGGAATATGCTCAATAATAGCGTCCAACAACGGAACCAGGTTTTCTGTCGGGGTCTTCCAATCAGTACTCATCCAATTATTTTTGGCAGAACCATAGATAACGGGGAAATCCAACTGATCTTCTGTAGCATTCAGGCTGAACATCAAGTCGAATACCATTTCGTATACTTCTTCCGGACGGCAGTTGGGTTTATCCACCTTGTTCACTACAACTACAGGTTCAATCCGATCTGTAATGCCTTTTGCAATACGAAGCGTGTCTGCGGCATCGGGCCTTCGAATGCGTCTACCAATAAGATACATCCATCAGCCATATTGAGTACACGTTCTACTTCGCCACCGAAGTCGGCGTGTCCCGGAGTATCAATAATATTGATTTTTGTTCCTTTGTAGTTAATTGAAACGTTCTTTGAAAGGATAGTTATCCCTCTTTCGCGTTCCAAGTCATTATTATCCAATACCAGTTCACCATTTGTCTGGTCGTTGCGGAACAAATGTCCCGCCAGCATCATCTTGTCCACCAAAGTCGTTTTTCCGTGGTCTACGTGGGCGATGATCGCAATGTTTCTAATGTCTTGCATACTATACCTATATATTTGGCTGCAAAGGTACGATTTTTAATTCAAAAAATATTTGGCTGTTAACGATTATTTTTTATCTTCCGTATCTTCTTTACTTTTAAATGTAGAGGGAGTGGTGCCATAGAAATCGACAAAATGCTTTCTGAAGGTGGAGATGTCATTATAACCAACCATCTCATGACAGGTATCATGACATCCGTTATTACAAGATCCGGTATTAAGTATAAAGGAGAATGTTATGAGCAGCCTGTTAGAAATCATGGATAAAAAATCATGCGGTAAATGGTATGCCTATGAACAGTCTGCTTTTTATTTGAGCCGATGATGCTTGAGCTTTCTTTAGACCGTTATGTGATGGAAAATGCTTTGTGGCTGGCAAGGGCGGAAATTGATGTAAACCGGATTTCTTGGGATAAAGTTATCAGTCATAGCCAATCCGAATATGTATTGCACTATAGGTTCCATGAGTGGCTGGTTGAAATAAAATAGCGATAGTTTAAAAAGGGTCCAGTCCGAAATTCGTGAAGAAATGGTTTCGGACTGGGCACTTTTATTCATCGGATGGAGAGAAATCGGGTTTACAATTTCATTCAATGTCAGTTGGGCAGCCTTTGCTATAATGTTCGAAGATATACTGAAAGATGCGACAGTAAAAGAGATAGAAGATTATTTTTAAAATAAATCGCTCTAATTCATTGTGATATAAAAGATAATGTCTATCTTTGCACCTGCTAAATGAAAATTTATATATCAAAAAATCTAAGAATTATGTATTTAGATGCAGCTAAAAAACAAGAAATCTTTGAAAAGTACGGAAAGTCTAACACTGATACTGGCTCAGCTGAAGCGCAGATAGCTTTGTTTTCATACCGTATTTCTCACCTGACTGAGCACCTGAAGCTCAACAGAAAAGATTATAGCACTGAAAGAGCTTTGACAACTTTGGTAGGTAAACGCCGTGCGTTGTTGAACTACCTGAAGAACCGTGATATCGAAAGATATCGTGCTATTGTTAAAGCACTAGGATTACGTAAGTAATTCAATCTCTATTGAAAAGGACTTAAAGAAAAGCCGCTCTCTGAAAAGAAAGCGGCTTTTCTATTTTCTGTTATTACGTTTCTACTGTTCTGTTGTTGAGAATTACTCTTTAGTAGGATAATACAGATTATCTTTTGTCATGTGTTCCAATACTTCATGCAGATATTTGGCCGACTCCCATTTGGCCATAGGCAGGTCATGAAGCAAGTAGTTACCGCAATCTTTAGGGGCGGCTCCCGGAACTTCGCCTTCAAAATCGGCTACAAAGCGGAACGTTTCCTGCATCAGTTCTATAATATCTTCCGATTTTAAATCGCCTTTCATTAACAGGTAGTTACCGGTGAGGCATCCCATCGGTCCCCAGTAGACAATTTTGTCAGACCATATAGGGTGGTTACGCAGGTAGGTAGCGGCTAGATGCTCTATGGTATGCAAGGCTCCTTGCCCCAAAGCAGGTTCCCGGTTGGGTTCTTTCATGCGGATGTCAAAGGTTGTGACCGTTTCACCGCCCACTTCGTCTTTTCTGGATACATAGATACCGCGAAGCAAGCGGATATGGTCAATGGTAAAACTGGTATTGTCTTCATATTATTCGTTTTTATAAATTAGCTGGTAATGAGGAAAGGAAGGTATGAGTGACCTCGAAGGAACGGTCGGCTATAGTCTCCCAAAAATTTGTGTATTGTTCCCAATGGTTGTCGGATCCCGGCGTATCGCTGATGATACGGAAACTGATGAACGGTACCTTATATATATAACAGATTTGGGCGATGGCTCCCGATTCCATATCTACTGCCAGCCTTCGTGGAACTTTTCTTTAATGTCGTTCAGTTCGGAACGGTCGGTGATGAATTTGTCTCCGCTGCATATCAGACCTCCATGAATGGCGGTCGGAGTATCCAGTGACATGGCGCAATCAAACAATGTGGCATTACCTTCGAATCGGGCGGGAAGTCCTTGTATCTGTCCGTACATATTGCCTTCTCCACACCATACATCATGATATACAACTTGTCGGCTCACCACAACATCCATTATTTTCAGGCAGCTGTCTATGCCTCCTGCTACACCGGTCTGATGACACAGTCGGGTTGGAAGGTACGGATCAGTTCTACAGTACCGGCAGCAGCGTTCACTTTACCTATTCCGCATTTCATCAGGATAATGGTATTATTTCTAATGCTGCCTTCAGTATATTGGAAAGGACCTTCGGTGTATTCTTTCTTGTTTTCGAGCAGTTGCGCTACTTGTTTCTGCTCGGAACTCATGGCTGTTATAATTCCTATTTTCATAATTCAACTTTATTTATGGCTGCAAATGTACGCATTTTATCAGAGTATATCGTATCTTTGCAACGTTAATAAACAGATATACTTATGAACTTATTTAAAAGAATACTACCTGATATAGTAGTGATTATCCTTTTTGCTGTCATCTCATTCGCCTATTTTTTCCCGGCAGTGACAGAAGGGCGTATCCTTTCACAACATGACTCTGTGGCGGGCATTGGTGCCGGTGAAGAAGCGAAAGAATATCTGGAACGTACGGGAGAGCGTACGCGCTGGACTAATTCGATTTTTGGTGGTATGCCTACTTATCAGATGGCACCCAGTTATGATTCTACGGATACCCTGAAGGGAGTGGAGAAGTTATATCATTTGTATCTCCCGAATTATGTGTGGTATGTATTTGTCATGCTGTTGGGCTTTTATATATTATTGCGTGCATTCGATTTCTCGGTCTGGCTGGCTTCATTGGGGGCTGTGTTGTGGGCGTTTTCTTCTTATTTTTTCATCATTATAGCTGCCGGACACATCTGGAAATTTGTAACCTTGGCTTATATTCCACCCACTATAGCCGGTATGGTATTGGCTTATAGAGGGAAATACTTGTCAGGTGGTTTGCTGACAGCGGTTTTTGTTGCTTTGCAAATAGTGTCGAACCATGTGCAGATGAGTTATTATTTTCTTTTTGTCATGCTCTTTATGGCGGTTGCGTTCGGAGTGGATGCTTGGCAGAAGAAGGAAATGCCGCAATTTCTGAAAGCAACTGGTGTGTTGTTGATGGCCGGTATTTTGGGAGTTTGTATAAATCTATCTAACTTATATCATACGTATGAGTATAGTAAGGAAACGATGCGTGGAAAGAGTGAGCTGGTGAAACCGGATAGTCATAATCAGACAAAAAAGTGGTCTGGAACGAGATTATATCACTCAGTGGAGCTACGGTATCGGTGAGACTTTCTCTTTGCTTGTCCCTAATGTGAAAGGTGGTGCTTCCGTACCTTTGGCGGCTAACGAAAAGGCGATGGGAAAGGCGAATCCTATGTATAATAGTATCTATAGCCAGATAGGTCAGTATTGGGGTGAGCAACCCGGTACATCCGGTCCTGTATACGTGGGGGCGTTTGTGATGTTTCTGTTTGTTCTTGGGCTGTTTATAGTGAAAGGTCCTATGAAATGGGCGCTTTTGAGTGCTACAGTTTTGTCTGTCCTGCTGTCGTGGGGAAAGAATTTTATGGGATTCACTGATTTCTTTTTGGATTATATCCCGATGTACGATAAATTCCGTGCGGTTTCTTCTATTTTGGTCATTGCTGAGTTTACCATACCTTTGTTGGCAGTCCTTGCTTTAAAGGAGGTAATGGCACGCCCTCAGGTGGTTAAGGAACAGGCCCGGTCGTTTTATATCAGTCTGGGATTGACAGGTGGCATCGCTTTATTGTTTGCATTAGCTCCCGGTTTCTTTTTCCCGTCGTATGTCTCAAGTATGGAAATGCAGGCATTGCAGGGTATTCCGGCAGATCAGCTGGCTCCGTTACTTGCTAATCTGGAAGAAATCCGTCAGAGTATCTTTACTTCGGATGCATGGCGCAGTTTCTTTGTTATTATGATAGGTACGGCAGTTCTTTGGTTATATGGCATGGGCAAACTAAAGGCGAAGGTGACGATTCTGGCATTGGCTGTCCTCTGTCTGGCAGATATGTGGAGTGTGAACAAACGTTATTTGTATGATGAACAATTTGTGGAGAAGGTGCAGCAGGATAATTCCTTTAAACCGACCGAAACGGATAAGGCAATATTGGCCGATAAAACGTTGGATTTCCGGGTACTGAACCTAGCCGGCAATACGTTTAATGAAAATACGACTTCTTATTGGCATAAGAGCATCGGTGGATATCATGCCGCCAAGTTGCGCCGCTATCAGGAAATGATAGAGGAGCATATCAGCACCGAGATGAATGGCGTGTTCAAGGCTGTTTCGGAGGCGGGAGGCGATATGCAGAAGGTGGCTCCGTCCGGTTTTCCTGTGTTGAATATGCTGAATACCCGTTACTTTATTTTTCCGCTGCAAGGTGGAAAGACTGTCCCGATACAGAATCCTTATACGCTGGGCAATGCTTGGTTTGTAAACGAGGTGCAGTATGTGGATAATGCCAATGAAGAGATAGATGCTTTGCATCGGATAGATCCGGCAAAAACGGCTGTCGTAGATAAAAAATTCAGTGCGGAGGTAAAATCGGCGGCTGAAACAGATACACTGGGTACAATCAAACTGACTGCGTACGAACCTAATGACTTGAAATATGAGGTTAATTCGAAGACAGGAGGAACAGTGGTTTTCTCGGAAATTTACTATCCTGGTTGGCAGGCATATATTGATGGTGTGGAAGCACCGCACGGAAGAGCGGATTATATTCTTCGGGCGATGAATGTGCGGCCGGAAAGCATGTAGTGGAATTTAAGTTCGATCCGAAATCGCTGCATGTTACGGAAACGGTGGCTTTTGTGGCGTTGGGTGTATTGACCTGTGTGCTGGTCTTGTTCTTATTCTTGCAGGTCAGAAGAGCCGTAGGAAAATTGATTAAGACCCGTCGTAAGCCAGACTCCGGATTATTTGTAAAGCAGGCGCAGAACGAACCATAAGTGGTGTATCACTGTGCTTGCCCATCCATAGTGACGGCTCATAATACGGAAGCGTTCTTTCAAGGAGGCTTTATGGTTACGGGTGGTCATTCCTTCATTCAGGTAATCAATAAGAGTAAGATGGGTGTTATGGAGCACATCCGCTTTCTTCATGATACGGATACACCAGTCAAAATCTGCGAGAACCGATATCTCAGGTCATATGGTTCCACCAGATCACGGCGGGCGAAAAAAGGCTTGATGGCAGACTAGCATTCCTTGCTTGAAGCTTTTCCAGGTAAGCGTTGCGGGTGCGGACAGGCGGCGCATATATAAAAAATGCCCTTGACTGTCCACAATTTCTGTTTCTCCATATAGCACTCCCGGCAGGCTGTTCCATTGATGGAATGTACCATTTGCAGCAAAGTATCATCCTCGTGCAGGCCGTCACCGGCATTCAAGAAACAAAGATAATCTCCGGTTGCCAATTTTATTCCTTTGTTCATGGCATCGTATAAACCTTGGTCGGGTTCACTGATAACAGTGGTGATATGTTCCTGGTATTTGTGAATGATATCCAGTGTTTCATCTGTTGATCCCCCATCTACAATAATATACTCCAGATTCTTATAAGTTTGTGTAACAATACTTTGTATAGTATCCTCCAACACTTTTGCTGCATTGTAGGTGACGGTAATAATAGAAAACTTGGGATGAGGATGATGGTTATGCATGATTCCCTGTAATCTTGTTATAGATTTCAACATATTTCTTGGCGATGGTACTTTCCGAATAGCTGGATACTGCCTTACGGCAGGCTTCTTCGCTCAGACTTTCATATTCTCCTTCGGTCAATGCCCAGTGAATTCCGTTTGCCAGATCCTTGGAAGACTGATATTCGGCAACATAGCCGTTGTGCAGGTGGTCAATCATTTGTGGAATACCTCCTACATTGAACCCTATGCACGGAATACCACAGGCCATTGCCTCTACGATGGTATTGGGTAGGTTGTCTTGTAAAGAAGGTGTGACGTATAAGTCGACTGCGTTGTAAATATCTACCAGTTCCTTCTCGTTGCTGACATAATTCATCGGATAGATAGGGAAAGGAAACAGGGAAGCGTATTGTTCGGCTTGGTTGCCAAAAACCACTACACCTAACTCTTTACTAAAATCAGGATACGAGGAAGCTATTTGTTTGCAAGCTGATACCAAATAGTCTATTCCTTTTCTCTTGTCTGTAATTTTTACGGAGCCGAAAAGCAATAACTTCTTGTCTTGCGGGAGGTGGCATTTTTCTCTGGCCTGTTTTTTATCACGAGGTTTGAACAGGTTGGTGTTGATTGCATTGGGAATATTGGTAATGGTCTGACCTTTAATCAGATCACTTTTCTTAGCCAATGATTCTAACCAGCGGCTACAAGCTACAAAGGTGATTTGTGCTCCTTCAAACAGTTTTTTCTTTTTCTGGAAAGTACGGTAGGCTATGTCTTTCCTGCTTCCTTTGTAAAGTTGCGGACAGTTGTGGCATTGTGTGGCATATTTATCGCAATCTCCTGCATAGTGGCAGATACCGGTAAAAGGCCACATATCATGCATTGTCCAAACGATGGGCTTGCCGGATTGGATGATACGCCGGATATCTGTCAGTGACAACATACCTTGGTTAATCCAATGCAGATGAATGACATCGGCTTGGGTAAATTCGGGCAATGCTGTGATATTGGTGCCGGTATTCGCTATGTCAACGGCAAACAAGTTATGTTTCTTGAAGTGATTGGCTTGCCAGATAACGACACGCTCCCAAATGAATTGCCATACTTTCCACCATGATTCTTTAGTTCAACGACACTTATCTGGTCGGTCTGCTTGTCGCGTACAAGCATTTTTGTCTTTATTCCGTTGTTTTTTAAAGCCTCCATGAGGCGGTTGGCTGCAATGGCGGCTCCACCTATTCGCTCAGACGTATTGATGATAAGTACTCTCATGTGCATAAAAGTTTATGCAAATGTACGCTTTTTAGGGGACATCTTGGATATTTCCAGTAAGCTTTCTGCTATTTCACGGGAAAAGATTTCCAAATTGAAACGTTTTTCTGCCAGCTTTCGGGCGTTAGCGCCCATTTTTTGGGCTTCTTCGGGATGGTCGGCTATGCGATGAATGGCATTGATCCACCCTTCCACGTCATCATAGGCTACGGTAATTCCTATTTCTTCTTTGTCTATATCCATTTCAAAATTAGGATTACGTGAGCAAATGACAGGGATGCCTAATGCAAAGGCCTCTACCAGTGTGGTAAGACCTACGGTATAAGGAAAATCCATGCAGCAGATAACAACACAGCTTTTTCGTGCCACTTTCTGTGCCAACAAGTATGGGATGACACCGTCCGTATAATGTACTCGTACAGAATCGGGCAGACAGAAGCTTTCAATAATCTGTTGGTAGTTTACACTTCCATTGGTGGGGGCTATGTACAAGTCCAGTTGTTGATCGGTGGCGCAGAAAGCTTGCAGCATTGTGTCTACATCCCGGTTTTCTTTCCCGGTGGAGATAAAACCTTCCGGTTTCCGATCCGGCATTGTTTGTAGAAGATGGTCATAGAAAGCGAGGTCCGGCCCCCAATGGATAAGCTGAAGCTTTTCTTCGGGAGCTTTTCCGGTTGCTAATGAGTCTTTAATCAATTTTTTACTGAACAGGAACATATGATCAATGCCCTTATAAAAGAAACGTGAGATGCGTTCTCTTATTTTTCTGGATGAGGTTTTTAAAGCAGTGTGATGCCAAATGACAATGGGCTTGCGGTAGAGGCCTAATGCTCTGAGTAGGATGATAAGTTCCAACCCACGGAAAGATGTACCGTAGAGCACTTCGTATGGCTCTTTGCAGCACAGAATCTCTTTAGTGGCATAGAGCATTAGTTTCAGACGGCTGGGGAAAGCTTTGTATTTATGCATCACCGACCGGATTCCATATTTTTCCAGCAAAGGAAGTCCGTAGAGGATATGTCCCGGAAACTTATAATCTTTCCATTCCTCGTAACTTTCACGGGTTAATCGGGTGTGATAAAAATAAATAGTGAGTGGTTTTACCGGTGTTGGTCTCTTTTCAGCCATTTGTTAATTCTGTTTTTTATTGCTTTAGTAATGATGGAAAAAATTGCCGTATCGCAGGTTCAGAAATAGTTCTTCAAAAGAACGTCCTATCTTAATCCAGGGATGTCCCCACCCCATAATGCGGTAGACAGCTTTTTTATAAGCTACATTCTCAATGACATAACGAGGATGCTTGAGAGGAAATTCTACTTCATACCGTTTCATGGTGAAGATGCGGCGGTATCCTTTAGGCAGTGTATGCACAGAACCGGCAAAATGGGTGGAATCTGCCGTGGCTCCCAAGTTGTTAATCATGTTGCGGGTGGGCACGATAGCCAGTCCCGAGTTGAAAGCATGGAAGCGTGGAAGATGGTTTCATAATAGGCTTTGTTGTTTTCTTTATGGCGATGGCACATATAGATAAAGTCTTTACGGAATTTCCGTTCTTTAATGAGCTGTTCCAGTTGTTGCATATTGAACTTGTCTTCTAGAAAAGTATAATGTTCGTCCCATTGGTCAATGACCCTTTTCCAACTGGCCCATCCCCAGATAGAGAAAGTGGAGGCAAAGAAATAATCGTATGGTACACCCGGAGTAATCTCTTCGTTATTGAAACCCGCAATCATGGTGATACGGGGGTCTTGCTCGTATTTGTCTAACATTTCTTTGCAGAATGTGAAAAAAGAAACGGATGGCACATCGTCATCTTCCAATACGATACATTTGTCAACCATAGAAAAAGCCCATTTTTGTGAAATGTATTCCGAAGGGTCGCAACCGTAGTTTTTTCCTGATACATACGGTGGACTTCGCAGTCCCAGTCTATCTGATCTGTCACTTCACGACATGCTTTTATACCGGGCAGGTCGTGTTCGCTGCGTGGTCCGTCCTGATAGAGGAAAAGCTTGGAGGGACGGGCATTCCTGACTTGTTCAAACACTTGCGACAGCTGTTGCGGGCGGTTGAAGAACAAAATGAGTACGGGTACATCTACAAGGAACGGTTTCATAGTTCAATCTCCTTTATTTGTAAAATTCGAGTTTGTTGTAATGCGGATGTATATTCTCTAAATCTGGTAATTGCATATAGTCACCGTATATCTTCCTTAGCACAGCATCTGTTTGGCGTGGTACGGGGAACATTTTTCCTTCAAATTCCATTTCTGTCAGTGGAAAAATATCGTCTGTATAGCGCGGTTTGAAATAGGCGGTGCCAAAAGAATGGCGTAATTCTTTTCCGGGGAATAACTTGGCAATGAACCTTAGGATGGGAAAACCGATGCGGGTATTAAAATGATAAATCCTACGAATCCGTTTGTATAATGTGCTTTCTTTTATATTTTTATTATTCAACTGATTGTATATCTGCCCTTGCATGTGGCCTCCTATCCAAGCTAGACAATAAGGGATCTTTTCTAAAGGAAAAAATATCAATGTAGATACCGGTATAATGGAAAATACGGTCATATGAATTTGTTTCTTCCAAATGAGAATCCTTATCACGTAATTTGCCGTATATAAAGATGTAATTGGGATCTGTTTCATTAGTTTGCAATGCAAGATTGTCCGGAAGTCTTGAGGAAGAACTTTCAGCAGACGCAGGTAATCTGAGCGAAGCATTTCTATGTCCAGATCATCATCCCAGGGAATGAAACCTTTGTGACGTGCTGCACCTATTAGAGTTCCGGAACTGAGCCAATAGGGTATTTGGTGCTTGCGACAAATCACATCAATAACCTCCAGAAGCTCTAACATACGTAGTTGCTGGCGACGGAGAAGGGAACCATCGGGGTTAAATCGCTTTCTTAGTTCACTATCCATACATTAATTTTTTAGTAGTTTATAAAACAAATCAGCGTTGATGTAACCTGTTTCTGACAGGTCTTTTCCTTTTAATTCTCCTTCATGGATATATTCTTTGTTTAATACATCTTGCCCCCATAGCAATATTTTATCAATGTTTGGGGTACAAATATTTAATACCTCTGCTATTGATTTGATTATCAATAATCCAAATGGAAAATCCTCAGTGAAATACCGGCTTTTGAAATCAGGCAGAAATCCTTTTTCTGTTTTTTCCATAGGAGCTGGAATATGTTTGAAGGCAATGATGGAGCGTATCTTGCGGGTAAGTGACCTTGCATCATAACTGTCATAATATTCCAATAAAGTAGGAATTGGCTCTATTCGGACCGGCAGTGCTTTCAGAATTTGTTGGAATTCATTGTCACAAGCAATGAGGAGCTCCGAACTTCTTCGTCCCAACTATTATAGAACCCGGGAATCTCATGATATGTTTTTCCTCTACTCCAGGTATGGAAAAGTGAATAAAGACGGGCTGGATGAAGCAATGGATTGCTATTGGTCAGACTGGCTTCTAGAAAATGATGAAGCATACGCACCGGCGTATCTAACATTTCTTGAAGAGTTCGTAGTAAAATATCGGATTTTGATATGTTTACGGTAGCTATTTGTAATTCCTTTTTGTATCCCAACAAGAGTGCTTTCTGGCCATAGGTTTGCACACGGGCAATGAATGGAGCACGCTGGAATCCGAAGAGTGAAGCTGTTTTGCCTAATATTCTATAAGCGGTAAAGAAAAAACCGGTACAACTGACTACACTTCCTATGCAAGTTTTTTCCTGCAAGAACGGTTGTATGTGGAGAAGTTCTTCCTCAATGGCAAATCCGGGGAGACAAAGCAATACGATATCAGAGTGTGGAATGACTTCTGCCGGGTTAGCCGTAACGCAGGCTAATGAGCCGGAGAATGTATTTCCCCGGCAATCTTCAATGAGTAATGATGGATTCCATTGGTCGGGATGCCGGGTGAGGATGGAAACATTAAAGCCTTTATGTGCAGCTACTCCTGCAATGACGTGCCCCAGACCGCCACCGCCACAAATACAGATATTGATACTCATGCTTGCAGTTTTTTTAAGTTTTCAGCCAGATAATTGTTGTCTTCAGTGTCGCGTATGGCGATACGGATGTAATTCCTGCCATCGAATCCTGTCTTGGTACTACAATCTTTTAACAAGAGATTATGCTCCAGCAATAAAGAAACGAGTTTGGTGGAACTGAAGCGGGAAGTTACTTCGCACAGGAAATAATTGGCTTGTGAAGGTATGACACGTAGGAAGTCAACCTGTTGCAATACCTCGAAAAAGCGTTGGCGCTCGGCTATGAATTTTTTACAGGCATTTTGATAATCATTATTATACTTGCTGTATATCTGTAAATGCAATTCGGCGAAGGAGTTTATATTCCATATTAGCCATGTTTTTCGTAAATAGGATATTATCTCTTTGTCGGAAGATGCGGCTATCCCCAAGCGTAATACCCGGAACTCCATAAGATTTGGAAATACTTTTAATGACTGTGAGGTGTGGGTATGTTTCCAGAACTTCATTCTTAAGCAGCGTATTTTCGACACTTTTTTCGCTGAAGTCAACAAAAGATTCATCCAGTATTAAGTGGATATTTCGCTGCTGCGTCCATGCCAGCAAATCCATAAGTTCGTTGAGGGGGATGAAGTTACCTGATGGGTTATCCGGATTGATCAAGAGTAAATGGCGGATATCTTTGTCCGCATAAAAAAGCATCAGTTCTTTTGCCGTATAATGAAAATCGGCATTCTGTGGATAGAATGCAATGATTTCTTCTGATTGTCGGTTGGGATATTCTTCAAAAGTGGGATAAATTACTCCCATTTTGCCATCTGAATGTTCCATCAGCGCTTTGATGATTTCGGCGGCTCCGTTGCCAACAACCACATAATCTTGCCGGATACCGAAGTTTTTTGCCATGACAAGTGTATTCACTCCCATGCCGGAAGGGTATTCACGGAGAAGCACATTAAAATTAGCCTGTAGTTCTTCACACATTTTTTGTGGTGGAAAATAGGGGTTTACTAAATAGCAGAAATCTTTCAGCTTGGGAAACGCCAGTATCCGCCATATCTTTTTTGGTAGCGTTGTAGCTGGTCCTGTTCGGCAAAAATGGTTTCAGCGATGTCAAGATCTTGTATATCATCAATCTCATACCAGCGTTCTCCTTCCAAAGGGAGTCCTTTCAGTTCACATCTCTCCAGCAGGGTGATTACCCGTAATACCTGTTCGTAATATTCGTTATTACCCAGGGCTTTGCTGTAGGCTTCAAGAAATGGCACATAACTGTTGCGGAGAAACTCTTTACTGAATTTATAGATATTGACGGTTTTGTAGTAATCGTCAATATCTGCGTAGCGGAACGTTTTTTTGAGATAAAATCAATGATGTCATTTTCAGTATTGAGCCGTACCATCGTGCCGTCCATCCATGGCTCATATTTAGCTACAAGTGCCAGATTGGGATAGGGGCTATTTAAAATTTTGTGGAAAAGTGTATCCTCAAAAATCAAATCGGATTCAATTAATAAAGTATCTTGCTTTTGCAATTCCTCTTTAGCAAGATAGAGAGAATAGATATTATTGGTCTTATTGTAGACAGGATTGTAAATATATTCTATCGGAGTATTTCTACTTTGTTTCTCTATGTGGGTACGTAATTTCTCTCCCTGGTAGCCTATGACTAAAATGATGCGTTCCAGATTTAATGAATCTAACTGTGAGAGCAGACGGTCTATCAGATAGGTCCCGTTTACTTTAATCATACACTTGGTGTTATCTTTGGTAAGATCTCCCAAGCGCTTGCCCATGCCGGCGGCTAGAATGATTGCTTGCATAATAAATTTAGGTATATATATTGCAAAAGTAGTAATTAATTAGCATTTATAAGCGATGTTATTTATATTTGCCTCAATTTTAAACAGGAATGGTAAAATAACATTTGTACCGGTAGGAGATTGCCAACCGTATGCG
>ENA-OQMZ01000168-OQMZ01000168.1-human-gut-metagenome-genome-assembly--contig:-NODE-168-length-27939-cov-3.316554_pt1 | contig 27939 bp, 35 predicted proteins | sample MGYA00242621_ERZ504862 | MGnify/ENA primary metagenome ERZ504862 (study PRJEB26092, sample SAMD00036393) | human gut metagenome | host: Homo sapiens | study: EMG produced TPA metagenomics assembly of...
AAGGTTCTTACCCTTGAAGTTGAACTTTGCGGTAGCGTATCCCGCCATCACAGCCACGAGCGTACCCACCAGAGCGGAAACACCCGAGTAGATCAGGGAGTTCAGCACCCAGCGCCAGAACTGGCCACGGGTCCAACCAATCAGCGTGCCATAGTTCTTGGCGATGGCGGCAGGCAAATCGCTCAGACCCACGGCGAACCACAGACCGTTGCTGCCGGTCATCTGGCTCGGCGTCTTGGTCGAGGCGATGATGGCCCAGTAAATCGGGAACAGAAAGTAGATCAGCGCGAAGACCAGAACAACGATGGTGATGGTCTTGACCAGCGCGGAAGGCTGCATGGAACGAGGCAGGTCGTTGGCATGCTTGTCGCGAATCCTGTCAGCCTTCTTACGAGCGCGTGCGACCGCGCGGGATTCCTTATCAGTAGCTTCTACGGTGCTCATTCTGCGTTCACCTTCCTTTCAACGAGCGTGTAGACCACGGCGAGTACGCCAGCGATCAGTGCCATAACGATGGCCACAGCGGATGCAGGTCCGTCACCACCCGGGGTCAGCGTGCCCTGCGAGGTATTGAGGGCCATCATCATTGGCGTGTACGACTTGGAAATGCTCGGATCGGAAATCGACATCACCTGCGGCTCGTTGAACAGCTGGATGGTGCCGACGATGGAGAGCAGCATGGCAAGCAGGGCGGCTGCACGCACGTTCGGCAGCTTGATCTTCATGGCGATCTGGAAGCCACTGGCGCCATCGATGCGTGCGGCCTCGTACAGATCGTGCGGAATGGCCTGCAGTGCGGCGAGGAAGATCAGCATGTTGTAGCCGGTGAAGGTCCAGTCGTGATGTTGGCCATAGAGCCGAGGACCACATTGTCGCCGAAGAAGTTCACCTTGATGCCGATGGCGGCAAGTCCCTTAACGATAGGGGAAATCTGGCCGTTGTAGAGGTACACCCAGATGATGGATGCGACCACGCCCGGAATGGCGTACGGCAGGAAGTAGCTCAGACGGAATGCGGTGATGTGCTTGACGATATAGGAATCGATGAGCATTGCCAGAGCAAGTGCCGCGATGATCATGACCGGCACCTGAATCACGGTGTAGAGCACTACCCTGCCCACGCCAGCCCAGAAGTTGCCGGAAGTAATAACGTATTGGAAGTTCTGAAGTCCGACGAACTTATCGACCAGTTCCCCGCCGCCGTATGCGCCACCGCCCGTGGTGACCTGGCGGAAGAAGCTGGAATAAATAGCCCAATGATGGGAAGAATAAATACCAGAGCGAACAGGATGCCAAACGGTGCCATGAAGGCCCAGCCGGTACGATTCTCACGCTTCACAGCATCAGAAGCCTTTGGCTTATCGGCACGCCTGGCGACCCCCGTCTTCGCCGTTTTTGTTGTTGCAGTCATAGGGAAACCTGTCTTTCAAAAGAACAGTGAGAAATAGAAAGTACGCAATGCAGTTCGAATCGATGCAGTCAGATCAAACACAATTAATGACGAACCGAACTCGAGTAAAAGGAAAGGCCGGAGTGTTGAGCTCCGGCCTTTCGATGTGTGGTTGAGGATATCAGCGGCTGGAAGGAACCCTAACCGTTAATGTCACTCGGAAACAGACAGGCCGAAGTTCTTCAGCGTATCCACAGAGGTGGTCTGTGCGTCGGAGAAGATGTCTGCAACCTTGCCGGAGCCATCGGTGGCCTTGGCGGCGGTTTCGTTCATCTTGGCGGCGACTGCGGAGAAGCCAGGCATGTAGGTGAAGTCACCCATGTTGTTGTTAGCGGTCTTGAATTCCTTCATGATGTCCTGACCACCGAAGAAGGTGGACCACTCGGAAGGAGTCTCAGCGTCTTCAGTGGTAGCAGCCGGCACGAGGCCCTGGGAAACCAGATCAGGAACCTGGGTGTTGAACCAATCCAGGAACTCCATTGCTTCCTTCGGGTGCTTGGAGTTCTTCAGCACGGCCACGGCGGAACCACCGTCAGGGCCGGTCTTGCCAGCGTTGCCGAACCAGTCACCGAGCTGAGCGACCTGCCATTCGCCGGAGCGGTGCCACCGGAGGAGGTCATGAACAGCGGGGCTTCCCAAGCGGCGGCCACAGTACCGATCAACGAGCATCCTTGATGGATGCATCGAAGGACGGATCCCAACGCGGGTTGGTGGTGGCTGCCTTGGCGTCGAGCAGCTGCTGGTAGAAGTCAGCGGTTGCCTTGGAGCCATCGGTCTCGGTGTTGACGACCCAGGAGTCGCCCTTCACCTTGTACCAACCACCGGAGGCGCCAGCCAGACCGGAGATCATGTTGCCGGCCTCATCAGGCTGGTAGGACATGATGTACTTGCCAGCGGCGGCAGCGGTCTTGGCAGCGGCGATAAACTCATCGGCGGTCTGCGGAATCTCGGTGATGCCGAGCTTCTCGAACTCAGCCTTGTTGTAGAAGTAAACCAGCGGGCCGGTGTCCTGCGGCAGGCCGTAAGCCTTGCCGCCAACCTGAACCAGGCTGTACGGGCCGGATGCGAAGTCGTTCTTGTACTGCTCGGCATACTGGGTCACATCCTGCAGCAGACCCTTGGTGAAGACCTCAGGCAGCTCGGCGTAACCGACCTGAGCCAGATCCGGAGCCTCGCCGGACTTGACGTCGGTCTCAAGCTTCTTGATCATGTCAGAGGCCTTACCATCGAACTTGGTGGCCTTGACTGAATATCCGGATGCTGCTTATTCCACTTGGCAACGATGTCGTTGACAGAGTCATGCCCTCGGAATCCGGCAGACGGTGCATGTAGGTGATGTTGACCACGCCACCATCATCGGTGGTCTTCGTGTCGCCGGCAGTGTCGCTGCCGCAACCGGCCAAGCCCATTCCCATTGCTGCTACCGCGGCAAAAGCAGCCACGATGCGCTTATTGCGAGATACCATATCTCTACTCCTTCGTAGTGAAATCATCATCTCAGTGTGATGACTGATTACTAATGTATGCCCTCATTCTTTTATTGTCAACTTAGCTAACAATTACCGCGCGTCCCGTTGAGGCGAGTAGCATTAAACCGGTTCGACGCTCGATTGTGCGAGTTTGTTCATTTCATTAACTCCCCTTACAAAGCAACGTACTTTTGGTCCACCGGTAGGCCTAATGAGATATTGGATAGCGGCAACAATCCAAGACGTTAGCTTGCAATCGTCCACCGCAAATTGCAAGCACTTGCCAACATTATCGGTTTTCAGGTCGCCGGCGCGATACCCGACCAGGGGGCACCGCACCTTAATGAGACGCTACACGAGCAGTCTCAGCAACTGGTAGAGCTGCCACAGGCTACGCACGTTGAAGTGCGTGCCGTCAACCGTGGCGTTCGCCTCGCCATCGCCCATATGGACGATCACGGTGCGCCCGTTCACGGTCAGACTACCGTGCATCGTGATATGATTCATCTTGCAACCTTGTTGATTAAAGGCGCAAGCGGTAATCAACGCAAAGGCCCGATGCTGCAAACGTCGGGCCTTTTCTTATCGGCTCACGCCGATCGGCCCGTCATATCAACGGGGACACCGCATGTTACGGCATCACAAACCAATATATCAGCACCCCGGCGGCAATCAAGAAGACAGGTTCCAGAAAAAGAAAAAAGGGCCTGGGCATGTTGCCCAGGCCTCGGTTCGCGGACAGGGCGAGATTCGAACTCGCGGAGGGTTGCCCCTCAACGGTTTTCAAGACCGTCTCTTTAGGCCGCTCAGACACCTGTCCTGATGCGCGTTCACACGCGCAAGTATTCATTATACAGAAGGGAGGGATGTTGATATTCGGCAGTGCGGTCGGTCTTGGATTCGCCTGCTGGCTATCAGCGATCTCTCCCTCAGTAATCTCTCCCTCAGTCAGCTACGCTGACAGCTCCCTCATCAGAGGGAGCTAAAGCACGATGAGACTCAGGCTCCCACTTCGTGGCTCGATAACTTCCTTGCCGCCCATGTAGGCGCGCATGGCCTTCGGGATCTCGATGGAGCCGTCCTTCTGCTGGTGGTTCTCCATGATGGCGACCAGCCAACGGGTGGTGGCCAACGTGCCGTTCAGGGTGGAGACCGGGCGGGTGCCGCCGTCTTCCATACGCTCGCGGATGTTCAGGCGGCGAGCCTGGTACTCGGTGCAGTTCGAGGTGGAGGTGAGCTCGCGGTAACGGCCCTGGGTCGGCACCCAAGCCTCGCAGTCGAACTTACGGGCGGCGGAGGAACCGAGGTCGCCGGCGGCGGTATCGATGATGCGGTAGGGCACCTCGACCTTGGCGAGCATCTCCTGTTCCATGGCCAGCAGGTGCTCGTGCTCCTTGTAGGAGTCCTCCTGCTTGGCGTAAACGAACATCTCCACCTTGTCGAACTGGTGGACGCGGATGATGCCGGAAGTATCCTTGCCTGCGGCACCGGCCTCGCGGCGGTAGCAGGAGGACCAACCGCAGTAGCGCAGCGGGCCGTTGCCGAGGTCGAGGATCTCGTTCTCGTGCATGCCGGCGAGCGCCACTTCGGAAGTGCCGACCAGGTACTGGTCATCGGGCTCGCGCAGACGGTAGATCTCGTCGGCGTGGGAGTCAGGAAGCCGGTGCCGCGCATGACCTCGGGGCGCACGAGCGTCGGGGTGATGGCCAGCGTGAAGCCGTGCTCTTCGGCCTGGTCCACGGCCATGGTGAGCATGGCAATCTGCATGCGGGCCACCTGGCCACGCAGGAAATAGAAGCGGGAGCCGCCGACCTTGACGCCGCGGCGCATGTCGATGCCGGCCACGCCGGTGCCGAGGGTCAGGTGGTCCTTGGGCTCGAAGCCTTCGGCCGCGAAGTCGCGAATCTGGCCAACCTTCTTGACGACCATGTAGTCATCCTCGCCGCCTTCGGGAGCTTCGGGCTCCACGATGTTGGAGAGCTTCCACATGGCGGTGGTGTATTCCTCGGCTGCGGAATCGGCCTTGGACTTGTATTCGGAGACCTTCTGGGACAGTTCCTTGGTTTCGGCGATGAGCTTGGCCTTCTCGTCCGCCGGGGCGGAGGCGACTTTCTTGCCGATTTCCTTCTGCTGGGCGCGAGCCTCTTCGAAGGCCTTCAGCGCCTCACGACGTGCGGTGTCGGAGGAGAGCACTTCGTCGACGAGCTCCACGGACTCGCCGCGCTTGCGCTGGGATTCCTTGACGATATCGGTGTGTTCACGGATGAATTGAATATCAAGCATGGGCACCAGACTAGCCGCGTAAGCAGACACCGACAATGGCCGAATGCGCGGGAGTCACGCGGAAATCACAGGGAAGCCCGGGAAAGTCCGCGGACGGGTCCACCCGGCCAATTTCGTCAGATGAGACGCGATTGAACCATAATCACGCCCCACGGGGCTGTTGCGTGCAGGAAATGTTCACGTACGGCGCACCATGGCCGCAAACGACCTCCCCACCGATAACAATAGGAGCCATGCCTCAGCCTGCCCTCACCGTGTTTCTGATCATCGCCGCAATCGCCATTGTGGTGGTGCTCATCGCCGTCATCGTCATCGCTCTGCGCGCGCAGCGCCGCCGCAAGCTGGCTCAGACGCTGGAGAAGCGCCGGGACGACGAGGTGCAGTACGCCTTCATCGTGAATCCGTCCAAACCGCAGGCCGAAGCCCGCAGGCTGCATATCCAGAGGTTCTGCGAGGCCAAGGGCTCAATCGCATCCGCTTCTACGACACCCAGCTTGACAAGGACGGCAGGGTCTGCGCGCTTGAGGCGCTGGAGGACGGCGCCGACGTGGTGATCGCGGTCGGCGGCGACGGCACGGTGCGCACGGTGGCGAGCGCCGTCTCCGGCACCGGCCATGCGCTGGGCATCATCCCCATCGGCACCGGCAACCTGTTTGCCCGCAATATGGGCGTTCCCGTGGACGATATCGACGCCGCGCTGACCGTGGCCACCTCCCACGCTCCCGCCTGGTGGACATGGGCCGTCTCACCCTGCTCGACCACCCGGAGGACGACCACGGCCACGCCTTCCTCATCATCGCCGGCATCGGCTTCGATGCGGCCATGATCGACGACACCAACCCCGAGCTCAAGGCGAACATCAGCTGGCTCGCCTACTTCGTGGGCGGCGTGAAGAACCTGTTCGCGCCGAAGTTCCGCGGCACGCTGACAGTCACCAGCGCCGACGGCTCGACCCACACCATCAAGAATCTCGATTTCCGCACGGTGATGGCCGGCAACTGCGGCCAGATTCCCATGTTCTCGCTGATGCCGGCGGCATCCTATGACGATGGTCTGCTGGACTTCGAAATCATCGACACCACCGGCGGCATCCTCGGCTGGGCCAACCTGTTCGGCGACGTGGTGCACCAGACGATCATCGGCAAGCCCGAACAGAACCCGCTGTCCACGAACTCGACCATCGAACAGGTTCAGGGCGTCAGTGCCGAAATCACATTGGAAAAGCCGGCCAAAGCGCAGGTGGACGGCGACATGCTACCGGAGACCAAACATATTCGTTTCTCAGTGGATCATCGCGCGCTGATCGTGCGCGTACCCGACGCCTCCGCGCTGGAAAAGACCGCACAGGCCGCTGCCTCAAACGCCACCTCGGATTTCGCCGAAATGACCGGCACGCTCGAGCCGATTCGCTGATCCGCTACGATGCGTGGCCGGTGACTCGGGCGACGTGCATTGCCAGATAGGCGGTTTCGTCGTCGCTGATATCCGTGTCGAGGCGCAGTTCGAGCAGGGAGGCGATGGTTCGCGCGCATCGTAGCGCGGCGGGATAGGACTCACGAATCACCTTCATCACCGGTGCCGGCTCATCCGTCAGTTGCTGGTGCTGGTGGATGCGTACGAACAGGTAACGCAGATGGGTGATGAACCTGCCCACATTCACGGAACTGCGGTCCAACGTGATGCCGTAGCTGTGGTCGATAATGTCAAGCAGTTGCTGGATCACGCCCGTCATCGTATACGTATAGGACAGGTCGCCGGTGGCGAAGCCGGCGTTGACCAGATGCATGGCAAGCGCGGTGGCCTCGCCGTCCGGCAGCGTGACGTCGAGCCGCGCATTGAGCGATGCGAGCATCGCACGCCCCTGCGCGTATTCCTGCGGGTACAGGTTGCTCACCTCGCCGAGCAGCGGTAGGTAATGTCGATGCCGCGCCGCACCCGCTCCACCGCATTCGCCACGTGATCCGACAAGGCCATGACCAGCGTGGTGCTGCCGGTCTCACGCTCCCCCAGTCCGGCTTCCTGCATGGATTCGACGACCACGCGGATGATTTCGGGCGGAATGTCCGCCAGCATCTGCGCCAGATGGTCCGGGTCACGCCCGTCCGACGGCACGAAGGTGCGCACGACTTTCGACTCGTCGACCGTCTGCCCCGGCTTGGCCTGGAACCCCAGTCCACGGCCGGTGAGAATCACCTCACCGCCGTCGCCGCCTTTGGCGAGCACGACGTTGTTGTTGAACACTCGCAGTATTTCCATGGCATCCTTTCGCAACGTCATTGTTCCACATCGATGATCGGGCTGCCGGCTGATACGGTTTTGCAGTCACCGCCGTTGTCGTCGCCGCTACCGTCGCCGATCAACGGCGTGACCACGGTCAGTTCAGCGGCGTTGACCACCGTCACCACCACCACAACGCTGTGCCCGGCCGCCGCGACTTTGCCGAAATCCACGGTGGCCAGTGGCTCTCCCGCCGCGATCCGCTCGCCTTTAGCCACGACCACAGCGAATCCCTCGCCATCCATATCGACGGTGTCAATGCCGATATGAACCAGCACCTCGATGCCGCCATCGGTTTTAATGCCGAAGGCATGGCCGGTTCGGGCCACGGTTTTCAGCATGCCACTGACCGGTGCGAGCACGGCTGTCTCACCGGTCGTCTCCGGCACGACGCCTACACCCTCCCCCAGCGCGCGGGAGGCGAACACCGGATCGCCAGTCGCTTCCAGATTCACCAGCCGGCCGGCGACCGGCGACAAGATGGCGTTGGAGTCAAGAGCCCGATCAGGGCAGCCCGCGATGGAGAATCTTCCGCAGACTCCACATCCGACACGGTCGTGTCAATCCCCCTCGCCATATCCTGCGGGCGTGCGTTCTCGTCTGCCGAGACCATCTGCGTCTTGGTGGCGCGCGACGGCGTGCGGTACCCGAACAACACCGTCAACACCATCGCCATTACAAACGCAACGGCGATGGACAGCGCGTACACCCACATCCGATCGAACACCGGAATCGTCAGCAACGAGGAGAAGGCGAACGCCGTAGTCGTGACGCCCGGACCATCTGACCGGATGGCAGCACGGACGGGAACAGCCAGCCAAGCACCGCGCTGGTCACGCCGCCGGCCGCGCAGCCGGCGAGCAGCCAGCGGTAGACGCGGCGGTGATGCAGATGGATGCCGTACAGGCTCAGTTCCGAAACGCCACCCAGCAATCCCGCGAGCAACGCCCCCACCGCGGTCTGCCGCATGGCCGAATCCTTGCCGCGTACGGCCAGCACGAGCACGCCAGCGGTGGCACCGAAGCAGGCAAAGTTCCATACACCATCGGACCTTGGACGAAATCGTAGCCGAGCGCCTGAATGTTCATCAGCATCAGGCATTCAACGGCCAGTGCAGACCGAGCGGCACGAGAAACGGGTAGAGCATCGGGATGATGAGCGCGAATAGGAACGGCACGTGCGCGTTAAGCCATGCTGTGGCCGCTCCCAGCCCACCGCCGAGCCATATTCCCAGAGGCCCGATGACCAGTATGGTGAGCGCAAAAACGACGACCAGTGAGAGGAATGGCACGAACACCAGCTGTACGCTGTCGGGAATGACGCGCTTCAACCCGTGGTAGACCACGGCGAGCACGGCAGCCATGAGCAACGGCACGAAGACGTTGCCGCCGTAGTCGTTGAGTTGAATCGGTATGCCGAACGCCGACACGGTGCAGGTTTCGGTGCCGAATACGGCGTTGGCCGAGCATTGAATCGCCCCGGAGAGGGCGCTGGATACGGACGTCCCGGACATTCCGGACATCACGCCAGTAAACTGCGGGGTCATCAGCGCGGCCATAATCGCGCCGCCGAGCCAGGGGTCGACGTCCAGTTTCTTGGCCGCATTGTAGGCGATCATAATCGGCAGAACGGTGAACACACCCTCCCAAATCGCCTGAGTAGTATCCAGCCGGCGGAGGTCTCGCCGTCAGGCACGATGCCGAGTGCAACGATCACGTTGACGATGGCGATGACCAGCGAGGCACCGAGCAGTACACCCAGAATCGGGCGGAACGAGTCAGACAGGTAGTCGAAAAACGCGGCAGCCCAAGCGCGGGCGGCACTGCCCCACTCGCGGACGGTACGAGGCGTGAAGTGACGGGATGTATTGGATGGGCCGCAACTTTGTTCGGCGTCGGTGGCAGTATCGCGCGATGGTGCGGCATCGTCGGAAAGGTACGGCGCGGACTGCGTAGGCTGCGTAGGCTGAGTGGATTGCGTTGACTGAGTGGATTGCGTTGACTGAGTGGATTGCGTTGACTGAGTGGGCTGCATTGACTGAGTGGGTTGCGTTGACTGCGACGCTGACTGCATCACTGCCGATGGCAATTGCGCTGCCGGCATCAATCGCGCCGTCCGCAGCCGAACGATCTGCTCGTACACCGAGGCGACCGCTCCGCCGATGATGACCTGATAACGATTGCCGGCTCGCGGGAATGCACCGAGGACTCCGGGGATGGATTCAAGACCGTGCTGGTTGACATGGCCGGCATCGGCCAGTTCGAAGTGCAGTCGCGTGGCGCAATGGGTCAGGCTGGTAATGTTCGCGGGGCCGCCGACGGCATCGACGATGCGCGCCGCAATCACTGCAGGCGTTGCGTTCGATGCGTTCGCCACGGTTCCTCCTTGCTGCCGTATGCCACTGTGTTCCATTATCGGCGCTGGGTGCCCCAAAAGCACGGCAATGCCGGCAAAGCATCGCGAAACGGCAACTATGCGCTACGGTGCTCCGCGATAGCTTCCGCTATGGTGTTCCGCCGCACCCGTTCTCCGTATTTGCCGCAGCGCCCATTCCGACTTCATTCCACCATGCAGAATCCTGCAATCGTTGTCAAAAATCATCGTTTTTTGCCGCCTATTCGGAGTGTCGCGACCGAGAAAGTCGTATCCTATCTTTCACACACGTTGCGTAGCAGGTTGTTACTCAAAATGAGGCAAGACCTGGAGTGACGTGGAATTTGCGTATCGTAATATGCGAATTCCACGTTGTTCCAGGTCTTTTTTGTTTTCGGGCGACTTCAGGCAATCGAAGCCTGACCTTGCATGCGGCAGAGGGGCCACGCGGCAGGCGCGGCCCGTCAACGGCGAAAGGACAAGGCAATGACGACGACGGCATCACCCGTATCGAAGCAGACGGCATCCGCGGCACAGGAGACCGGCGCAACCGGTGCAGCGGCCACCGCAATCGAAACCATCGAAACCGGCGTGGCCGGGGTGGCGGACGCGGCCACAAACGCGGCAGCAAACGCAATCGAGGACCTCGAAGCCGCCGAATCACGCGGCTTCTCCACGCGCTTCCCGCTCAACAGCGCATTCATCTTCACCTTCGGCGCGCTCGGCGGCATGCTGTTCGGTTTCGACACCGGCATTATCTCCGGCGCTCCCCGCTTATCGAATCAGACTTCGGCCTGAGCGTCTCCCAGACCGGCTTCATCACCTCCTCGGTGCTGATCGGCTCGTGCGCAGGCGCGTTGTCGATCGGCGCGCTGTCTGACCGGTTCGGCCGCAAGAAGCTGCTCATCGTCTCCGCGCTGCTGTTCCTGCTCGGCTCAGGCCTGTGCGCCTCCTCCACCGGATTCGCGATGATGGTGTGCGCCCGCATCATCCTGGGTCTCGCCGTCGGCGCGGCCTCCGCCCTGACCCCGGCGTACTTGGCCGAACTGGCGCCGAAGGAGCGTCGCGGCTCACTGTCCACGCTGTTCCAGCTCATGGTCACCTTCGGCATTCTGCTGGCCTACGCTCCAACCTCGGATTCCTGAACCACAACCTCTTCGGCATCCGCGACTGGCGCTGGATGCTCGGTTCGGCGCTGGTGCCGGCCGCCTTGTTGCTGCTCGGCGGCCTGTTGCTGCCCGAATCCCCGCGTTATCTGGTGAACAAGGGCGACACCCGCAACGCCTTCAAAGTGCTTACGCTGATTCGCAAGGACGTGGATCAGACCCAGGTGCAGATTGAGCTGGACGAAATCAAGGCCGTGGCCGCACAGGACACCAAGGGTGGCGTGCGCGAACTGTTCCGTATCGCTCGTCCGGCGCTGGTGGCCGCCATTGGTATCATGCTGTTCCAGCAGCTCGTGGGCATCAACTCGGTGATCTACTTCCTGCCGCAGGTGTTCATCAAGGGCTTCGGCTTCCCTGAAGGCGACGCAATCTGGGTGTCGGTGGGCATCGGCGTGGTGAACTTCGTGAGCACCATCGTGGCCACGCTTATCATGGATCGTTTCCCGCGCAAGGCGTGCTGATCTTCGGTTCCATCGTGATGACCGTTTCGCTCGCAGTGCTCGCCGTGATGAACTTCGTGGGCGACGTGGCCGTGCTGGCCGTGCCGACGATGATTCTCATCGCTTTCTATATCCTCGGCTTTGCGGTCTCGTGGGGCCCGATCGCTGGGTGCTTATCGGCGAGATCTTCCCGCTGAGCGTGCGCGGCATCGGCTCCTCCTTCGGCTCGGCGGCGAACTGGCTGGGCAACTTCATCGTCTCCCAGTTCTTCCTCGTGCTGCTCGATGCGTTCGGCAACAATGTGGGCGGCCCGTTCGCGATTTTCGGCGTGTTTTCGGCCCTGTCCATCCCGTTCGTGATGCGCTTGGTGCCCGAGACCAACGGCAAGTCGCTGGAGGAAATCGAGGAGGAAATGACCAAGCGCTAGACAACCGGCACACGATTCGCACAAAAGTTGACAACTCTTAACATAATCGTACCCAACGTGGCGAAAAAACGTGGCAGAATAGGGAGCATGGTAGCAAACAATGCGGGTCAGCCCGCCACCCCAGCAGATCTGATCAATGTCGATGAGGTTATCGGCAAATACTATGACCTCGTCCCCGATCCCGAAGTCCCCGAGCAGCGTGTCATCTTCGGCACCTCCGGCCACCGCGGATCGTCCCTGAAGACCTCGTTCAACGAGGCCCACATCATCGCCATCTCCCAGGCCATCGCCGAATACCGCAAGAAGGCCGGCGTCACCGGCCCGCTGTACCTCGGCTCCGACACCCACGCGCTGTCCGGCCCGGCCAAGAAGACCGCCATCGAGGTGCTCGTCGCCAACGGCGTGCACGTACGCGTCGATTCCCGTGACGACTTCGTGCCCACCCCGGTGGTCTCCCAGGCCATCCTGACCCACAACCGTGCGGCCGACGGCACCCAGCGCTTCGAGGGCGAGGGCCTCGCCGACGGCATCGTCGTCACGCCGTCCCACAACCCGCCCACCGACGGTGGCTTCAAGTACGACCCCGTCACCGGCGGCCCGGCTCCGGCCGAGACCACCAATGCCATCGCCGCTCGCGCCAACGAGCTGCTCGGCGACTTCAAGTCCATCAAGCGTGTGCCCTACGAGGAGGCCATCAAGTCCGAGTACGTCGAGGGCTTCGACTTCCGCGAGCACTACGTGGACGACCTGGAGAACGTCATCGACTTCGACGTGATCCGCAACTCCGGCGTGCGTCTGGGCATCGATCCGCTCGGCGGCGCTTCCGTGAACTACTGGCCGCTCATCAACGAGAAGTACGGCCTGAACATCGGCGTGGTGCGTCCTGAGGTCGACCCGACCTGGCGCTTCATGACCATCGACCACGACGGCAAGATCCGCATGGACCCGTCTTCCCCGTACGCCATGAAGGCCTGGTCGACGAGCTCAACGCCGGCGCTTGGGACAAGTACGATCTGGTCGGCGGCACCGACCCGGACGCCGACCGTCACGGCATCGTCTGCCCGAACTGGGGCGTGATGAACCCGAACCACTACATCGCCGTGTGCGTGGAGTACCTGTTCGGCGGCAACCGTCCGGGCTGGCCTGAGGGCGCAGCCGTGGGCAAGACGCTGGTCTCCTCTTCCCTGATCGACCGCGTGGCCGCATCGATCAACGCGAAGGTCATCGAAGTGCCGGTGGGCTTCAAGTGGTTCGTGGACCCGCTGTTCAGCGGCGAAGTCGCCTTCGGCGGCGAGGAGAGCTCCGGCATGAGCTTCCTGCGCAAGGACGGCCGCGTGTGGACCACCGATAAGGATGGTCTGATCCCCGACCTGCTGGCCGCCGAGATCACCGCCAAGACCGGCAAGAACCCGGCCCAGCTTCACCAGGAGCAGGTCGAGCGCTTCGGCGAGTCTTGGTACAAGCGCGTCGACACCCCGACCACGCTGGAGCAGAAGGCCAAGTTCGCGGCACTGTCCGGCGACGACGTGACCGCCTCCACCCTGGCTGGCGAAGACATCACCGCCAAGCTGACCGAGGCACCGGCAACCACGCCAAGATCGGCGGTCTGAAGGTCACCACCAAGGACAACTGGTTCGCCGCCCGCCCCTCCGGCACCGAGAACATCTACAAGGTGTACGCCGAGTCCTTCGTCTCCCCCGAGGCTCTGGACAAGGTGCTCGACGAGGCCACCGTCGTGGTAGACAAGGCCCTGAGCGAGTGAAATCGCTGCGTTAGTCGCGTTCACAGCAACCAATAAGGCTCTGCATTGGATTCATGCAATCCACTGCAGAGCTTTTTTTAGCGCATATGCAGTTCGCGACCACTGAAACACGCAGGTCAACGGTTCTCCTCATGCACCGTGACCGCATTTTCTCAACATCACTGCAGGGCAGGACGGCCATATGGCCGCGAAACGTTCGCCTGCCTACATTATGACCGAGTTTCCCATCATCATTGTGGGGTCACAGCGGCCAGATGACCACCGAAGCGTTCGGTCGGCTTGCATCATGGTCGAGTTTTAACATCGTTGTGGGACGCCACGACGAATTTGCCCATTCCAGAGTTGCCATCCCACAAAAGCGTGGGACAACAGCTAAGTCAATCGTTTTACATTTTCCCCATCCCACACGCTCAAACTGGAAACCCCGGAAAGACGCCATTCCTGCCACACCCGTCACAGCCATTACCCGAGGGCCGTGGGACGCCACGCAAAAATCGGCAAAACACGCGTAGCTCCCACACCCATTGGCGCAAATCCACGCTCAATGCACCGACAACACCCCCAATCGACCACTATGACACATTTCCCTCCACAATCGAACACTAGTCATTCACGAAATCCATCACTACGAGGCATCGCAATCGAACGGCATGCAATATCAAGCACACACCACAACAACAGGTCGTACAAATATTGCCTTTACATCAGTCCGTTTCGAACATCATGGTCACAGCAGGCTCTGCGCCAACTCTTCAAGAGACATGGCAACTACATGAAACTCGAATACGGCACCGCGCGAAGCAAGCGCCCTCGCCACGTTGAAAGCGAATTCAGCACGAGTATCCTCGTTAGCGATACTTGCCGCCGTGGCGATGAAGACCAGCCATCTCCGCCCGACCAGCATGCCCCTTTTCTCTTGGTCACGGCGCCATTGAGTCTTACTCGTACGATGATGATCGCCATCATATTCAACAGCGACCTTGAACTCTGGCCACGCTAAGTCCAACGTTATGGGAGCTCCAGATGCAAAAGCCGCGTCCGGCACCACATAGTTCGCAACCGGCTGTGGAATCCCATGCGCCACCAGAGAGAGTCGTTCTTCTGATTCTTTGGGCGAATCAGCACCAGGTGATATCAGAGGCAATGCTCGAACGCAGGACGGGCGCCCTCTGAATCGGGTAAATCGCTCCACGAACTTCACCAGATCCTGATAGATTGCAGCAGCATCACGATCCTTAGCCAATACTGGCTGTTTGCTCGTAGCAGTAATGACGGCATCCCCGAGCACAATCAGAGACTCAAAAGAAACATACGGGGCAAGTTGAGCCCATACGTGAAACAGGTCCAGCGCAAACACGTGTTGGTTCATTTCCACATTGGCGGCTTTAGCCGCATGTTTCCAAATATGCGTTTGCAGTGGTGCATGGCGTGTACGAAACCGCTTGCTCTTAACGCTGGATACAGTGTGCAGCTTGGCCGAGTCGAGGTCGCAATCGGCGGGAATCGGTACGGATTGCAGAGCGAGGGAAGTGGTCATGCCGAAAAGCAGCTTCTTGCCCGCCCGTTTCGCTTCCTCAGTGCAGCGTGCGACCATGTCGCGTTTGCGCTGGGCGAGGCTTTCGCTCATGGTCGGTGTCGCTGCAGAATCATGTGCACCACTGTTCGGCGATGACGAGTCGCGAGAAGTCGGGTATTTCGAGTCAGTAGAAAATGACCCCGCAAATTCGGGCGGAACAAAAACCGCCTCCGATTCTTCCGGAGGCTGATCGTATATAGAGCCTGGCAGAGCTCCATAGTTGGTGATGCCGTCGGTCATCCTGTTCATGACACCACCATATGGGTAGTGGGTGCGGAAACGGAAGCCGATCCGAGGTATGTGGTCCTAGCTTCACTTACGCACATTCATTGTGGATAACCATGTGGACACCTCACTTATACACATAGTCACCCACCTCTTCAACCCCGATTTGACACACTAACCGTATCTGATATGATTACAGTATCATAACTGTACACATCATAGTTACAGTATCGACTCGGTAAGGAGGTCGTTTCATGAACGGCGACCATTCACTGGCAGTGCACGCATTGGTCTACCTTGACCATCGCGCCACACACCTGCCCAGTCAGATCCTGGCCGAGAACATATGTACCAATGCGGCGCGCGTGCGCAAAGTAATGCGACCGCTCGCCTCAGCCGGACTCATCGCCACTAAAGAGGGTGCTGAAGGCGGGTACGCTCTGGCCCGGCCCGCCGCCGAAATCACTTTGCGCGCGGTAGCGGAAGCCACCGGCACCACTTTTGTGAAAGTGAACTGGACACCGGGCGACGTACACGAGGACTGTCTGGTGTCATCTTCAATGGGCGCAGTGATGAACGACATCTATGCCGGGCTCAACCGCACTTGCCTCGAACAACTCGAACACACCACCATCCACGACATCACCGAACAGATATTCAGCGAGCGCAAAGGCTAATAATCCCGCGCGTTTCCCCTAGCCAGCATCAGTCGATAACGCTTCGGCAGTCAAAGAAGAAAACAGACGCCGCACGGCACACAACACATCAGCACAACGCACTCTTATCACTCGAATACGTAAGGAAGTAACCATGTCCATCAGCACACCCAATGCCATCAGCACACCCAACACCTCCCCCACTATCACCACCGACGCCCTGATCATTGGATTCGGCAAGGGCGGCAAAACCTTGGCTGCCAAGCTCAGTGCAGCCGGCCGCAAGGTCGTCGTCGCCGAGGCAAGCGCCGACATGTACGGCGGCACCTGCATCAATATCGGATGCTTGCCGTCCAAGTCACTGATTTTGTCCGCCGAACAGGCGCGGCGGGATGGCGCGAACAGTACTCCCGAAACCCGCGAAGCAGCGTTCGAGGCTGCTATCAAGGAGAAGCGCCGCGTCACTTCGATGCTGCGCGACAAGAACTATCACAAGCTCGCCGACCAAGACAACATCACCGTAATCACCGGCCGCGCTCACTTCACCGGCCTCATAGCGTGGAAATCGCCACCGCTGAGGGCCCGGTCGCCGTGACCGCCAGCAAGATCTTCATCAATACCGGTGCCACGCCGCGCATTCCGGATATTCCCGGTATCCACACTACGCCCGGCGTCTACACCAGCACTGGACTGATGGATCTCGACGATATGCCGCAGCGACTGGTGATTATCGGTTCAGGATTCATTGGACTTGAGTTTGCCTCGATGTTTGCCGATTTCGGCACGGCGGTTACCGTGCTGCAGCACAATGCCGAGTTCCTGCCGCGCGAGGATGCGGATGTGGCGGCCGCGATTCGCGCACAGTTGGAAGCGCAGGGCGTCAAGTTCCTGTTCAACGCGGATACCAAGGCCATCGCGCCTGCTGCTGACGGCGGCGTCAGGTTGTCCGTTGCGGTGAAGGGTATGACTCGCGGCGCATCGCAAGCTTGCGATTCCACCCCCGCCGGCACCGGGAACGCTCATACCGATATCACCGGCGCCACCGACACTACAACAACCACCAGCCCCACTAGCAACCCGACCGATCACGCCACGATGTCACACGTTCAAACGAAACCATCAGACGATGGCGAGCCGCGGTTCGCCGAGCCGGCTGAAGCCCGATTCTGCCTGACCACCGACGCGGTACTGGTGTCCACCGGACGTACGCCGAACGTCGAGGGACTGCATCTTGAGGCAGCTGGCGTGGAGCTCACCGAACGCGGTGCCGTGAAAGTCGACGAGCTTCTGCGCACACAGCAGCCGACATTTGGGCTCTGGGCGATGTGAACGGCGGCCCGCAGCACACGTACATTTCGCTGGATGACTATCGCGTGGTGTGGTCGCAGCTCAATGGTTCCGACCGTCCGTACACGGTGAAGGACCGCAAGCATGTGCCGTCGAGCACATTCCTCGCCACGCCTTACTCGCGCGTGGGATTGAATGAGCGCGAGGCGAAGGCGGCTGGATTGGATTATGTGGTCAAGCGATTGCCGGTGGCCGCTGTGCCGAAGGCCCAGGTAATGCGGCGACCGGATGGTCTGATGAAGGCGATTGTGGAACGCAATACTGGCCGCATTCTGGGTGCGATGCTGCTTTCCGTCGAGTCGCACGAGGTGATCAATATCGTCAAGTTGGCGATGGATCTTGACGCGCCGGCCAGCACGTTGCGCGATATGGTGTTCACGCATCCGACGATTGCCGAGGCACTGAACGACTTGTTCGCGTAGTTTGTTCGCATAGCACGCCCGCGCAGCATGACCCGCGTAGCGCAGCCCGCAACAGACTCCCCTAATGCGCGCGAAGGTCCTCATCGACGTAAACCGATGAGGACCTTCGCGCTGTCGTCATGATCCGGACGTGACAGCAATCACGTCCGAACCAGCCGTTACTTCAAGCCGAGCTTACGGTCCAGAATGTCGGAGGCATCCAATCCTAAGCGGCGTCGGATGAACCAGCCAAGACCGAGCGGCAGGCCGGGAGCCAAGGCCATGCCGCCTGGACCGAGTGCCACGGTTTTGGAGTTGCCTGCGATAAGCATGGTGCCCTTGGATGCGGCCGTGGAGGTCGAACCATCGCTGTCCGCCTCTGGTTTGAGGATTTCGATGTTGCCGTCACTGGTTTTGTACAGTCCCTTATTCTCATTCCAGATACCGGATGCGCCATTGTTGCCGGCCTCACCCGCAGAGAGGAAATGTCTTGTTTTTCTTGTGAGCGCTCACCCATTCACGCGCGATGGCATGTTTTTCAAGCAAAGTCAATAGGTGTGATGTTATTCACACTCTTCACTACGTTGTTTTGCCTCGCACTGGGCAACCCCACTTCAGCAAGAGATTGCACAGCTTGCGTTAGGGTGGAGAACATGACTATCACAGTATCCACAGATGGGTCCGCATTAGGGAATCCAAACGGGCCAATGGGCTGGGCCTGGGCCGATCATGAGCAGAACGCCGGCGGCAAGCCCGGCCATAAGCACGACGACCATGGTTATGATGCGGGCGGCGCGACCAACGGCACCAATCAGATTGGTGAGCTGTGCGCAGTGCTGGAAGCTTTGCGAGCGCACCCGGGCCCTGAGCCATTGCTCATCGAATCGGATTCGCAGTACGCCATCAATTGCTCGACCAAGTGGGTCAAAGGCTGGAAGAAGAACGGCTGGAAAAATTCGCAGAAAAAGCCTGTGAAGAACAAAGAGCTTATTCAGGCGATCGACCGTGAGATCTCACAACGCCCTGGCCCGGTGGATTTCCGATGGGTCAAAGGTCACGCCGGCAACGAGGGCAATGAGTTGGTCGATGAACTGGCACGCACCTATGCGGCGATTGCCGTTCGGGTGCGCGCGACGGCTATCTACCGATTGAAGGCTGGCAGTCGCTGCTGGGCTCCGAATACGCACATGGCACCGATGTGCTCCAGACGTGCAATTGGTATTGGACGGCAAAGCGGATGCGGCAAGTTTGCGCAAGCCGGCTGCGGCGACGGATCAGACGGATGCCGCAAGGCCGGAGACCAAGTCTTCGTCACCCTTAGCGGCACAATCAACGCAACCTGTACAATCAACGCAACCTGTACCCCCCGCAAAGCCCAGCGGCTGACGGTATCCGGTACGCTGACCTTCTCCCCCGCGCCGAAAACGAGCCCGTATTTCAACGGGCAGCCGATGCCGATCAAAGGCAGCATCGAAATCGAAGGCTATGTGGACGGCGACGGCAACCTGACCATCACCAACGCACCATTCGTACGACACTGACACCCAAACACACGAATATGTACCGCAATCGGACACGATGACACAAAATCGCTCATTCGCGTTAGGATAGGAGATAAGGCTTCACGCCGTTGATCCGTGCGGCGGAGGCAAGGATGGCAAAGGAGAAACCATGGATAAGGCACAGCAGGATGCGCTGAAGAAGGCGGCCGGCATCGAAGCCGCCAAGCTCGTTGAAAACGGCATGATCGCAGGCCTCGGCACTGGTTCGACCGTGAAGTTCCTGGTGGACGAGCTCGGCCGCCGTCATCAGGAGGAAGGTCTTGAGTTCACTGGCGTGACCACGTCTCGCCGCACGCAGGCCCAGGCCGAGAGCTACGGCATCAAGATCGTGGACATCGACGACGTGGACCACATCGACGTGACCATTGACGGCGCCGACGAAGTCGACAAGAACTTCAACGGCATCAAGGGCGGCGGCGCTGCTCTGCTGTGGGAGAAGATCGTGGCCACCAACTCCAACCAGATCGTGTGGATCGTGGACGAGTCCAAGGTTGTGGACACCATCGGCAAGTTCCCGCTGCCGGTCGAGGTCATTCCGTTCGGTGCCGGCCAAGTCATCAAGAAGTTCGAGGCCCGCGGCTACAAGCCGGTGCTTCGTCTTGACGCCGACGGCAAGGAAGTGCGCACCGACGAGAACAACTTCGTGGTGGACCTGCACCTGGAGCGCATCGATCACCCGCAGGAGCTGGCCGAAGACCTCATCAACACGGTCGGCGTGGTGGAGCACGGCCTGTTCCTCAACATGGTCGACAAGGTCATCGTCGGCGACCCGAACGGCCCGCGCGTGATGACCAACGCCAACAAGTGATCGTCTCACACCACTAAGCTTTTCCAAGCCCGCATCTGCACATCGCAGGTGCGGGCTTTACTGTTGCCCGAACAAGGCAAAGAGCCAAGCAAAAGAGAAACCCCGCGACCATAACGATCACGGGGTTTCTAATGCCTTGATTGCAGGTAAGACTACTTACGCTGGTGGCGGGTCTTACGCAGCAGTTTGCGGTGCTTCTTCTTGCTCATCCGCTTGCGGCGCTTCTTGATGACAGAACCCATCTGAAGCCTCCATTTCGATTAATCGTAAAAGTTGCAACTCGCACCATAATACACGTGTTGCCAGACAGAGGAAACCAGTATGTTGTCGATAGTCCGCATATGCCCTGAACGCAGTTGGGGCATCCACATCAGCAATGTGGATGCCCCAACGTTCATAAGTTTGTGCAGCAGCTGACAGCCGATACTAGATACTACATCGGGAACTTCTGGTAGAAGCGATCGACCGCTTCCTTGGTGCCGGTAGCTTGGAAGACCACGGTATCGTTCTGCCAGATGGCAACGGCGTTCTTGCTGTTGGAGCATCGGCCTTCACCACGTACGCGCCCGTGACGTTGCCGGAAACCTTGACGTTGCCGGATGCCGACTCATCGCCGGTCTGCGCAGCGACCAACGCATCGTACTGGGTCTTGGCATTGTCCGCCGACGACCACTGCGCGGCGACCAGCGTGACATCCTTGGCGGCATCACCAGTGGAGTAGGTCAGAGTGTACTCCTCGAGCGGCGACGCGGAATTCCACGTCGTGGAGGCATCCGCTTGGTACGCGCGTAATTCAGCACGCTGCCCGGCATGGCCTTCAACAGCTCACTGGCATCATCCGGCAAAGCTGTGGCGTCGATGGTCGGCTTGGTCGGCTCGGATGATTCGGTTTTCTGCTGGCTGTTTTGGGTGGTAGTGGAGGTGCCATCATTCTTCTGGATGGCCCAACCCGGCCACACAAAGGCCGAAAGCACTGCCAGGATAATCACAACAGCTGCGGCAACCACCACTGCAATCAACTTGCCATGGGATTGCGTGGTCGAGGAGTTCTCACTATTAGTCATGCCCCGATTCTCTCACAGCCGCGTGACGCTAGGCGGCCGTAATTTTAGTCGTTGTGCGCAAGCCGCGTGAAACTCTTGTGAACGGTAAAAATTTACCGTCCGCTGGTGTTTGGGTTAGGGTGAGACCATGGCGAAATCAAGTGTGCAGTATGTATGTTCCGAATGCGGTTGGAACGGGCCGAAGTGGTACGGCCGTTGCCCCGAGTGTGGTCAGTGGGGCACGGTCGAGGAATTTCACGAGGCTCGGCCGGCGGCAGGCTCTCGCACGGCCGCTCCCGGCCGAACATCACGCACGCAGTCGGTTACGGTTGCCAACAACGCCAGATCTGCAGCCCGTCCGATTACCGAAGTGGGCACGGAAAGCGTCGAGCGGCTCGGTACCGGGTTTTCCGAATTCGACCGTGTGCTCGGCGGTGGCGTGGTGCCGGGTTCAGTAACGCTGATAGCGGGCGAACCGGGTATCGGCAAGTCGACATTGCTGTTGCAGACGGCCGGCAATATCGCGCGCGTTGTGGCGGGAGACAGTACGTTCCGAGGGGCAGGTCAGCGGTCTGCCCAACAGTCGGGCCGGGCGCAGGGCAACGCATCGAACACGGTGCCGATGCGGGGCAACGCATCATCAACACACGCCAACACCGTGCTGTACATTTCCGGCGAGGAATCACAGGCGCAGGTTCGTTTGCGCGCTTCCCGCATCAATGCGGTGGAGCCGAACTTGTTACTGGCCTCCACCACCGACCTGTCCACAGTATTGGGGCTGATCGAACAGAACAAGCCGGCCTTGGCCATTGTGGATTCGGCGCAGACCATCGTCTCGCAGGAGGTCGATGGCATTTCCGGCGGTTCGACTCAGGTGCGCGAAGTGGCAAGCGCGCTGATAGATACCGCTAAGACACTTGACATTCCAGTATTTCTGGTTGGTCATGTGACCAAGGACGGTTCGATTGCAGGCCCGCGCACATTGGAGCATCTGGTCGATGTGGTCTGCCAATTCGAAGGCGACAGCGAGACTGCGCTGAGAATGCTGCGAGCGGTGAAGAATCGTTTTGGCCCGACCGATGAAGTCGGCTGTTTCGACATGAGCGGTGAAGGCATCGAAGAGGTCACCGATCCCGCCGGATTGTTCCTGTCTGGAGACGGCCCTGATGCGGCCAACGCGGCACCCGTGGAAGGCACCTGCGTGACGTTCACATTGGATGGGCATCGCAGTCTGCCTATCGAAGTACAGGCTCTGGTCACCACGTCGGTGCTGCCCACACCCCGTCGTGCGGTCAATGGCGTGGACCCCAGCCGTATCGCCATGCTGGTCGCGGTGCTCTACCGTCACAGCAAGCTCAACCTGCTGTCCAACGACCTGTATATCTCCACTATTGCCGGGGGCCAGGCCAAGGAGCCCGGTTCCGACTTGGCGATAGTGGCGGCACTGGCGAGCGCCGCCACGTCAAAACCCATTGCGCGAGCACGTGCGCCATTGGTGAGATTTCCCTGACCGGTCAGGTGCGCCCGGTACCGCGTATGGAATATCGCCTTCGCGAGGCCGCACGCCTCGGCTTCACCACGCGGTCATTCCGCCACTGCGCAAGCCGGTGCATGTCGAGGGACTTCAGCTGGTGGAGTCCAACACATTGTCCGACGCATTAGACGCCTTGGGAGTGCGTAAATAGCCCTGAGATATGCCTCAGGCGGTAAGACGCTTGGTCTCCTCGACGTTGCGCTTGAGTTCGTCGACGAGTTGGTCGGGGCCATCAAACTTGACCTGCGGGCGCAGGAAGCCGACGAATTCGACGCGAACCTTGTGGTCGTACAGGTCGATCCATTCTTCAGTGATGCAGTAGGCCTCCACCACACGCTCATTAAGGCCGGTTTTTCACTGAAGGTGGGTTTGGTGCCAATGGAGATGGCGGCGGGCCAACGGTTTTCACCATCTACCAGCCAACCGGCATAGACGCCGTCGACCGGAATGTAGCCTGCAATGTCGGAGCCAAGATTGGCGGTGGGGAATCCGATGGTGCGGCCACGCTCCTCACCATGCACCACTTCGCCTCGATGGAGTGCGGAGCACCCAGAATGGCGTTGGCGTCCTGGATTCGGCCATGAGCCAGCAGGTAGCGCACATTGGTGGAGCTCCATGCGCGCATTGCCTTGGCCTGGTTCTTCTTGCTCCATGCGCGGCGCTCGGCTTTGGTGGCATTGGCCAGCGGATCGACGGGCTCTCCCCATTCGCTCGGGGCTTCCGGCTTGAAATCGCGCGGAATACGCACTTCACCCGGGCCACGGTCATCGACCACATCAAGTTCGAATACACCGGTGGCGGCGGCAAGATTGGCGATATGCTTCACATCACCTTCTCGACCCTTGCCCATGGCGGCATCCTGCCCAAGGACCAACGTGCGCATACCCAGCTTGCCGGTGAGTCGGCCAAGGAAGAAAATGTATGACATAGCTGCGAAGGCCAGCGTGTAGTGCACCACCAACACATGGTCCACGCCGAACTGTTCCATGCGGTGCAGTCGATCATCCACACTGGTCAAGGCTTCGGCATCCACGTTCTGCACCGCGGGTTCCTCGCCATGGTGCGAGCGGCCCAGCCGTGCACGAATGCGGGGACGCGGGTCAAACAGAATCACCACGGAAAAAGCATCATGCTGGTGCGCGAGTTCCACCACACGCTTGATCACCGCCTGATGTCCCAAGTGCATGCCATCAAATGCGCCCAATGTCACCACGGCCTTCTTGTCGTTACTGAACGAGGGCCATTCAATCGAACCTTCGGCGTCAGGGGTCAGGTGCGTGATATCCATCAGTGTGCTGTTCCTTTTATCCGTGCGATGTTATTCATGCAATATAGGCGTTGTTGTGCGCGGCCTGTATCAAGCTGCACTTTTCACCGCGTCTACTTTACGCGAGGGGGAATACGGTGACCGGCTTGGCCTGATGAGCGTTGGCACGCTCGATAATCGCCGCCACATCATGCGTTTGCGGCACAATGGCGGCAGTGGGCTCGCTGATTGTACGCTCGATACGGCGGCCGAAGCGCAATTCGCTGGCTTCCTCAGGTGTGATGTCAAGCGCCGGCATCGCGCCTCGAGCGGCCTGTTCCATGGTGAGGGCATGGTCAAGCAGCCAGTTGCAGCGCTCGTCACCGGCAAGACCTTCAGGAGTGTTCAATACGCACTTGTTGCGCGTGACGGTTTGCCCTTCCCGATTAGTGAACGTCTTCTGATCGGTATGTGCGGTGACGGTATGGGTTCGCGTGTCAAGCATCGCCTCAGAGGCGATAAGTCCGCTGGTATCGTCCGGCAACGCGAATCGGCCGACTCGCGTACGGCGCAAACGGGTCAGGTATCCGCCGACGCCAAGTTCATTGCCGAGGTCGCGGGCGAGCGCGCGGATATAGGTGCCCGATGAACAGCTGACCCGCACGTCAATATCAAGTGCGGGAATCGTTCCCGTGTTCGCGTCTTCCCGCAATGGTTCAGCGGCCTGCTCCCCTGCTACGAATCCGCTGCGGATATCCAGCACGGTGAATTCGCTGATGGTGATCGGGCGGGGTTTGAGTTCCACATCCTTGCCTTCGCGAGCCAAGTCGTAGGCACGCTGGCCGTTGATTTTGATGGCGGAGAACGTATTGGGGACTTGTTCGATATCGCCGGTGAAATTGGTGGCGATGGTGCGTGTGAGCAGGTCTTGCCATGAGGCAGTTGGTAACGCCGTTGGTTCGCCGCTCTGGCCACCCTCAGTCAGCTGCGCTGATAGCGTTTGCCAGCGGGAACGGGCTTCACCATCGACAAGCACCTCGCCTTCGGCATCGTCGGTAGTGGTGCGCAGGCCGAGGCGTATGGTGGCCTCGTAGGTTTTGTCATGCGCCACGATGGCGTTGAGCAGTCGTGTGGCGTGGCCGAAGGCGATGACCAGCGTGCCAGTGGCCATGGGGTCAAGGGTGCCGGCGTGACCGACCTTCTTGATGTGCAACGCGCCGCGCACGGCGGCGACGGCGTCGAAACTGGTCACGCCTTGCGGCTTGTCGATGATGAGCAGACCGCTGGGGGGTTGTATGAAGCACACTACTCCTCGTCAGAGTCGTCTTCGAAGTCGTCGCTGGGCTCGTCGTCATGCTTGTACGGATCGGCGTCGCCGGCGTACTGGGCGGTGGCGCGAGCACGGGCGAGTTCTTCGTCACGCTTCTTGGCCACGGCGAGAATGTCTTCGATCTCGTGAGCCTCGCCGGGCACTTCATCGAACACGAATTGGAGCTGCGGAGTCAGACGCAGGCCAGCCTTGTGGCCCACCAGAGAACGCAGGTGGCCCTTGGCCTGATCGAGGGCCTGCTGGGCGCGCTTGCGTTCGCCTTCCTCATGGCCTTCGTGGCCGAGCTGGGTCCAGTAGACCTTGGCGATTTGCAAATCGTTGGTCACACGGACTTCGGTGACGGTGATGCTGGCGAGTCGCTTGTCATGCAGTTCGCGCTCAATGGAGGAGGCGACGACACGCTGAATCAAGGCCGCAATACGTGCGGCGCGCGGGTTGGTTCCTGCCATAGGAATTTCCTTTTCTAGACTTGAGCCCCCTTTGACGAGGGGCTGCCGAACGCAGTGAGGGCTGGGGGAGAGAAAATCATGGAACTACCATGTCTCTCCCCAGTCAGTCTGCGGCTGACAGCCCCCTCGTCAGAGGGGGCTTAACAATGACTACTTGCGCTCGACTTCCCGCATCTCGAAGGTCTCGATGATGTCGCCGAGTTCAATGTCGTTGAAGGTGCCGAGGTTGATACCAGCCTCGTAGCCTTCCTTGACGGACTGAACGTCGTCCTTGAAGCGACGCAGCGAGGAGATCTCGAGGTCGTTGACCGTGGCCACGCCGTTGCGCAGGATACGGCACTTCGTACCACGCTTGACCTCGCCGTCCTGCACCATAACGCCGGCGATGTTGCCGAACTTGGAGGAGCGGAAGATCTCGCGGATCTCGGAGTGAGAGGTGACGACCTCTTCGTATTCCGGCTTGAGCATGCCCTTGAGGGATGCCTCGATGTCTTCGATCGCACGGTAGATGACCGAGTAGTACTTGATCTCCACGCCCTCGCGCTCGGCGAGGTCCGCGACCTGACGGTTCGGACGCACGTTGAAACCGATGATAACGGCCTTGTCGACCGTGGCCAGGTTGACATCATTCTGGGTGATCGCACCGACGCGCGGTGGATGACCTGGATGCCGACCTCGTCGGATACCTCGATCTTCATCAAGGAATCCTCGAGCGCCTCGACAGAACCGGACGAATCGCCTTGATGACAATATTGAGCATGTCGATCTCGGACTCGGCGAACTTCTTCTTGAAGTCCTCGAGGGAGACGACCTTGCGACGCTTGGCCAGCTGGGCGGCACGCTCGGTGGCCTGACGCTTCTCGGCAATCTGGCGAGCGGCACGATCATCGGAGGCGACCAGGAAGAGGTCACCGGCGGTGGGCACGGAGGTCAAGCCCAGCACCTGAACAGGTGTGGACGGACCGGCCGCTTCCATCGGCTGACCGTTCTCGTCGAGCATGGCACGCACGCGGCCGTACGAAGTGCCGGCCACGATGGCATCGCCCACGTGGAGCGTACCCTGCTGAACCAGCACAGTGGCCACGGCACCACGACCCTTGTCGAGTCGGGCTTCGACGGTGGCACCACGGGCGTCCATGTCGGGGTTGGCGCGGAGGTCCAGCTCAGCGTCAGCCGTGAGCAGCACGGCTTCGAGCAGCTTGTCGACGTGCAGGTTCTGCTTGGCGGAGATGTCGACGAACATGGTGTCGCCACCATACTCTTCAGGGACCAAGCCGAACTCGGTGAGCTGGCCGCGGACCTTCTCCGGGTTGGCACCGGGCACATCGATCTTGTTGACGGCCACGACGATCGGCACCTTGGCGGCCTGAGCGTGGTTGATGGCCTCAACGGTCTGGGGCATCACACCATCGTCGGCGCGACCACGAGGATCGCGACGTCAGTGAGCTCGGCACACGGGCACGCATGGCGGTGAACGCCTCGTGGCCAGGGGTATCGAGGAAGGTGATCTTGCGCGGTTCGCCTTCAAGGTTCACGGTGACTTGGTAGGCACCGATGCGCTGGGTAATGCCGCCGGCCTCACGTGCGATGACGTTGGTCTTGCGGATGGTATCCAGCAGTCGTGTCTTACCGTGGTCGACGTGGCCCATGACGGTAACGACCGGCGGGCGAGGCTTGAGATCCTCGTCATCCTGCAGTTCTTCCTCGTCAAGGTTGATGTCGAACTGCTGGAGCAGTTCCTTGTCTTCCTCTTCTGCGGAGACGAGCTGGATGTTCCAGCCGATCTCTTCGCCCAGAATCTGGAAGGTCTCCTCATCCAAGGACTGGGTGGCGGTAGCATCTGACCCAGGTGGAAGAGCACGGTGACCAGCGCGGCCTGGTTGACGTTGATCTTCTCCGCCAAATCGGCCAGGGACGCGCCCTGACGCAGACGGATGGTCTGGCCGTTGCCGTTGGGGATGCGAACGCCGCCGATGGTCGGTGCTTTCAGCTCCTCATACTCATGGCGCTTTGCCAGACGGTTCTTACGGGCCTTTGAGGACTTGCCGCCCTGACGTCCGAATGCGCCTGCAGCACCGCCGCGACCGCGACCGCCCGCCGCGTGCCGGACCGTTCG
>ENA-OQMZ01000170-OQMZ01000170.1-human-gut-metagenome-genome-assembly--contig:-NODE-170-length-27923-cov-6.449417_pt1 | contig 27923 bp, 28 predicted proteins | sample MGYA00242621_ERZ504862 | MGnify/ENA primary metagenome ERZ504862 (study PRJEB26092, sample SAMD00036393) | human gut metagenome | host: Homo sapiens | study: EMG produced TPA metagenomics assembly of...
CCGGAGTTACACCTATGTTTCAGGATTGTATCTTGAGGAACTTGTAGAGATACCTGATTACACAAAGGCCGAGCAGATGATATGTACAAAAAGCTGCTCGCAGGTGATGAGAGTGTGATACACACTATATCAAATTTCTGGCTCAAAGTGTGCTTGCATGGCAAGAAGCTTGCCGTTACATCAGAGGGCTTTGAGGACGTAGTACAGGAGGGAAACATGGGACTTTTCATGTGCCTTACTGAGCTCTGCGGCTGCGGGGATGAGATAGATGTGGAAAAAGAGCTTTTGGATGCCATAGAGGAGTCTATGAAAGAGTGTATCAGGGAGCAGACCGGTGAGGATGAGAGCGAGAATACTGTGGTAGGAAAGGTTTCATTAGTAAACCGTGCAGTGGAGAAACTAAAATCCGATAAGGGTTTCGAGCCGAGCCTTAGTGAGCTTTCAGGCTACACCGGCGTGGATGAGGAGGAGCTTGAAAAGCTTCTGGAGCTTATCAAAAAGGCTGATGTGGAGAAAAATAAACAGGACAGTAAATAATCTGTGGCATTTGTAGATTTGTGTCATATATTAAACCATACCTGAATATATGAAAGGATGGAAAATATATGGCACGATTTACTAATCAGGCACAGCTTCGTTATGGCAACAATGTAGCCAATTCAAATATAGCAGTCGGAGAAATACTGGAGGTGCTTTCTGCTACGAAAACAGCAGTCAAAAACACCTATAATCAAAACGATACAATAACCTATGTGGTGAGCATCGTAAACTCCGGAAATACCGCAATAAACGGTCTGACACTTTCTGACAATCTAGGTGCTTATACCTTTAACACCAACACTCTTGTACCATTAACCTATGTGAATAACACCGCAAAATACTATACAAACGGCACACTCCAGGCAGCGCCTGCAGTAACCCAGGGACCGCCTCTTAGCATAACAGGCATAAATGTCCCTGCAGGTGGCAATGCAACTGTCATCTATGAGGCAGCGTTAAATGAGTATGCTCCTCTTGGCATAGAGGCTACAGTCACAAACACTGCTACAGTTAGTGGCACCGGAATCACTCCGGTCACAGCAACAGAGACAGTAAATGCCGAGGCTGCGCCAAATCTTGCAATTACTAAGTCAGTAAGCCCTGTTCCTGTGACGGAAAACGGTACACTGACCTATACCTTCAGGATTCAAAACTACGGAAGCGTTGCGGCAACCAATACCACAGGCGTGGTTATAACAGACACATTTGCTCCGGTTTTGAACAATCTTACAGCCGCATTAAACGGCACAGCCTGGACTGCAGCTACAGATTACACTTACAATGAGGCGACAGGCACATTTTCGAGCACTGCAGGTGCAATCACCGTTCCGGCTGCAACCTACACACAGGATAGCACAACAGGAGCGTGGGTTGTCACACCGGGTGAGAGCACACTTGTCATCACCGGAACAGTGTAGCGGCAGAGATGATTAATTTTAAGAATTGTTTAATTTAAGTGATAAAAGTTGAAATATTGATACTAAATATGTAAAATATATATAGCTATTTATGAATAAGATGATGAAGATGATCATCGGCAGTTTAAAATGATTAACCGGGGGATAAGACAAATGAATAATGCACAGTTAGTGATAGACGAAGTAAAAAAGGCAGTAAAGGGCAAGGATGATTGTATCATCAAGGCATTTGCTGCCTTTTTGGCAGGTGGACATATACTGCTTGAGGATGTGCCGGGAGTGGGAAAGACTACGCTTGCAGTAGCTTTTTCAAGGGCTATGGCACTTGTGAATCACAGAGTACAGTTCACTCCGGATGTGCTGCCTGCTGATATACTTGGCTTTTCGATGTATCAGAAGCAGACCGGAGAGTTTGTGTACCACGAGGGTGCCGTGATGTGTAATCTGTTTCTGGCAGATGAGATTAACAGAACAAGTCCCAAAACACAGTCTGCGCTTCTGGAGGTTATGGAGGAAGGAAATGTCACTGTGGATGGAATAAGCAGGAAGGTCCCGGAGCCGTTTATAGTTATGGCCACTCAAAATCCAAAGGGCAGCGCCGGTACACAGCTGTTGCCGGAGTCACAGCTTGACAGGTTTATGATATGTATGAGCATGGGATATCCTTCACATGATGCAGAGGTGGATATCGCAAAGGGCAAAAGTGTGAAGGCTGATGAGTATACGATAAAGCCTGTTATGAATGCACAGGGACTTGTTGAGATGCAGGGAGAGGTCGAGCAGGTATTTATCCATGACAGTATTTACTCGTACATTGTGGATCTGGTTGATGCGACAAGGACAAGTCCGTACATTGAGCTTGGAGTGAGTCCGCGAGGTACGATTGCGTGTGTTAGGATGGCAAAGGCATATGCGTATCTGAGTGGGCGAAGCTATGTCATACCATCTGATGTGGTTTCTGTATTTGCGGATGTGACAAAGCACAGAATCGTGCTAAATACCAAGGCGAGAGTATCACACGTATCAGAGCTTTCAGTGATAGATGAGATACTAAAGCTGTTAAACAGCCGACAACTTATGTGAAAAAGGCAGGTAATCGTGATTAGTTTTTTGATAGGAATAATTACTGCGGCAATAGTTTTTTATATGTCGATGATATACGGTAATGCTGCGCTGGCACTGCTTGGCTGCTTTATGTGTGTGTTTATGGTGCTGACATTTATAGCATTGCTTGTAAAGGCGCATCGGGCAGTGGCAGCTATAAACATTCCGATAGCTATCGCCACACAGGGCGAGAGTATCAGGGTGAGTCTTTCCTGCCGGCTGAAGGAGGCAGGCTTCGATGGTGTAAAATACCGTGTAACGGTGAAAAATAATTTATCCGGCGAAAAAAGTACAAAATGGCTGTCAGGAGGCAGTGATTTTTTGTACAGCGTAAACCTATGCGGCAATTATGAATTTGAGCTTGTAAGGATAAAGCTATATGATTTTTCAAGGCTTTTTTATGTCACGAAAAGAGTTAAAAAATATGCAAATGTTGAGGTGATGCCGCAGATTGATGAGATTCCTGTGAGGATAACGGACAGAGTAAGAAATTTCTTTGGGGATTCTGATATATATGATGATTTAAGACCGGGATATGATCCGTCGGAGCTGTTTGATGTCAGAGAGTTTCAAAACGGTGACAGGCTGCAGAGTGTGCACTGGAAGCTTTCTGCAAGGACTGATGAGCTGATGGTAAAGGAGAACAGCCTGCCAAAGGCATGTGCGGTGGCCATAGTAGCAGATTTAAGGGGAATAAAGAAAGGCAGACAGGCGGATGCTTTTATGAAGCTTCTTGTCTCACTTTCCTTTTCGCTTATGGATCAAAAATGCTCTCATTATGTGGCGTGGTATGATACCGCCATAAACGATATTGTGAGAGCCAGAGTGGATGACGAGGAGGGCTTTTACATATTTTTGAACAGTTTTCTTAAAATAAAGCCGGATACAAAGAATGATGCGCTTTTTTTGTATGAGGAAAAGTACCGGGCAGAAAAGCTTGTGTGTCTGCTTAGCGTGGATGGAAGACTTCAGATAAAAAGGGGAGAGGAGATAGTTGGCAGAGCGGATGAAAAAAACGAGATTGTCATTTAGGAAAAGCAGATGGCAGAAATCTGACACAAATGAGATAAAGCCTGATTATAATAATGCATTTACAGTGCTTGGTGTCCTGCTTACTGAACTTGCCAATGCAGCTGCAGCAGTACTTCTTACGGTGTGTGCAGTGTCTGTTGTGAATACGACCGTTTCACATGTGAGATGCCCATATTATGTGTACGTGTGGCTGTTTATTTTTTCGGTGATAAGCGGCTTTATAAACAGGCTTACATCGCTTGACACAAGAAAATGGGTGCGCCATGCGATAAATACGGGGCTGCTGCTTGTATTTGTGCTTGGAGTGTTTATTGCAAACTGGCAGGCAGCAGAGCATATAAAAGACGGCTTTTTGTATGTAAAGGGCAGGTATCTTGAGCTGATAAATGTGTACTATGGCATTTCATTTGTCTGTCCAAAGGGAGATAAAGCCTTTGCGGGGGCATTTGTTGGCTTTGTATCGTTTATAGTTATGCTTTTGCTGGTGACACTGGCGGTTCAAATTAAAAGAAGACGCATACTCACATTATTTCCAACGCTTATGCTTGTGGTACAGCTGTGCATAGGCAAAAGCCCAAGTGTCAGCGAGGTCGTTATGCTCACACTGTGTACACTCTGGTGTCTTATCGCAGATGGCAACGCACGCACAGTGGCAGGATATGATGCAAATGGCAGTGCACAGGGCAATGAGGCTTTAAGGATAGCGGCGGCGTTTTTATACATGGCGGCGGTGTCTGCAGTACTTTTCATATGTGTATTTTCATTTAAACCTCTTGCTGATACACTTGCCGATAAAAAGCCACAGATGCTTGCCTTTCAAAAGGATTTGGAGGGCAGCGTAAAATCATTCTTCAGCGTGGGAATTGATTTACAGGATGGCATGGTTAGTAATCACTATCCTAGCTACAGTGAAAAAACAGTGATGACGATAGAAGCAAAGGCAGGAGTACCTTCTAATATTTATCTGAGAAGCTTCTACGGTGATACATATGAAAATGGCAGATGGATTAAAAAGTCTGATTTTTCCGGGATGGAAAAAGAGTATCATGATGCTTCAAGGATGACAGCCTGGCAGACTACAATCGGATTAGCCACGCTGCTCGATGGCTATTATGATGATGAGACCAATCCGGCCACCGAAAAGTATACAATCACGATGGAGAAGCTTTCCACCAAATACACCTATTTGCCGTACTGTATCGACCCATACAGTATAGATGCCAAGGGTGATATAGATTTTGACGAAGACTTTTTTATCACAAAGGATAAAGGAACAAAGACTATCGAGGTGTCGGCGTGTCCCGGTTTTTTCGATGGTAGTCTGGAAATGTCTATCCTTGAGCCGGAGCAGCCTCTTGAGGTCAACAATGATTTCTATGTGGCATACAATGATTATGTAATGGAAAACTATACTGAAAAGCAGGGTGGTGACGGAATTGTTGCAAAAGATGCGAAGCTGATTCTTAGGACAGGACAGCTCACAAGCAATATGATGTACACAGGCGATATAAGAGAAAATGATGCCAACAGGATTGCGGCAGCACAACTGGTGCAGCAGTTTCTGACATCGAAGGATTTTAAGTACAGCAAAAATCCTCCTTCAACAGGCGGTAAGGATGTAGTTGATAATTTCCTCTCAAATAGCAGACAGGGCTTTTGTGTGCATTTTGCATCGGCTGGCACGATGATACTCAGACAGATGGGCGTTCCATGCCGTTATGTAAGCGGATACTGTGCAAAGGAGGACAGTTTCAAATCCGGTGAAAATGATGAGGATATATGTGAGGTGAAGGATTCGCAGTCGCATGCCTGGGTTGAAATATATCTGGATGATTTCGGATGGATTCCGGTGGAGATGACACCGGGATATTTTGAGTATGTGACAGGTGAGAATCCGTTTGACTATATTGGTGTCAAAGGAAAGAAAACGAATGCCGGTGACGCTTATAATGATAGTGAGCATATGAATGATACTGCGGCAGATGAAGATAAACTGGATGAAGATGCAGCAAATGAAGATACAAAAAATACAGATGCAGAAAATGATGACACAGCAAACGATACTACAGCAAACAGTGCCTCAAACCAATATGAGTCAGGTGATGGCAGTGAGAATGCTTATGGTTCACAGTCAGGTGCGGATAAACGTACAGATGCTCAGAACTCAAAAACGAGACTTCATATACCACCGGTGATTTTAAAAACCTCACTCTGTGTGATTTTTCTGACTGCACTTACAGCCATCATAGTTTATATCAAAAGGCGAAGAAATATTTTGTGGGAAGCAAGACTTGCAAAAAGGGTGAAAAAAGGCCGTTACAGCAGGGCAGCAATAATGATAAACAACCGCATCTACAAAGGACTGGGACATCCTTCAAAAAACAGGACAGATGAGCTTTATCTGGCTAACCTTAAGGAAAAATACTGCGGACCGGATTATTGCGGAATCCACTGGGACGAGTACATGCGCATCATACAAAAGGCTGTGTATTCATCAGAGGGCATCACGGGGGAAGAATGCTTTATGGTGATGGAAACATGGAGGCGTCTGGAGAAAAAAGACATTAGACATAATTCACAAAAAAACATGTATAAAAACAGCATGATTAACAAAAAATAAACTCGTAAGGAAAATTGTGTTGAAATAATAAGGCTTCTGTGATATAAACTTAAGCAGACGTGTTACTTTTAGGGAGGCATTTGTCGTACATAACTTTTAACAGGGTTAGTGTATGATAAGTGCCTCCTTTTTGTCGCTGGAGCAAAAAAGAATGATAGGTGCAAATCGGTACATACCCTGCATTTATAGGAGGAAAAGCTCATGAAAGACAAAATTTTTGGTGTCCTGCAGAGAGTAGGACGAAGCTTCATGCTTCCAATCGCAATCCTTCCGGTAGCAGGCTTGCTTTTAGGACTAGGAAGCTCATTCACCAACACTACAACAATTGAGACCTATGGTTTACAGTGGCTGCTCGGAGATAAGACTATACTCCATGCACTTCTTGTAATCATGAATGCGGTCGGAAGTGCCATATTCGATAACCTTCCGCTCATTTTTGCGGTCGGAGTAGCAATCGGAATGGCAAAGAAGGAAAAAGAGGTATCAGCACTTTCAGCAGTCATAGCATACTTTGTTATGAATGTATCAATCAATGCGATGCTCAAGATTTCCGGAAAAATCCTTGCAGACGGAAGCATTGCAAAGGATGTGCTTGATGGAACCATCACATCAGTATGCGGTATCCAGTCGCTGCAGATGGGCGTGTTTGGCGGAATTATCGTAGGACTTGGAGTGGCAGCACTGCACAACCGTTTCTACAAGATTGAGCTGCCGAATGCATTGTCATTTTTCGGTGGAACAAGATTTGTGCCTATCATATCAACAGTGGTATATCTTTTTGTAGGAATCTTGATGTATTTTATCTGGCCGACAGTGCAGAACGGAATCTATGCACTCGGCGGAGTGGTGACAGGAACAGGATATTTCGGAACACTTCTCTTTGGTATCATAAAGAGAGCACTTATTCCATTCGGACTGCACCATGTATTTTACATGCCATTCTGGCAGACAGCAGTCGGTGGAACGATGGAGGTTGCAGGACATATGGTTGAGGGTGGACAGAACATCTTCTTCGCACAGCTTGCTGACTCTGCAAACATCGCACATTTCAGTGCCGATGCCACAAGATATTTCTCGGGAGAGTTTATTTTCATGATTTTCGGTCTTCCGGGAGCAGCACTTGCAATGTATAAATGTGCAAAGCCGGAAAAGAAAAAACAGGCAGGAAGCCTTTTACTTTCTGCAACACTTGCATGTATGTTTACAGGAATAACAGAGCCTCTTGAGTTCTCATTCCTTTTCGTAGCACCGGCTCTCTTTGCAGTACAGGTAGTGCTCGCAGGAAGCGCATACATGATAGCACATATTTTAAACATCGCTGTAGGACTTACTTTCTCAGGAGGATTACTTGATTTCTTCCTGTTTGGTATATTGCAGGGAAATGAAAAGACAAGCTGGATGCTCGTGATTCCGGTGGGAATAGTATATTTCTTACTGTATTACTTTATTTTCAGCTTCCTAATAAAGAAGTTTGATTTTAAGACTCCGGGTCGTGAGGATGACGACACAGAGACAAAGCTATACACCAAGGCAGATGTAAATGAAAGAAAAGCTGCCAAGGACGTAAAGAACTCTGACGAAAAAGCAGGGTCTGTAGCAGATGAGCTCTCACAGACCATATCACGAGGTCTCGGCGGCAAAGCAATATCTCAGATGTGGACTGCTGTGCAACAAGGCTTCGTATCACAGTAATTGATCCCGACAAGGTAAACGATGCGCTTCTTAAATCAACAGGAGCATCAGGAGTCGTGCACAAGGGACAGGGCGTACAGATTATCTATGGACCAAGAGTAACAGTGATTAAATCAAATCTGGAGGATTATCTTGCGAGCGTGACAGAGGAGCATTTCGAGGATGATGCAGTAGAAAATAATACAGCAGGCGAAGATGAAGCAAAGAACGAAAATGCAGCTTCAGATAAAGCACAGGAATCTGATGTGAAAGCAGAAAAGGAAGCCGGCGACGTAAAAGAGCCGACAAGCACAGTCATCATCTCAAGTCCTATGACAGGAATAGCAGCAGACCTCTCAACAGCGCGGACGAGCCTTCGCCGGCAAAATGATGGGTGACGGAGCAGTAGTCACACCTGAGGAGGGGGTAGTTGTAGCACCTGAGGATGGAACGGTTTTATTCGTTTTTGATACAAAGCATGCTTTGGGATTTACAACCGACTCAGGAATTGGTATGATAATCCATGTAGGAATTGATACAGTAAAGCTCGAGGGTAAAGGCTTTGACGTACAGGTTGAGGCAGGATGCCATGTTAATAAGGGCGATGTGCTCATGAAGCTTGATCTTGACTACTTAAAGGCGAACGCACCATCAGTTACTACTCCTGTCATCTGCACAGAGCTAAAAGATAATCAGAAAATCCGTCTCATCACAGACGGACCGATTAAGGCAGGAGAGCCTCTCTACGCAGTTGACACCTACGAGAAGTAATTCACACTTCATGATAATTGAATTGTCCGGTTATGTTAATAATAAATAGTTCGTATAAATTATCAGGAGTACATTAATAAATGTCAGGGGAATGATATGTACAGAATCACAAAGGTCTTAAATCACAATACAGTGCTTGCGGTAAAGGACAAGAGCGCAAGAGAATATCTTATAGTCGGAAAGGGTGTGGGTTTTGGAAAGAAAATTACACAGTCTGTCGAGCCAACGGAAGAGGATTCACTGTATGAGCTGACCCAGACAAGGGACAGAGGTCCGGCAAAGGACATAGTAAAATCCATAGAGCCGGAGTATCTTGAGATTGCAAACACACTGCTCGATAATGCAGAGCATGAGTTTGGTCATATAGACAGAAGCATATTGTTTCCTATGGCAGATCATATAGCATTTGCTGTAAAGCGTATGGAAAACAAAGAACAGATCAGCAATCCTTTAAACGATGACATCCGTGTGATGTTTTATAGGGAGTACAAGATAGCTGAGAATATACGCCATATACTAAAGGATAAAAAACAAATTGATATAATTGATGATGAGATCGGCTACATTACTCTTCATATTCATACATCCTTAAACAATTCAAAGGTATCGGATGCCATGGAGATGGCGGCAGCAGTTCGAAAATGCGCCACATTTATAGAGGAAAAGATTGGAAAGCACATAGATGTCACTACTATGGCCTACAACCGCCTCATGAACCATATCCGCCACATGGTATCAAGAGCCGCGACCGGAGAAAAATTAAAGGTTGATCTCAATCAGTTTATCGAGAAAAATTATCCGGAGTCATTCGCACTGGCAGGTGATATATGTAAGAGCTTGGAAAGGACTTAAATCATGAGTTTTTGGACAATGAGACAGGCTACCTTGCCATACATATCGAGCAGATTAAGTGTGATGAGATGGTAAGTGAATAATAAAATGTGAAAACCTTCCTGCACATTAGGTTATGTACAAATCTCTTGCAATGTGGTACACTACATAGTTGTATCAACAAACATCCGATACACAAAATACATATGAAATCAATTTAAAGGAGATATATATACCATGAAACTCGGCATCGTCGGACTTCCGAACGTCGGAAAGTCTACATTATTCAACTCACTCACAAAGGCAGGAGCGCTTTCAGCAAACTATCCTTTTGCTACAATCGACCCAAACATAGGTATTGTTTCAGTGCCTGACGAGAGAATCGTAAAGCTCGGAGAGCTCTATCACACAAAGAAGGTTACACCTGCAACAATCGAATTTGTTGATATCGCAGGTCTTGTGAAGGGGGCCAGTAAGGGTGAGGGACTTGGAAACCAGTTCCTTGCAAATATCCGTGAGGTAGATGCAATCGTACACGTAGTGCGCTGCTTTGAGGATACAAACATTATCCATGTAGATGGCTCTGTAGATCCTGCAAGAGATATCGAGACAATCAATCTTGAGCTTATTTTCTCGGATGTTGAGATTCTCGACAGGCGAATTGCAAAGATTGCAAAGCAGGCAAGAATGGACAAGACACTTGCAAAGGAGCTTGAGCTTGTTGAGGCAGTGAAGCTCATCTTGAGGACGGAAAGATGGCCAGAACCTTTGAAGTGCCTGATGATGAGGATGCACAGCTTTGGTTCAAGGGATATAATCTCCTTACAGCAAAGCCTACCATCTACGCAGCAAACGTATCAGAGGACGACCTCGCAGATGACGGCGCAAGCAATCCGCATGTTGCAAAGGTAAGAGAAATGGCAAAGGAAGAGGGCGCAGAGGTATTTGTTATCTGTGCACAGATTGAGCAGGAGCTTGCAGATCTCGATGAGGACGAAAAGAAGGAGTACCTTGAGGATTTAGGTGTTGAGTCAAGCGGTCTCGATAAGCTTGTAGCAGCCAGTTATTCACTTCTCGGACTTATTTCCTTCCTCACAGCAGGAGAGGATGAGTGCCGTGCATGGACTATAAAGAAAGGTACAAAGGCACCACAGGCAGCCGGCAAGATACATACTGATTTCGAGCGTGGCTTCATCAAGGCGGAGGTAGTCAACTATCAGGATCTTCTCGACAATGGAAGCCTTGCAGCCGCAAGAGAAAAGGGCATCGTAGGCATGGAAGGAAAAGAGTACGTTGTTAAGGACGGAGATGTAATTCTTTTCAGATTTAATGTATAATTTTATGAATAAAACGCTTTTATAAGCACAAAATCAAAAAGATACGCATAAGATAGACCAAGGGAGGTCTGTTTTATGCGTTTTCTGGATTTATGCGAAAAAGAGGTTGTGAGTGTGGAAGAGGGCAGATACATCGGCATGTGCGTGACCTTGAGTTTGACCCGGTCTGTGGCAAAATCTGTGCGATTATCGTGCCGGGACCGGGAAAATATATGGGAATATTTTGCAGGGATTACGAATATTGTATTCCATGGGTTAAAATTGTGAAAATTGGACCCGACATAATATTGGTGAATATATGTGAGTCTGATATGCGGCGTAAGCTGTTATGATAGTATAAAAGGAAACTATTCAGTGACATTGAAAACAAAAAAGTGCTGAAAAAGTCAAAATCAGTACAAAACATATTGACAATGAAAATTAGTATAGATATACTAAAATATGTATAGGTCTTTTTAAATACAGATGATGATTTGAAGTATTATAATGAGAAACAAAGATATTTTGCTTCTTCATATTATATGATATCTACGGAGGGTACAGCATGAAGTGTCCATTTTGCAGTAGTGACAACACAAGGTAATAGACTCAAGACCGGCTGATGACAACAGCTCTATCAGGCGCAGAAGGCTGTGCGATGATTGCGGCAAGCGTTTCACTACATATGAGAAGGTGGAGACAATCCCACTCATCGTTATAAAAAAGGATAACAACAGAGAGCAGTATGACCGCTCCAAGATTGAAAAGGGCGTGCTTCTTGCATGTCACAAGAGACCGATTTCAGCAGATACAATCTCAAAGCTTGTAGATGAGTCGAGATAGAAATCTTTGCCAGAGAGGAAAAGGAAATCTCTACATCACTCATCGGAGAGCTGATTATGGACAAATTAAAGGAGCTTGATGCGGTAGCATATGTGAGGTTTGCGTCAGTTTACAGAGAGTTTAAGGACGTCAACACATTTATGACAGAGCTTAAAAAGATGCTTGACACCAAATAGTGTTTATGCAGCAGGCAGCCTTGAATGAACAGATTAACAGGGAGACAGAGAATTTTATACTATGAGTTTTTTATACCCGGGAGAGTACATTGACTCGACATACAGCATAGATTTTGATAAATTATATAAGGATGGCTACAGGGGGGTCATTTTTGATATCGACAACACCCTTGTGACTCATGGTTCGCCTGCTGATGAGCGGGCGATTGCTTTGTTTAAGCACCTTAAGGAGCTTGGTTTTTCGTGCCTTGTGCTCTCAAACAACAAAGAGCCGCGTGTGAAGAGCTTTGCTAAGCAGGTTGGGATAAAGTATATCTACAAGGCAGGAAAGCCAAAGCCGTCCGGCTATCGTGCTGCGATGGAGAGGCTTGGCACAGATACGAAAAACACTCTTTTTGTGGGAGATCAGATATTTACAGATATCATCGGAGCTAATCTTACGGGCATCAGATCAATACTTGTAGCACCTATTGACCCACATGAGGAGATACAGATTGTGCTTAAGCGCTTTATTGAAAAGCCTGTAATTGCATGCTACAAGAGGCATTTAAAGAAAGTAAATAAATAATTTTTAACTAATAATTTAAAATTTGGAGGCATATATATTATGAAGATTGCAATCGGAAACGATCACGCAGCAGTTGAGCTTAAAAAGACAATAATGGAGTACGTTGAGAGCATGGGTCACGAGGTGACCAACTTCGGCACAGATTCAAGTGAGAGCTGCAATTACCCGGAGTATGGTGAGAAGGTGGCTAATGCAGTGGCGTCAGGCGAGTTTGACTGCGGAATACTGATATGCGGTACCGGTGTAGGTATCTCAATAGCAGCCAATAAGGTCAACGGAATCCGTGCGGCAGTTTGCTCAGACACAGCCACAGCACGCCTTGTAAAACAGCACAACAATGCCAATATCATAGCCTTTGGTGAGAGGATTGTAGGTGTTGAGCTTGCAAAGGATATCGTAAAGGCTTATCTGACAGCCGAGTTTGAGGGCGGCAGACACGCAAAGAGAATAGCTATGATATCGGATATCGAGGCTAGAAACTAATATAAAACCAATACAAATTCATACAATAGAAAATAAATACTTGAAATGTATTGCTTTTTATTGTAAAATGGACGAATGAGAGAGCTTAGGCTCGCACGATTTAAGGAGGAAGTAACTAATGATTTCAGCAGGAGATTTCAGAAACGGTGTTACTATCGAGTTCGAGGGAAACATCTATCAGATTATCGAATTTCAGCATGTTAAACCAGGAAAAGGTGCAGCATTTGTACGTACAAAGTTAAAGAATATCATCAGTGGTGGTGTTGTTGAGAAGACATTCCGTCCAACAGAGAAATGCCCTACAGCACACATTGATCGTAAGGATATGCAGTATCTTTATGCAGATGATGATTTCTATCATTTCATGGATGTTGAGACATATGACCAGATTGACTTACCAAAGGATGAGGTTGGCGATGCTCTCAAGTTTGTAAAAGAGAACGAGATGTGTAAGGTTTGCTCACACAAGGGCAATGTATTTGCAGTTGAGCCACCACTTTTCGTTGAGCTTACTGTTACAGAGACAGAGCCTGGCTTCAAGGGTGATACAGCAACAGGTGCTACAAAGCCTGCTACAGTTGAGACAGGTGCTACAGTTTATGTACCACTTTTTGTTGAGACAGATGATGTTATCAAGATTGATACAAGAACAGGTGAGTACCTTTCACGTGTATAATCTGTATTTTTATGAGTCTGCACATATTCCGGTATGCCCGGAGTATGTGCAGGCTTTTTTTATTTGTGTGCTGTGTGGCAGGTGAGAATCCCGACAGCAAGTGTCATAAACACATGCGACACAAGCATAGCCCACAGATATGCATCTATCCCATAGTGGGGGACGAGAAGCATAATCATCAGGATTCTTATTGCACAGGTGAGCAGATTGACGAAGAGCACCTGCTTTGCTTTACCCAGACCGTGCAGTATGCTGCAGAGCATTCCGCTTATGTGCATCAGTGGGCACAGAAAACACAGTCTTCTAAGAAAATATCCACAAAGCTTGGATGAAAAAAGAAAATCCCCTATAAAATCCGACAGCAGATAGAATATGCATGTAAAGATAAGACCAAAGCATAGTCCGAATAAGGCACAGGAGTTTATGGTTTTAGTGATTTTTGCATCCTTTCCGGCGGCATTCGCTTCAGAAACAGATGGCAGAAGCATCACGCAGGCACAGCTGCAAAGTACACCGGGAAATAAAAGCACGGGAAGGGTGAGACCGGAAATGGTTCCAAATATGTCAAGGGCCAATGCCGGTGATAGTCTGTAGAGCTTAAGAGTTCTCGGGATAAGCACATTTTCGGCGGAGGATGAAAAGCTTGCCAATATGTAGTTTAGTGATAAAGGAATGAAAAGCGCAGCCAGTCCATAGGCTGTTGTTTTCAGGCTCTTGACGGATATTTTAAAGTATGAGAAATCTTTTTTTATTGTGATAACGGAAAAGACGGTTGCACTCGCTTCGCCTGCCACGATGCCGTATATAGAGTATACAGGCTTAAAGCAGCTGCCACCGTCAGATAGTATTGCGTATATCAGATAGCAGGTGCCAATGCGCGCGGTCTGCTCAATTAATTGTGTGGCAGCGGGGATGGCTGCTTTTTTCAATCCATAATAGTATCCGTTTATGCAGGAATGGATAGCAGCGGGCAGAATTGAAAAGGACAGCGCCTTGACAAGCTCTGTACAGCGTGGCTCACTTAAAATACAAAGGCTTATGTAGTTGGCATTGGAATGCATAATAATTGTGAGTAAAAGAGCAGTGGTGGCTGACATAATTATTGCGCAAATGAGTATAATCTGCCTGTTTTGAGGCTTTTCGGCAACAAGCTTTGATGTAGCGGTCTGAAAGCCGTTGCAGCAGAGTGACATGCATACGGACATGAGTGGAATCACAAGCTGATAGAGTCCAAGACCTGTTGAGCCCATGACGTTATTAAGAAATATGCGAAAGAAAAAACCCATAAACCGACTGGTTGTACCGGCAAGTGTCAGGAAAATAGTTCCGGTCACAAGTGGATTGGATAAATATTTTTTTACAATCAAAAAATCACCTGTCATATGTTGTCTTAGAAGTATATGTGCTTCTTTGGATATATATGACAGATGATTATTTATTGTGTGTTAAACAGCTATTTTGCGCTAAACAATTATTATACTCTTATATGACCGGTATCGTTATATTAAATTTGTGAGATTAATCCATAAAGTGGCGGATAGCTTGGCTACGCCGTCATTTTCGTTTGTGTCGGTGACGTAATCAGCCTGTGCCTTAAGCTCATCGGTTGCATTTCCCATGGCCACGCCGATGTGTGCGGCTTTTACGATAGCCATGTCGTTTTCGGTGTCACCGACAGCCATTGTCTCATCAGCTGCTATATTCAGGATTTGAGCCAGCCTATGAAGTGCCACACCTTTGTCAACGCCTGCTTTTGTGAATTCCAGATTACCGTAGCCACCGCTTACGAGCGTGATTTCAGGGATTTTTTTCAGATGCTCAAATACTTCGTCGCGGCAGTAGTAGTTATCATTTACATCCTTTGGGAAATTGATGGTCATTTTCTGCATATGGTAATTGTTTTCGCGCATCATTTCAGTGATATCGTTTACACGTTTTCTGGTTGTCATGATGTATTCCTTAATAGAAGGAGGCATTTTGAGATCCTTTGCATCCTCGAGACACTTGTATGGAGAATAGCCACAGCCGTTTATGAAGGCATCCATATGAACGCGCTTTGTCATCAGGTAATCAATTATTGAAAACGCTGTCTTATCAGAAAGGCAGTTTTCGTAAAGACATTTTTGGGTGTCAATTTCGTAGATTGCACTTCCGTTTGCAGTGATAGCGTAGCGGATGCCGGTGCCCTTAATTGCCTCAAACGGCAGCCCTCCGAATGGACGACCGGTGGAGATGACCACATTTATCCCGGCAGCAGTTGCCTCTTTTATAGCTTTTATATTTTCCTTGGATATCTGACTTTTGTTGTTGAAAAGTGTTCCGTCAAGATCTAAAGCAATAAGTTTCATAAGAAATCCTTTCTTTTGTTTGAAAAATATAGTGTTTTAGTATATTATGGTGAATAGACTATTGATTTTTGTGTTTTAAAATCGGTTACAATGATAATATAAATTTTCACAAATTTCAAGGATGAAGAGCACATAGCTTTTGCTTTGAAATACTTTACACTGTGGAGTGAATAACAGCTGAAACAGAAAAGGAAACGAAATGACAAGAGAAGAATTCAGAAAATATATCAGAGAAAACATAGTTATCCTGGATGGAGCGACCGGTACAAACCTGATGGCAGCGGGCATGCCTGTAGGTGTGTGTCCGGAGGAATGGGTGATGGAGCATCCGCAGGTGATTCTTGATTTGCAGAAGGCTTATGTCGATAACGGCACGAATATTGTTTATGCACCTACATTTACAGGAAACAGGATTAAGCTTTTAGAATATGGTTTACAGGAGAAAATTAACGAGATAAATACCACACTGGTTGGCCTGTCAAAGCAGGCTGTCGGGGATAGGGCACTTGTAGCAGCAGATATGACGATGACCGGCAGACAGCTTTTTCCACTCGGGGATCTGATGTTTGAGGAGCTTTTGGAGGTGTACAAGGAGCAGGCGAGGATTCTTGATGAGGCAGGCGCAGATGTTTTTGTGGTTGAGACAATGATGAGTCTTCAGGAGTGCAGAGCGGCAGTGCTTGCTATAAAAGAGGTAAGCGACCTGCCTATTATGGTGACACTCACCTACAACGAGGATGGCAGGACTCTTTTTGGTACACCGCCTGAGACAGCAGTTGTTGTGCTGCAGTCACTTGGAGTGGATGCTATCGGTGTGAACGTGCTCGGACCGGGACCTGCTGAGATGATAGCGCTGGTTGAAAAAATGGCAGAGTACTCTACAGTGCCTCTTATTGCCAAGCCAAATGCAGGGCTTCCGGAGCTTGAGGATGGTAAAACTGTATACAAGATGACTCCGGATATGTTTGCCGATGCGATGAGAGGGCTTGTGGAGGCGGGAGCATCCATTGTCGGAGGCTGCTGTGGCACCACACCGGAGCATATACGTGCTCTCACAGAGCCGTAAAGTCAATGCCTGTTCATAAGCCGCTTGAGCATCATAGAAGAGTACTTGCGTCTGAACGAAAGAATGTAGAGATTGACTTAGATGGCAACTTTACCGTTGTCGGAGAGAGAATCAACTACAGGCAAGAAAAAGCTGCAGGCACAGCTTCGTGAGGGAAAGCTTGACCTGGTGCGCCAGATGGCTATGGAGCAGGAGACAAATGGTGCGGGAATACTTGATATCAATATGGGCATGAATGGTATCGATGAGAAGGAGATGATGAAATCGGTTATATATGAGGTTTCATCTACCGTGGACTGTCCACTTTGTATTGATTCAAGTTATGTGGAGGTAATAGAGGAGGCTCTTAAGATTTATCCGGGAAGAGCTCTAATCAATTCCATTTCTCTTGAGACTGAGAAGATGGAAAAGCTTCTGCCTCTTGCGGCAAAATACGGAGCAATGTTCATACTTTTACCGCTTTCGGATGCAGGTTTGCCGAAGGATGTCGAGGAGAAAAAGCAGATTATAAATACTATTTATGACAAGGCGCTTTCGCTTGGAATGGCACATGAGGATATCGTGGTGGATGGACTTGTTGCGACAATTGGTGCAAATCCAAAGGCCGCAATCGAGTGCTATGAGACCATTGCGTACTGTAAGGATGAGAAAAAACTTCCTACAATATGCGGCCTTTCAAATATATCCTTCGGACTGCCTGAGCGTATGTATGTGAACACAGCGTTTCTTACAATGGCCATATGCAAGGGACTCACCATGGCTATTGCCAATCCATCACAGGAGCTTTTGATGAATGCTGCATTTGCATCGGATATGCTGCTCGACAGACCTGACAGCGATATAGCATACATCGAGCGCATGAGCAGGCTTGCGGAGGAAAAGGCCCGGTATGAGACTGTTGTTGTGAAAAAGTCGGACAATGATGCGTCTGCTTCAAACGGCACATGCGCAGCAGGCAGTAAGGATGCGGTATTTCAGGCTGTCTTAAAGGGAAACAAGGGCAGTATAATTGATGAAGTAAAGAAAATGCTTTCTGATGGTGCAAAGCCTGACGAGATTATTAATAACAGCCTGATTCCGGCTATTAATGAGGTGGGAGAGCTTTTCAACCAGAAGAAATATTTCCTGCCACAGCTTATCGGCAGTGCAAATACCATGAAGCTTGCTATAGAACATCTCGAGCCACTGCTTGAGAAGAAAGACTCAGGTGATGATATGCCGACTCTTGTCATTGCAACGGTAGAGGGCGATATTCATGATATAGGAAAGAATCTTGTCGTGCTTATGCTTAAAAACTATGGCTACAACGTGATTGATATGGGAAAGGATGTGCCTTGTGAGGATATTGTCAACAAGGCGATTGAGACGAACGCGGCAGTTATCGGACTGTCAGCTCTTATGACTACCACCATGATGCGCATGAAGGATGTAGTGGAAATCTGCAAGGAAAAGGGCTGTAAGAGTAAGGTGGTAATCGGTGGAGCCTGCATTACACAAAGCTTTGCAGACGAGATAGGAGCCGACGGATATTCAAAGGATGCGGCGGAGTGCGTGAAGCTTGTGGAGAGACTTTTGAATAGTTAAAAATTTTTTTAATAAAATAAAAAAAAAGTTGTTGACAATAAGGTGCTGACTGTATATAATAATCAATCGGTTGACGACATGGGATCTTAGCTCAGCTGGGAGAGCATCTGCCTTACAAGCAGAGGGTCACAGGTTCGAGCCCTGTAGGTCCCATCCTTTTAAAGGATATCAATCAATATGGCGAGGTGGCTCAACTGGCTAGAGCGTCCGGTTCATACCCGGGAGGTTGAGAGTTCGAGTCTCTCCCTCGCTACTTTACTTCAACAGAAGTGACACGGGATCTTAGCTCAGCTGGGAGAGCATCTGCCTTACAAGCAGAGGGTCACAGGTTCGAGCCCTGTAGGTCCCATCCTTTTAGAGGTATCAATCAAATATGGCGAGGTGGCTCAACTGGCTAGAGCGTCCGGTTCATACCCGGGAGGTTGAGAGTTCGAGTCTCTCCCTCGCTACTTGTTAAGACTTGCAGTTGTTGCAGGTCTTTTTGTTATAAATAGTTACGAAACAGAAAGGGATAAGCATGATAAGACCTAAAATAGGACTTGACTGGGATGATGTGACAGCCCCATTCAACAGCATAGCCATAGATATGGCAAACAAAAAATATAATATCACCCCACCTCTTGCGCTGGATGATATAGATTCCTGGGAGAATACCGGCAGAGCCTCTGTCATAAAGGAATTTTACCGGGATAATACACTTTACGAGAGGCAGAAGCCTACGGAAGAGACAAAGCGGATGATAAGAAAGCTTATGGATATCGGAGAGGTCTATTTTATCACTGCGGTGGCACCGGGCTTCATGGGAGTGAGAGCGAGTCAGATAATGGAGGCATTTCCTGATTTTCCGACAGAAAATATCATACTTGGCAATGCAAAAAATCTCGTGCAGTTTGATATAATTTTAGATGACGCCATACACAATGTGCTTGAGACACCGGCCACGTATCCCGTGCTCATGCGAAAGCCGTGGAATTCAAAAATGACAGGACTGTTATCGGTCAATAATATCACAGAGTTTGTATATCTCGTGGAGCAGATAATAAATGCGTCATTATATAGAAATAAAAATATAAAGAATCCGTCAGTTGTGGCGCTTGTCGGACCATCAGGCTCGGGAAAGACAGCGCTCTCAGACAGCCTGTGCGCCATGGAGCAGTTTGAGAATCCGAAAACATACTGTACCAAGCCCGGAGATAAGCACAGGTACCTGACGGAGGAGGAGTTCAATGCACAGGATTTCTTTGAAAAGACAAGGTACGCCGGAATACAGTATGGCACCAAAATGGAGGATATAGAGGCGGTGCTTGCAAAGGGACACTTTGTCGTGATGCCGCTTGACATGTGCGGTGCCATTGCAATGAAACGTCATTTTCCTACTGTAATAGTGTATGTGGCACGTGACAAGGAGCTCTTAATCCGGGATATCATAGAACAGGATTACTCGATAGAAGAAAAGACACTGCGTATTCTGTCGATAGATGCAGAGAAACGCAACCGCCAGATATGTGACTATGCTGTAAATAACATGGATGTTGGTGCAGCTACTAGAGAGCTTTCTGATGTTTTGGAAAACAATTGCTTATAAAATATATTTATAGCAAGCTCTTAGTTATAAGTATTAACACTTTTCCTAGAAAGATGATATGATATGATTAGTTCAAGGGAACAGCATCCCGGAATTAAAATTAAAAACAAATAACATTAACATATCATTAATAGGAGGATATTAATATGAGCAAGAAACATTATGCAGACAGAAATTTAAAATTTGAGACATTACAGTTACATGTAGGACAGGAAACACCTGATCCGGTTACAGATGCGAGAGCAGTTCCAATCTACCTTACTTCATCATATGTGTTCCATAACAGTGAGCATGCTGCAGACAGATTCGGACTCAGAGATGCAGGAAATATCTATGGCAGACTGACAAACCCTACAGAGGATGTATTCGAGAGAAGAATTGCAGCACTCGAGGGTGGCGTGGCAGCACTTGCTGTTGGTTCCGGAGCAGCGGCGCTCACATATGCTTTCCAGGCAGTAGCACACGCAGGTGATCATATCGTTGCAGCAAAGAATATCTACGGCGGTACATACAATCTCTTGGCACACACACTTCCTGATTACGGAATTGAGGCTACATTCGTAGATCCATTCGATTATGATGGAATCAAGGCTGCCATCAAAGAGAATACAAAAGCTATTGAAATCGAGACACTCGGAAATCCAAACTCAGAGGTAGTAGATATCGAAAAAATTGCAAATATCGCTCATGAGGCAGGAATCCCACTTATCGTAGATAATACCTTTGCTACACCATATCTTGTCCGTCCGATTGAGTACGGTGCTGATATCGTGGTTCACTCAGCAACAAAGTTCATCGGTGGACACGGAACAACAATTGGTGGAGTTATAATTGACAGCGGTAAATTCGACTGGACACAGAATGATAAATGGCCATGGCTTGTAGAGCCAAACGTATCATACCACGGAGTAAGCTTTGCAAAGGATTGCGCACCGGCAGCATTTGCGACATATATCAGGGCAATTTTACTTCGTGATACAGGAGCAACAATTTCACCTGTTCATTCATTTATCTTCCTTCAGGGACTTGAGACACTCTCGCTTCGTGTGGAGCGTCATGTTGAGAATGCACTCAAGGTAGTTCAGTACTTAAAGGATCAGCCACTCGTAGAGAAGGTTAATCATCCATCTATTTCAGAGGATAAAGAGCAGCAGGAACTTTACAAGAAATACTTCCCTAACGGAGGCGGCTCTATATTTACATTCGAGATTAAGGGTGGAGCAAAGGAAGCGCAGAAATTTATTGACAACCTTGAGCTTTTCTCACTGCTTGCAAACGTAGCTGATGTTAAGTCACTTGCTATACATCCGGCTTCTACCACACACTCAGAGTGCAATGAAGCAGAGCTCTTAGATCAGGGCATCAAGCCAAACACAATCCGTCTTTCAATCGGAACTGAGAATGTGGATGATATCATTGAGGATCTTGATGAGGCATTTAAGGCACTTGCAGAGTAAACAGTTTTGCATGATAAATACTCCTTAAACGAATAAATAGTGATCATTATAAAAGGAATCGGAAAATATTAATCCGGTTCCTTTTATTGTGCCATGAAATATTATGGATTGGATTTTTTCGCGAACATTTTGACAACCTTTTAACAATTATTGATATTCGTGAAAATAAGTATATTATAGTCAGTGGTGTGAAACCAGATATAGTTTTAAATAATAAATAATATACATAAAGGAGACATTATCATGTTTGGATTTGGTCAGTTAATCGAAATATTAAAGAAAGACCCAAAGAAAATCGTATTCACAGAGGGAGAGGATCCACGTATCCTTGAGGCAGCTTCGCGTTTACTTGCAAGCAACTTCTTACATCCTATCCTTGTCGGAGATCCTGAGAAGATTAGTGCAAGCGCTGAGAAGAGCGGTTTCAATATCCGTGGAGCAGAGATTATAGATCCTATGAACTTTGACCGTATGGATGAGATGGTTGAATTATTCTGCGAGCTTCGTAAGAGCAAGGGTGTTACACCGGAGCAGGCTAAGGGAATTCTTTCATCAGCCAACTACTTTGGAACAATGCTTGTAAAGATGGGTATCGCAGACTCGCTTCTCGGAGGAGCTACATACTCAACAGCAGATACAGTTCGTCCGGCATTACAGCTTATCAAGACAAAGCCTGGCAACACAATCGTATCTTCATGCTTTATCCTTGTTCGTCCATCTGCAACAGGTGAGAATGAGGTGCTTGCAATGAGCGACTGTGCTATAAACATCCATCCTACAGAGGATGAGCTTGTTGAGATCGCAGGAGAATCAGCAGAGTGTGCTAAGATCTTCGGTATCGATCCAAAGGTTGCATTCTTAAGCTACTCAACACTTGGCTCAGGAAAGGGCGAGGACGTTGACAAGATGAGAAACGCAGCTCACAAGGCAAGAGAAAAATATCCAAATCTTCCAATCGAGGGAGAAATCCAGTTTGACGCAGCAGTTGCACACGTGTAGCCCGCACAAAGTGCCCACAGTCTGAGGTTGCGGGTCATGCAAATACATTTATCTTCCCTGATATCAACGCAGGAAATATCGGATACAAGATTGCACAGAGACTTGGTAATTTCGAAGCATACGGACCAATCCTTCTTGGACTCAATGCTCCAATCAATGACCTTTCTCGTGGATGTAATGCAGGAGAGGTTTACTCAATGGCTATCATCACTGCAGCACTTGCATAAGACATTTAATGGACTATTCCCATTTTAATAAAGACCGCTCCGGTTTGTCCGGGGCGGTCTTTTATTTGAAAAAAGTTACTGAAAATAATATCTTGGCGCAACAGAAGAAATAAGGTATACTATAGTTAAAAACTAAAATACAGAGCAATGACAGTTGACAATAACATGAGGTGTTGTATCTGATAGAAAGAGAGACGATATATGAGAGTAGGAATGGGCTATGATGTTCACAAGCTTGTTGAGGGCAGAGATTTGATTTTAGGAGGAGTGAAGGTTCCGCATACACTCGGGCTTTTAGGTCATTCGGATGCCGATGTACTGTTGCATGCGATAATGGATGCACTCTTGGGTGCAGCGCACTTGGCGATATCGGAAAGCATTTCCCGGATACAGACCCGGCATATGAGGGGATTTCTAGTCTTAAGCTTTTAGAGCATGTGAGAGACCTCATTGCAAAAAAAGGCTATGTGATAGAAAACATAGATGCGACAGTAATTGCACAAAAGCCGAAGCTTCGTCCGTATATTGAGCAGATGGAGCAGAATGTGGCTGATACGTTGCAAATCGCAAAGGAGCAGGTAAATATAAAGGCGACGACCGAGGAGTGGCTTGGTTTTACAGGCCGCGAGGAGGGGATTGCATCACAGGCAATCTGCTCACTTACAGGTCTCTATGAGGCAAGTATGCAGGTAGGAGGCGGATGTAGCGGCTGCAACGGCTGTCAGGCCGATTGATTTGAATATATAGGGAAAACATGCTAAAATAATAGGATAGTTATAAATCATCCAAAAGGAGATATAAATAATGGAGAATAATTTCAAGTTTTATAATACACTCACAAGACAGATTGATACTGTTGTTCCGCGTGTTGACGGCAAAATCGGCATGTATACATGTGGACCTACAGTTTACCATTTTGCACATATCGGAAATATCCGCTCATACATCATGGAGGATGTGCTTGAGAAGGCACTTCGCTATGTGGGCTATGATGTAAAGCGTGTCATGAATATCACTGATGTGGGACATCTCTCAAGCGACGGAGATACCGGAGAGGACAAGATGCTAAAGGGCGCAAAGCGTGAGCATAAGAGCGTCATGGAGGTGGCAAAGGAGTACACGGACGCCTTTTTCAAGGATTTCACGGCTGTACACAACAGGATGCCTGATGTCGTAGAGCCTGCAACCAACTGTATTCCGGAGTTTATCCATATGGTGGAGGTGCTTATTGAGAAGGGCTATGCCTATTTTGCAGGAGGCAATGTATATTTCGATACATCAAAGCTTGATGATTATTTTGTGTTTTCTTCAGCAGTAGAGAAGGAACAGCTTCAGGTTGGAGTGCGAGATGATGTCGAGGAGGATGTAAACAAGAAGAATAAAAATGATTTCGTACTCTGGTTTACACAGTCTAAGTTTGAGGACCAGGCTCTTAAATGGGACAGCCCATGGGGCGTCGGATATCCGGGCTGGCATATAGAGTGCTCATGCATCAGCATGAAGCATCTCGGAGAGTACGTGGATATCCACTGTGGCGGTGTAGACAATATTTTCCCACATCACACCAATGAGATTGCACAGTCAGAGAGCTATCTGGGACACGACTGGTGCAAGTACTGGTTCCATGTCAATCACTTAAATGACAGAGCCGGCAAGATGAGCAAGTCGAAGGGTGCAATCCTCACAGTTTCGGTGCTTCAGGAGAAGGGCTACAATCCGCTTGCCTACAGATTCTTCTGCTTACAGTCACACTACAGAAAGCCTCTTGAGTTTTCATTTGATGCGCTCGACAATGCAGTTGCGGCATACAATAAGATTGCAAAGCGTGTGGCAGAGCTTAAGGATGAGGGTGATATAGATGAGACAGCTTTTGCTGACTTTAAGAAGAAATTTACTGATGCAGTTTCAAATGATCTGAATACATCAATGGCTATAACCATAGTGTATGATGTGCTTAAGGCTGATATCTCAGACAGGACAAAGCTTGCACTTATCGATGACTTTGAGCAGGTACTTGATCTGGGACTTAGGGAATCAGGAAAGGCCTTACTTGAGGCAGCGTCATCTGTAGACAGTGAGCTTGAGGCATTTATCAATGATAAAATTGCAGAGCGTGCAGCCGCTAAAAAGGCAAAGGATTTTGCGACAGCCGATGCCATAAGAGATGAGCTTCTGGCAAAGGGGGTTGCCATAAAGGATACCAGAGAGGGAGTAAAATGGGAGCTTGTATAGTATGAAGATAGACTCATATATTAAGGAACAGTTTGGAATAAAGGATGTTGATATAAGGACATACTCGCCGCTTACACTTGCATATATCGGTGATGGCATATTTGATATTGTCATCCGCTCAGTTGTGGTGGGAAAAGGCAATACAAAGGCAAATCTGCTTCATAAGCACACAAGTAATATAGTAAAGGCACATACGCAGGCTCTCATGATAGAGGCACTTTTACCTCATCTGACAGAGGAGGAGAGTGATGTGTATCACAGGGGGCGCAATGCCAAGTCACCTTCCATGGCAAAAAACGCTACAATGGCTGATTACAGGAAAGCTACAGGGCTTGAGGCGGTCATGGGCTATCTTTATCTGAAGGATGATTTTGAGAGGGTTGTTTCACTCACTAAGCTTGGAGTGGAGCTTTTAGGAATTGAAATATAGCACAAAATAAGAGGAAAATATGGATAACAACAATAAAGAAAAATTTCATGAGAATTATATAGAGGGCAGAAATGCTGTGCTAGAGGCTTTCCGTTCGGGAAAGACAATAGACAAGCTTTTTGTGCTTGACGGCTGTCAGGACGGACCAATAAAGTCAATCACAAGAGAGGCCAGAAAGCATGATGCAATCATAAACTATGTTGCAAAGGAAAGACTTGATCAGATGTCTGAGACAGGCAAGCATCAGGGTGTCATTGCAGTTTCAGCAGCATATGAGTATGCCGAGGTTTCGGACATACTGGAAAATGCCGAAAGAAAGGGCGAGCCGCCTTTTATCATCATACTTGACGGTATAGAAGATCCACACAATCTTGGTGCAATAATCCGTACCGCAAATCAGGCGGGTGCACATGGCATCATCATACCAAAAAGGCGTGCAGTGGGACTTACTCCTACAGTGGCAAAGACGTCTGCAGGTGCGATAAACTATACACCTGTTGCCAAGGTTACCAATATCTCAAATACTATAAAGGAGCTTAAGGAAAAGGGCATGTGGTTTGTATGTGCTGATATGGGTGGCACTACCATGTATGACTTAAACCTCACAGGTCCTATAGGTCTTGTAATAGGCAATGAGGGTGACGGAGTCAGCAAGCTTGTAAAGGAAAACTGTGATATGACAGCTTCTATTCCTATGGTGGGCGATATTGACTCACTGAACGCATCGGTTGCGACAGGCGTGCTTGCATATGAGATAGTCAGACAGAGACTTAAGAGTGGAAAGTAGATTACATGTCGCGGGATGAGTGGTGTGTATTATGAATTGTATATTTATAGAATAGGAAGCATATAGTGGAAGATTACAGCGCATATACGGATGAAGAGCTTATTATGAGGATTCATAATGACAAAAATGACCATGGTGACAACAATGAAATCATGGACTATATATTGGAAAAGTATAAGCCGCTTGTGCGTAAAAAGACAAATGCACTCTACCTGATAGGCGGTGAGAATGATGACCTTATTCAGGAGGGCATGATAGGCCTGTTTAAAGCGGTCAGAGACTATAAGAGCGACAAGGAAGCATCTTTCTACAGCTTTGCACAGCTATGCATCACAAGGCAGCTTAGCTCGGCGCTTGAGGCTTCAAACCGAAAGAAACATATGCCGCTTAACACATATATATCCTTTTCGCAGAGTGACAGTGATGGGACAGAGTTTGAAGAAATACTGCAAGATGATATTGCAAGTCCTGAGCAGCTTCTCATAGAGAAGGAAAAATTTAAGGAATTTAAGGAACAATTGTGGAATAAACTGAGTAATATGGAGAAAAAAGTGCTACAATTGTATCTGGAAGGAAATAATTATACAACGATAGCGCATATGCTCGGAAAATCAGATAAATCAATTGACAATGCACTATCCCGTATCAGACAAAAGCTAAAAAGAAAGTAGGTGAAGCTTGTTATGGAGTTTTCAAGAATAGGTGAACACACTATAAAATGTGTTATTTCAGAAGAAGAAATATATGATCTGGGATATACAATGGATGAAATTATGAGCAATGGCGAGCGCACCCAGGAATTCATGAACCAGATATTTGACATGGCTTCAGAAGAGTTTGGAACTGATTTTAATTCGGGAATCAAGACTGTGAGAGCAGATTTTTTGGCGGATCACACACTTTCTCTGACATTTTCTGAACACCCTGCTACTGAGGGAATGATGGAGCATCTTAAAGATATCGTTAATGGACTGCTTAATTCGCTGCCGGCTGAGGCTGCAGAGAATGAGAAAAATAAAAAAGGCAGGACAACTGCAAAAAAGCAGGATATGGTGTCTGTTGTAATGTTCATTTTTGAAAAATTTGATGTGGCTGTCAGATTTGCAAAGATGATTAAAGGACTGCCAATGCCATTCTCACAGCTTTTTAAGTTTGAGGGAGAGTACTTTATGAGCATGGATTTATCGGGCTATGATGAGCATGAGCTTGAAAAGATGTCTGTCATAGCAGATGAGTATGCAGATGATATCATTGCAGGGGCTGACAAAAGGGCTTTTCTTATGGAGCATGCAAAAGTTATTCTTGATGACAAGGCTATTGAGAGTCTTGCGCAACTGTGAAGGTACTGAACAGTTACAAAAATATAATAAAAACAAGGTCTGTCAGCTATACTGACAGACCTTGTTTTGTATGTAAATATTATCTAGCTTGAGCTTACTGTACTTTGCAACTGCCTCATTGTCTATTAAATCTCCAACAGTCAGCCTGAATGTCACCTTGACAATATCTGTTCCGTTACACAACTCATCCGGTATATCAGGGTTTTTAAAAATATCAAAGGAAATGTTTAATTTTTTTGAATTTATGTTAAAATAGTTTCAATAAGGAGATTACAATATGGGTGAAACAGAATATTCAGAAGACAATTAAACTTAAGGTA
>ENA-OQMZ01000171-OQMZ01000171.1-human-gut-metagenome-genome-assembly--contig:-NODE-171-length-27916-cov-3.417107_pt1 | contig 27916 bp, 44 predicted proteins | sample MGYA00242621_ERZ504862 | MGnify/ENA primary metagenome ERZ504862 (study PRJEB26092, sample SAMD00036393) | human gut metagenome | host: Homo sapiens | study: EMG produced TPA metagenomics assembly of...
TTTCCGTTTTTAGGATATTTCAGCGTTATAACCGCTGTCAGCCGTTTTGGCAATAAGCTGTTAATTTCAGCCTCATCTCCGACTGCTTAGGAGGACGAAGAAGATTTCTGCGCTGAAATCCGTGATGTTGCAACCGCTCAAACCGACAAGCATTGAACCGAGAACCAAAGCCGAAATCAGCTTTTTAATCTTCACAAAAATCCCTCCCGTCTTTATTTATGGGGCTGTCAAGCTTTTGTCTTGCAATAAGATACTTGATTTTTATGCCCTCTTCGGAGAACATTTTTTCATGCTCTGTTTCAATATTATCGGTAACATCGCTTGCGTGCAAATCACGGGTGAGATACAAAATTTCATATCCGCTCTGCTCAAAGTATTCAAGACTTTCGTCAAACAGCTCGTCATCATCGGTTTTGAAACGGATTTCGCTGCCAGGCTTCAAGAATGTTTTGTACATTTCAAGCTTTTTGTAGTATGTAAGTCTGCGCTTTTTGTGCTTTGCTCTCGGCCACGGATTGCAGAAGTTGATGAAAAGTCTGTCAATCTTATCGTCAGCCGTAATGATTTTGTCAAGCATTTCAACATTGTACTTTACAAGTAAAAGATTTGTAATATCATCCTGCGTTTTGCCGGCGTCCTCAAAAAGCTTTACAATTGTTCTTCTGCCGACGCCGAGCATATCAACCTTGATGTCAAGTGCGATAATGTTTTTGTCGGGATTTTTAAGCGCAAGCTGTCCCGCAAAACCGCCCTTGCCGCAGCCGATTTCAAGATACAACGGCTGTTCCTTTTTGAAAGCCTGCATCCATTTTCCGGCGTTTTCTTCTGGATTCTTTACATAAAAATTGCAAACGGAAAGCTCCGGTTCTGCCCATTTCTTTTTTCTGATTCTCATAATACCTCATTTTGCGGTGCGTACAGACGGCGCACTACCACATATAGTAATTTACCGTATCATTATATCAAATTGTAACAAATTATGCAACAAATATTTTGATAATGATGCTTACAGGTTAAATAAATTTAATCATATCGTCACAGGATTGCGATTTTGTAAAAACAATCTCGGAAAATTCTTTTGAAAGCTTGTTTACAAGCGGTAAAATTACAATATCTTCACTTTTGAAGTGACCTGCGTCAATAATGTCAATTCCGAGTGAATTTGCGGCGATAATCTCATGGTGCTTGATTTCTCCCGTGACAAGCACATCAACACCCGCCAAAGCCGCATCAAACACATTTGACCCGCCTGCACCCGACGATACGGCAACCTTTTTAACCCTGTCTTTAATGTCGGTGTAGCGAAGTCCCTTGCAGTCAAGATTTTTCTTTGCAAGCTTTGCAAAATCGTGAATATCGGTTTCGCTTTCAAGCTCGCCCGTGAACATACACTCGCCAAGTTCCGACAGCACGGGGTTTTTGACTCCGAGTGCGTCTGCAAGGCAGATGTTCACTCCGAACTTTTCTCCGAGATCAAGGTTGGTGTGCATACAAACGGCAGAAATGCCTTTTGTGCAAGCAGATAGGGAACGGAAGAAGGCGAAAGCCTTTTTATCGGGGCAAAAATTACGGGATGATGACTGATAATCAGCTCACATCCCAGACTTTCCGCCTCATTCACAACATCTTCCGTAATGTCAAGAGCGACAAGCACACGGCTTACGGCTGTGTATTTGTCGCCCACAATAAGCCCTGCGTTGTCAAAACTCATCTGAGTTGCACAGGGCGCAAATTCTTCAAAAAAATTAAGTATATCGTTTATGGTTTTCACTTAAAGCTCTCCTCAAGAATGCGTGCGGTTTCGGCACAGACAGGGTTGCCCTTAGCCTGTTTTAAAAGTCTGCGCACACAGCCTTCAATAAATCTGCGATGCATGGAGTTGTTTTTCGGATCAAGTCCGTAAAGAAAAAGGTTGCTTTCGGATACCGTGCAAACCTCACCGCTGTATTCGGCAAGAATTACCGTGTAGCACTTGTTTGCGGCAGTACAGCAGTCACGCTTGATAACGCTGAAACCGTTTGCAAACAGCCAACGCATAAGCTCTTCACTTTTGGTCATAGGCTGAAGAATAAAGTGCTTTGACCTGTCCTTTGAATACTCCCAGTTTTCGATAATCTGCGAAATGAGTTCTCCGCCCATTCCTGCAATTACTATGTCATCAGCCTCATCACCCGAAATTTTTTCAAGACCGTTTGAAAGCCTTGCTTCAATTCGATTGTTAAGACCGCTGTTGTTAATTGTTTCAATTCCCCGTTCAAGGGGCAGGGGGTTGATGTCGGCGGCAATCGCTGTGTCGCATCTGCCAATACGGCACAGCCACACCGGAAGATAGGCATGGTCTGTGCCGATATCGGCAACCTTTGCTCCGTCACGCACAAAGTCCGCACAAAGCGCAAGACGGTTATCAAGCGAAAAATCAGATGCGCCGTTCATTATGCAATTGCTTTGTTAAGGTCTGCAACGAGTGCGTCTGCATCTGCACCGTGTACCATACAAGCCTCTTCAATCGTTTCGCCTCGTGATGCAGGACAGCCAAGGCAGTGCATACCGATGCTGAAGAAAAGCTCTGCTGTGTCGGGGTACTGATCAAGAACATCACCGATTATTGAATTCTTTGTAATTTCCATTATAAAAAACCTCCTGTGTCATGAAACTGCAACATCGCTTTGATGTTGCACTATAGTAGTATAGCATAAAGCCGTACTTTTTAAAAGTGATATTTTAAATTTTTGTGTAAGGTATAAGTCTTATTTTGCCCAATATTTGCGGTCAAGACTGCGGTATTGAACCGCCTCAAGAACATGCTCGGAGCGGATTATTTCCGATTCGTCCAAATCGGCAATGGTTCTTGCAACTTTCAAAACCCTGTCATACGCTCTTGCGGTAAGTCCAAGACTTTCAAAAGCGTCCTTGAGCGTCTTTTCAGCCTCTTTATCAATTACGCAGACCTTTTCAAACTGCTCTGCGTTAATTTTTGCGTTGCAGGTTGTTTTACTGCCCTTAAATCTTTCACGCTGAATTTCTCTTGCTCTGTCGGCTCTCTTTTTGATGTCGGCTGAACATTCGGCAGATGAAGCGTCACGCAGTTCTTCAAATTTCACGGCAGGCACTTCTACATGGATATCAAAACGGTCGAGAAGCGGACCCGAAATGCGGTTGAGGTAGCGTTTTATCTTCTGTTCCGAACAGGTGCATTTTCTTGTCGGATCACCGTAATATCCGCACGGACATGGGTTCATTGCGGCAACCACCATAATCGAACACGGATAGGTGCATTTCTGACCTGCTCTTGAAATTGTGATAGAGCCGTCTCAATCGGTTGACGGAGTACCTCAAGCGCCGTTCTTGAAAATTCGGGCAGCTCGTCAAGGAACAGCACACCGTTGTTTGCAAGTGAAACTTCACCCGGTCTGATAGTTCCCGTACCTCCTCCGCCGAGTCCTACGGGCGTTACCGTGTGGTGAGGCGAACGGAACGGCCGTGTTGTGATAAGTCCGTCATGCTTTAGCGTTCCTGCAATTGAGTGGATTTTTGTCGTTTCAATCATTTCGTCAAAGCTCATATCAGGCAGAATTGACGGAACTCGTTTTGCAAGCATACTTTTGCCCGAACCCGGAGGACCTATGAGCAGAATATTGTGACCGCCGGCAGCGGCAACTTCAAGCGCACGCTTCACCTCAAGCTGACCCTTTACCTGGGAAAAATCCGGAATGTAGTCCCGTTCTTCCGTGGGAGAATGTGTATTCGGCTTGGCAGGTGACGGTTCGAGAATGTGATTGAGATAATCTTTCAGTTGAAGAATGTTGTCAATACCATACACTTCAATTCCGTCAACAACAGCACCCTCGCTTGCGTTGGCTTTCGGAACATAAATTTTCTTTATACCGCATTCCTTCGCTTTGATTACCATGGGCAGAACTCCGTTGATTCCTCTGACTTCTCCCGAAAGCGAAAGCTCGCCTATGAATGCGCAGTCGGAGATGTTGCTCTTAATCTGATTGAGCAGTATAAGAATTGCAACGGCAATCGGCAAATCGTAAATAGGCCCTTCTTTTTTGATATCGGCAGGGGCAAGGTTCACGGTCATATGTGCGGCAGGATATCTGAATCCGCAGTTCTTTAATGCACTGAGAACCCTGTCCTTGCTCTCACGCACGGCGGCGTCGGGCAGACCGACATATCAAATTCCCGTGTGCCGTTGTACATTGACGCCTCAAGCTCAACCTTGTAGCCGTCCATACCGCTCACGCCAAAACTGTTGCAGGTAACAACCATAAAAATTCCCCCGAACCGATAAATAAAAATCGTAATAAATTAATAATATAAAGTATAACATTTTCTGCTTCTCTTAACAAGTTTCATAATGTATGTAATTCCGACTTTATTTCGGCTATTTTGCACAAATAATTTCCATATCATAATGCAATATTACAGAAATTGCTTTCGGGTTGTTGACATTTGTGCGTTTTTGTTATACTATTAAGCGTATAAGAATAAGTATTAGGGGCAGGTTATGACCGAATTGCAAAAATCCTACGGTACTTTATCCGACGCACAGCTTGCAAATTTTGTGAGTCTTGGTGATGACCGTGCTTTTGATGAGCTTGTCGTAAGATATCTTGACACAATCAGCATAATTGCACGAAAGTTTTCGGCAGAGGGCTATGAACACAATGACTTTGTTCAGGAAGGACTTGTGGGACTGCTTTGTTCCTGTAAAGCCTTTGACCAAAACGGCGGTGCAAGCTTTAAAAGCTATATGTCGGTTGTTGTTGAGAGAAGATTTATTTCTATAATCAGACGGGGAGAACAGAAAAAAGCCATTCCCTCATCAAGCATTGTTCCGATGGACGATGTGGGCGAGTCAATTGAAGATTCCGCCAAAACTCCCGAAGAACTTTTGATGTGCAGAGAACAGCTTGACCAGTTGCTGTTGCGACTTCAAAGTGTGCTGTCAAAGTCCGAATACGATGTTCTTATGCTCTACGGCAACGGCTTGAGCTATAAGGAAATTGCAGAAAAGCTTTCCGTAACCGAAAAGGCGGTTGACAATGCCTTGCAAAGAGCAAGGAAAAAGGTTCACGGCGGTCTGAATGTCGGCTGAGCGGTGAACCGAAAATTAATATTTGTCCTTAACAGTATTGCGGTGCAACTCCGCACGGGGCAACAAACTAACCTCCGAGAGGTAGAAAAAGAGAGGTAAATACCAATGTACGAAGATAAGACACTTGTCTGCAAAGAATGCGGAAAAGAATTTGTTTTTACTGCAGGAGAGCAGGAATTTTACGCTGAAAAGGGTTTCACAAACGAACCGCAGCGTTGCAAGCTTGCAGACAGGCTCGTAAAAATGCTGCCAAGACAGAGAGAGAGTTCTTTGAAACCGTTTGCGCTGAATGCGGCGGAACTGCAAAGATTCCTTTCAAGCCTGTTGAAGGCAAAAGCTACTATTGCAGCGAATGTTTTGCAAAAAGAAAAGCAGCTGAATAATTAATTGAATTTTTATTGTTTTAGTTTAATTTCTCGTAACTGAGGTTAAATATTTTAATTTTAAAAGCTTGATTATCTTCAGACTAATTTCAAATTAAAAAAGCTAAACACAAAAACGGTGGGCATCTGCTCACCGTTTTTTTGTGTTTGGATATTTTGATTGTTCAATTTTTACTTTCGGGTGTGTTGCATAATTGTAAAGTGCGAGGACGATTAGGGTGATGATGTAAAATGTGAAGTATTGCAAAGTGTTAAATAAAATATTCAGAACATCGGGAACATCGAATATATTATTAATTCCAAATGTAAAGTCGCTAATATTCCTCAAGTTCAAAAATATTGAACCTACAATACTTGAAATGCACATCATAACGGAACACAGCATGAAGTTAATTTTGTTCAGAAGTATGCAGTTGAGCGTCATAATTCCAAGTCCGGCAAAATAAACGGCAGGAATCAAACATCCTGCAGAGTCGGTCAAGTAACAAAGCCCCCAACAAATATTCAGCAAAAAAGCACTATCGTAATTATAATTTGTGTTGATTTTTGAAGTTGAAAGTCATTGTGAGTTGCCTTGAATTTTACTATGGCTGAAATTAATGCCATAAACAGCAAAATGGCTATTTGACTGCTTAAGAACATTAAAGTAATCAAATCAAAGCTTATTGTCACACCCACAATTGAAGTTGCAATTGCAGACACAATTGCCGGCATAAAGCAGATTGCGTTTTGTTTCGGACTTTTGAGCATTGCGCAATTTAAACTGCATACAACAATTGTCAGCAGTATAAACGGAATAAGTAAAGTCCAAGAAAATATATAAGCACAAGCCGACAGAATAGCAACAATAAAATTTGCCGTAAACAAAATGAAAAAAATTGTATTGCCATTTTTCATAATATCACCTATAACTTGTAATGCAGTAAATGAATAAGCCGATTATCATAAGAATAGGAATGCCGACACTGTACGGGAAAAAGAATGCAAAAGCCACACCGAAAAGGATACTGTAGAATGGTGTTGAAATCAGCGAAAAAACAATTGATTTGCCGACCTTTGTACCTGTATCGCATTCAAACTTTTTAAACATTGTAAAATAAGCAATAACAGCTTGAATCAAAAAAATAAAAACAATACTTCCTATGCTGAATGAAAGATAGCAAGTTAAGTCAGGAAACGGAAGATTAAAAAGCAGTATTGCTGTCATATGCAAAACAAAAAATATCGGGTAAATTATTATGTGATTCTTTTTGCCGATGTTTACTTTGTTTTTGTAACCCGCACTTTTTTCCGTATGGCAAAATGCCGTTGTAACAGAAAGTATGGCAAGAAGTACAGATAAAATAATTATGGTTGTTAAGATTTCGGGATTTGAGTTTTCATTCATAATATCACTTCGTTAAAATCAGCAGGGGTAGAGAGCTACTGCGACCATATACATAATTATCGGTAAGTTGGCGGCAATAATATAGTATGGAGTACATATTGCCGCAAAAATTGCAGCCTGTTTGGCTCTTTCTTTTTTTGAACAGGAAATTTTCTTGAATACTATTGCTTTGACAACAAGAAATTCAATTATGCCTGCCACCAATATTAAAGATAAATAAGAAAATTTTGGGATTGAGATGCGGTAGTAATCAGTCGCGTCTGCAACATATGCAACAGCTATTGCGGTTAATGACGCAATAAAGTTATAATTGTAAAAATAACAGCTATTATTCCGTAACATTTGTTGTTTATAAGTTTTTTATCTGCTTCATTAGCTTTTTTCTTGGCAAAATGTGTAGCAATGCAGATTGTGATACAAGTAAAAAATAAAGCCGCAAGAATGTTTACTAAAATAGCGGTAAGAGTTGCCGAGTTAAGCATAAATCATCTCTCCTTAAACACAAAATCAAAATATAATACTGTCAATAATCATATCTACAATCATTCCGTAGGGAATCAGAAATTCATAAGGTGCATTTGCAAGTGCGGTGAAAAACGAGAGTTTTATTCTTTTATTTTTAGAAACTTCAAAATCTTTGTAAACGAATTTGTAATTGATAAGAAACAGCATTGGAATGCTTAGAATAACTAAAATAAAGAAAGGTATAACATACGCACCGTACTCATTACCGATTGTATTGTACCATGGACCTAAAAAAGACATCGCAAGTGCAACCAAAAATCCTAAAAGCAATTCTACTATATTTTCTAATATATTAAGGTAACCCGATATACTTATACTGCAAACCACCACACCTATAACAAACAAAACAACTAATGCCAACAAAATATAGTTCGTTTCCAAAGTATGTAACGCAACTTTTTGAATTCAAAATCACCTTTATACGGCTTTTTTGAGAGATATTTTGAAATACCATAGTTTACAGCAAAGGTTTTAAAAATACCTCCGCCGAGAATTACAACAGTAAGCAACATATATAAGATGAATTTCAACATAAAATCACACTCCTTTTTAAGCAATTGAACTAATTCATTAGTACAATTATATAATACAATATCTCTGTACAATTGTCAATCGGAAAACACAAAATTTTTTGTTTAATTTCAAATGCTTTTTGCAAAAATTTGTATTGAACCGCCCGAATAACATACTTGTTGTCAAATTTGCTTATATAATGTATAATAATAAAAGTAACGATACCGAGAAGGTGATTGCCGTGACGATTGAAAAAATTAAGAGAATTTATGCATCTACCGCAATTTACAAGTTTTCGCAGGGACTAAAGAACGCTGAAACCGATGACTTTGATTCAGCGTTTGACAATGTGCTTGATTTTTTCGGAAACAAATCGAGGAAGACGCTCTTAAAATTGAATGTTCGGGCGATGAGGTTAATATGATGTTCCTCGATTTTGTAAGAATGTTATCGTCAACCCGTCACCTTGCAATGTGTGTGTTTGTAAACGGCAATGCCGATGTTGATACAGTCAAAAGACTTGAACGCTTTTCGGGTTGGTCGGAGTGCTTTAAGGTTGTTCGTGATATGAATAAACATGATGACAAAATCTGCATCTACATAGGTTTTATAAATTGGTTTGACGGTGAAATTTACGATGTTGATTACACGGTTAATGTAATTTTGTAAGGTCAAATTGCTTGAAAAGTCAGACTTTATCGGATAAAAATCGAAAGTCAGAAAAAGTCAAAAATATTTTAAAATATTAGGAAACGAGAGCATAAGTGAGAATTCGTGAGAATTTCAAAGCTTATGCTTTAATTTTTGACTTTAATTGACTTTGACTTTCTCTGACCTTGATATTATAATGTAGTCAAACAAATGAAAAGAGGCGACCAAAATGAGAATGAGCGATTTGGTGGCACAGTACATTATAGAGATGCTTGACCGTGAAAACGGCAGTGCGGAGATTCAGCGAAACGAACTCGCCGGCAACCTCGGATGTGTACCGAGCCAAATCAATTATGTTATAACCTCCCGATTCACTCCCGAAAAAGGCTACATTGTAGAGAGCCGTAGGGGCGGCGGCGGATTTATCCGAATAAGCCGTGTGAAGATGGATAGAGGTACGGCGCTTATGCATATAATAAATTCGATTGGAACAACACTTGACAAGGCAAGTGCAGAGGCAATGCTCAAAAATATGTTGCAAAGAGATATGATTGAGCTTACATCGGCAAGGCTGATAGCCTCGGCGTTGTCCGACAGAACGCTTACAAATGTTGAACAGAGTAAACGAGATGCCGTGCGAGCGGACTTGTTCAAGAATATGTTGCTCACATTAAGTTGATTTTGAACGGAGGCAGTTATTATGAAATGTCAAAAATGCGGTGCTAACAATGCTAATACTCATGTAAAGACCGTTATCAACGGTGAAATTAAGGAATATGATTTGTGCAGTGAATGTGCAAAGAAAATGGGATACACAAACATCTTCGGTAACTTTGAGGACGAATTTTCTGGACTTCTCGGAAGTTTCTTCGGCAACAGCCTTCCCGCAAGAACTCAGGCAACACGCTGTGACTTCTGCGGAAGCTCATATTCCGATATTGCAAAGTCGGGTCATGTAGCTGTGCAAAATGTTACGAAATTTTCGGCGACCAGCTTCTTCCTTCAATCAGAAGAATCCACGGCAACACAACCCATTGCGGTAAGAACAGCCGTTTCGGTACAAAGAAAGCCGAAAAGAGTGCCGAGATGACAAAGAAAGATAAAATTAAGGCACTTAAAAAGGAACTCGACAAGGCAATTTCGGAACAGAATTTTGAACATGCCGCAGAGTTAAGAGATCAGATTAAGGAAATGGAGGCTTAATTATGAGTAACGAAGTAATTTCCACCAGAGTAAGACTTGCAAGAAACCTGAAAGATTACCCGTTTCCGTGCCGACTGTCCGAACAGGGCAGAAAAAAGGTTATTGAAAAGGTCACAAGTGCAATCAGGGACAGCAACAGCTCAATTGCCTCGGATTTCAATCTGATTAAGCTTGATGATTTGACAGAGGCACAGGGTGTGTCACTTGTTGAAAGACATCTTGTAAGTCCCGAATTTATCAGCGAAACAGAGGGCAGAGCATTGCTGTTGAGCAAGGATGAAAGCATGAGCATTATGATTAACGAGGAAGATCACATAAGACTTCAGGTTATCACAGACGGCTTGTCGCTTGAACAGGCATATGATACAGCCGATAAGCTTGACACCCTGCTTGATGAAAACCTTGAATTTGCTTTTGATGACAAGCTCGGTTATCTTACACAATGCCCTACAAACCTCGGCACAGGCATGAGAGCCTCTGTTATGCTCCATCTGCCGGCACTTGAAAAGAGCCGTACAATCGGCAGAATTGCAGGCAACCTTTCAAAGCTCGGACTTACAATCCGTGGTGCTTACGGTGAAGGCTCAGAACCCAGCGGTTCGCTTTATCAGCTTTCAAATCAGGTAACGCTCGGTATCTCCGAAAAAGCCGCAATTGAAAATCTTGAGAACATCACAAAACAGCTTGTTTCTCAGGAACAACAGGCAAGAGAAAGACTTGCAAAGAGTATTGATATTCAGGACAGCGTAAGCAGAAGCTTAGGCTTGTTGAAATCGGCAATGGTTATGACCCATGACGAGGCTTTAAAGCTGTTGTCAAATGTTCGTTTCGGCATTTTGTCGGGACAGATAAAAGATGTTACCGCAGAGGTTGTTGACTCTCTTATGGAAAAAATTGAGCCTGCAACGCTTATGGTAAACTCAGGAAAAAATCTTTCCGCACAGGAAAGAGATATTGAAAGGGCAAAAATTTTAAGAGAGGCTCTTTCATAAAAATAAGTAGTTAATACATTATCCACAAGGAAGGGTGATGATTTTATGTATCAGTTCAAAGGTTTTACAGAAAAAGCAAACAAGGCGCTTAATCTTGCGATTGAAAGTGCAGAGGAGATGCGCCACAACTATGTCGGTACAGAACATATTCTCTACGGACTCGTAAAAGAGGGCAGCGGTGTTGCCGCAACCGCTCTTAATGAGTGCGGAGTAACGGAAGATGCTCTCCGTGAAAAGCTTGAATCCATTAACGGTACAATGTCGCTCGTTGAGCTTACTCCCGATGATTTTACTCCCCGTACAAAGAGAGTTCTGAGAGCCGCAGTTATCATTTCTTCAAAAACAGGCTACACCTATGTAGGCACAGAGCATTTGCTCCTTGCAATTCTTTCGGAGAGCGACAGCTACGCAGTTGCTTTTCTTGAAGAACTCGGTGTATCTGTTGAAAGACTTGCACAGGCTGTGTCAAAAGGTATGCAGGGCGGTGCAGATGACGGTTTCGGCGGTTTTGAAAACGAATCCGCTCCGAACGGTTCACAGAAAGGCGGTTCGGCTCTTGATAAATTCGGCAGAGATCTTACTCAAGCCGCAAAGAACGGCGAAATTGATCCTGTAATCGGCAGAGAAAAGGAAATCCAGAGGGTTATCCAGATTCTTTCCCGCCGTACAAAGAACAATCCTGTTCTTATTGGTGAACCCGGTGTAGGTAAAACTGCGGTTGCAGAGGGACTTGCACTTGAAATTGCAAAGGGCAATGTGCCTGAAATTCTTAAAGACAAGCGAGTTGTCAGCCTTGACCTCACAGGTATGGTAGCAGGTGCGAAGTACAGAGGTGACTTTGAGGAGAGAATCAAGGCGGCTATTGACGAGGTTAAAAAGTCAAAGAACACTATCCTCTTCATTGATGAACTTCATACTATCGTTGGTGCAGGTGCCGCAGAGGGCAGTGCAGACGCCGCAAATATCCTTAAACCGTCACTTGCAAGAGGCGATTTTCAGGTTATCGGTGCAACAACTCTTAACGAGTACAGAAAATATATTGAAAAAGATGCCGCTTTGGAGCGTCGTTTCCAGCCCGTAAAGGTTGGCGAGCTACTCCCGAACAGGCTGTACAGATTCTTAAAGGCTTGCGTGACAGCTACGAGGCACACCATAAGGTTAAGATTACCGATGAGGCAATCAATGCCGCAGTAACATTGTCATCAAGATATATCGCAGACCGTTACCTCCCCGATAAGGCAATTGACCTTATTGATGAGGGTGCGTCAAAGGTAAGGCTTGCATCTCTAACTTCTCCTGATAATGTAAAGGAGCTTGAAGATGAAATTGCAGACTATGAAAAAGAAAAGGCAAGCGCAATTAACGAGCAGGACTTTGAAAGGGCTGCACGACTTCGTGATGAGCAGAAGGAACTTCAGACAAAGCTTGACGATGCAAAGAAGAAGTGGCAGGAACAGCAGAAGGGCAACAGCGGCGAGGTAACTGCCGAGGATATCGCAAAGATTGTTTCCGAATGGACAGGTATCCCTGTTGTTCAGCTTACTAAGGAAGAAAGCGAAAGACTTCTTAATATGGAGAATGTTCTCCACGAAAGAGTTATCGGTCAGAGCGAGGCTGTAACTGCAATCGCAAAGGCTATCAGACGAGGCAGAGTAGGTCTTAAAGACCCGAAAAGACCTGTAGGTTCGTTTATCTTCCTCGGTCCGACGGGTGTCGGTAAAACAGAACTTTGCAAGGCTCTTGCAGAGGCAATGTTCGGCGATGAAAACGCAATGCTCCGTCTTGATATGAGTGAATATATGGAGAAACACACCGTGTCAAAGCTTATCGCTCACCGCCCGGATATGTAGGCTTTGAAGAGGGCGGTCAGCTCACCGAAAAGGTAAGAAGAAAACCGTATTCGGTTGTACTTTTTGATGAGATTGAAAAGGCTCACCCCGATGTATTCAATATGCTCCTCCAGATTCTTGAGGACGGCAGACTTACCGACTCACAGGCAGAACGGTTGACTTTAAGAACACCATTATCATAATGACCTCTAATGTCGGCGCAAGACTTATCACCGAAAAGCAGAGCTCGCTCGGTTTTAATTCCGAAAATGAGAATGCCGATGAGAGCGAGAAAAAGGACATCAAGGAGCTTGTAACAGGCGAACTCCGCAAGGTATTCCGTCCTGAATTTTTGAACCGTGTTGACGATATTATCGTGTTCAACAAGCTCAACAAGGACGAAATTAAGCAGATTGCCGTTAAGATGCTCAAAACTCTTGAAAACCGTCTTGATAAGATGAATATTAAAATCAGCTTTACAGACAACGCAGTCAGCGAGATTGCCGACAAGGGCTTTGACGAAAACTACGGTGCAAGACCTCTCCGCCGTGCAATCCAGAACGAGATTGAAGATCCGCTTTCAGAGCAGATGCTCGAGGGCAAGGTCAAGGACGGCGCAGTAGTTACCTGCGATTTCGCAGACGGTCAGTTTACCTTTACAACAGCAAACGCCAATTAAGCGTAATTCTTAATAAAAATAAAATCAACCGCAGAGCTAAAAACTTTGCGGTTGATTTTTTTGTTTTGAATAGCTTGACAAAATAAATTTAAGATGTATAATTAAGCCGACAAAAACACAAGAAGGTGTTAATTATGAAAAAAATTATCTCGATTATGTTATTAGCAGTTGTTATTTCAACTTCTGTTTTATTTACAGGTTGTGGTGGTGAGGTTGCGTCAAATAACGCTCAAACTTCTGATGAAGCCGATACAACTGCTTTATCAGATACTACTCCGACCGCAGATCCAAACCAATTTTCAGTTGAATTTTATGACTACAAAACTAATGAACTTATTTCAAAATCAAACAAAAACAACCTTAATGAAAAGTTGAAGGCATCTGACGATTTGATATATATGACATCTGATAATAAGGTGGATTCGATAGATGTTGAACCGAGTTATGTTCTTCTTTTATCATACCTGAAAGATACCAGTCGTGACATTTGGGTTTTGATATATGTCAAGGGTGATGATGTCTATGTTCAGGCTGACAAAAGACACGCAAATATAAACCTTGACACGGCAGGCTATGATATCTATAAGAGCAAATATAATAAATCGCAACTTGAAGAATTGATAAAATAATCACAGCATAGAGCTGCCTACATTTAAACAATTTTACAAAACACGGTGTAACCATAAAACATAGGTTGCACCGTGTTTTTTATATCGAATTTCTGTTCATAATTTGAAAAGTGTAGCTTTTGCCCCTCAATTTTCATTGAAAAGTGTGATTTTGTCTGTTGACAAAACAAAAAAGCCTCCCGTGGTGGGAGGCTTTTGTTCGGTTATGAACCGTTAATCAGTCGATTTCAACCATGATTTTTTCTTCACTGCGGATAGCGGCACTGCGGGCAATTGTGCGGATAGCCTTGGCAATTCTGCCCTGCTTACCGATGATTCTGCCCATGTCGTTTTCTGCAACATGAATGTGGTAAACAACTGTTCCCTCTTCGTTGGGAGCGTCTGCTTCAACTGATACGGAATCGGGATCGTCAACAAGACCCTTTGCGATAACTGCAAGTAAATCTTTCATTGTTTGTCCTTTCCGAAGCGCAATTATTCAATTACGCCGTTCTTCTTGAGAAGAGCCTTTACTGTGTCTGTTGGCTGAGCACCGTTAGCAATCCACTTTTTAACTGCTTCAGCGTCAACATTGAACTCAGAGGGCTTCTTGAGAATATCATATGTGCCGATTTCTTCAATGAAACGGCCGTTTCTCGGATATCTTGAATCTGCTACTACTACTCTGTAGAAAGGAGCCTTCTTTGAACCCATTCTTCTAAGTCTGATCTTTACTGCCATAATGTTCACCTCATAAAAATTGTTAATTTATATTCACCAACCGTAATTGGATGAAAAACTTTGTTTAATGTTTGATTAATGTTAATTATTTGAACGGAGGCATTCCGTCAGGTCCGCCCATTCCGCCCATAGGTCCCATACCGTTCATCGGCATACCGCCGAGTCCGGGAAGGCCTTTCATTTTTCTTCTTTTCTTAGAGCCTTTTCCGCCCTTTGTCATCTGACGCATCATTTTCTGCATCTGGTCAATCTGCTTGATAAGTCGGTTGACCTCTTCAATGCTTCTGCCCGAACCTGCCGCAATTCTGCGCTTTCTTGACGTTCATAATGTGCGGATGACTTCTTTCTTCGGGTGTCATTGAGAGGATAATTGCCTGAACCCAGTCAATCTGTCTGTCGTCAATGTCAACGCCCTCAAGCTGTTTTCCGACACCCGGAATTTTTGAGAGAATGCCCTTGAGCGGTCCCATTTTCTTGACCTGCTCAAACTGATCATACAAATCGTTAAAGTCGAATTTGTTGCTCATCATCTTCTGAGCCATTTCTTCGGCTTTTTCGGCATCCATTTTATTCTGTGCGTCCTCAATGAGAGTAAGCACATCACCCATGCCGAGAATACGGCTTGCCATTCTGTCGGGGTGGAAAACTTCAATATCGTCAAGCTTTTCGCCTGTACCTGCAAATTTAATAGGTCTGCCTGTAACAGCCTTTACCGAAAGCGCCGCACCGCCTCGAGTGTCACCGTCAAGCTTAGTGAGAATAACACCCGTAATGTCAAGAAGTTCGTTAAAGCTCTTCGCAACATTAACTGCGTCCTGACCTGTCATCGAGTCGATAACAAGCAAAATTTCGTTTGGTTCAACTTCTTTTTTGATGTTTTTAAGCTCATCCATAAGAGCCTCATCAATATGAAGTCGGCCTGCGGTATCGAGAATAACAACATCGTTGCCGTAGTCCTTTGCACGCTTGATTGCCTCTTTTGCAATCTTAACGGGATTTGCTTTTCCCATTTCAAAAACAGGAACGCCTGCCTTTTCACCGACAACCTTCAACTGGTCGATAGCGGCGGGACGATATACGTCACAGGCGGCAAGCAGAGGATTTCTGCCCTGCTTTTTCAGCATTTTTGCAAGCTTTGCCGTATGGGTTGTTTTACCCGAACCCTGAAGACCGCACATCATGATGACTGTCGGAGGCTTTGACGCAAACTCAATTCGTGCGTCCTCACCGCCCATAAGGCTTGTAAGCTCCTCGTCAACAATCTTAACAACCATCTGTGCAGGAGTAAGACTTTGCATAACATCCTGACCGACAGCACGCTCTGTTACTTTGTTTGTAAAGTCCTTTGCAACCTTGTAGTTACATCGGCCTCAAGAAGTGCGAGTCGAACCTCTCGCATTGCTTCCTTAACATCTTTTTCAGAAAGCTTGCCTTTGTTTTTCAGTTTTTTGAACGCATTGCCAAGCTTATCTGCAAGTCCTTCAAATGCCATGAAAACTCCTTTAATCTTTCAGCGAGCCTGATTTTTCGATGATAACATCCGCAAGCTCTGTGATTTGTGTATCCTGTGAAAGTTCTTTTATTTCAAGTGCAAGAGCCGAAATTTCGTCAAGCCCTTGCTCAAGCTTACTGAACTGTTTGAACAGACCGAGCTTTTCTTCAAACTCAAAAAGCTGTTGCTCACTGCGTTTGATACTGTCACGCACACCCTGTCTTGTTATTCCCGTTTCATCGGCAACCTCTGCAAGCGACAAATCTTCATTATAATAAAGGTCAATCGCCTTTTTGCCCGAGGGCTTTAAAAGCTCGCCGTAAAAATCAAACAAGAGAGACACTTCAATGTTTTTTTCCATACCTGACAGCTCCCGTGATTCTGGTCTGCGTGTAAAGAGAATTTCTTTACACCTGTGAATTATAATATACAATTGCCCGTTTGTCAAGCATTTTAAGCCGATTTTACGGCTGAGAGTAATTTTGATAAATTTTTAATTTTCGGGAAGTTATCAAATTTGTACAGTTATATTACAAAAACGGCAATATTGTGGTAGTTTCAGAAGATTTAAATAACTAAAATAAGCCGATTACAATGCGATTTTGAGTATAATTACGAAAGAGTAAAAAAAGTGTTTCTATCCTTTACAAATGAGTGGCTATGTGAAGTTTAGTTTTCGTCAAAATTCACAAAAATTATTTTTTTAGTGAAAAAAGCTATTTTTAATGTACATTTTCAAGTAAAATGTGTTATAATTGTTTTGAATTATAGAAGAAACGGGAGTTTTGCTTTACGGAACAAATTATAAATATCGACAGAATGGAAAATGCCGTAGCACTTTTTGGCAGTTTTGACGGAAATATTAAGCTGATTGAAAAGGAGTTTAATGTCCGTGTCACCTGCCGTGACAGTGAGCTTAAGGTTGAGGCGATGCCGAAAACACATCGAAGGCCTGCAAGGTTATTGAAAGCCTGTTGCAGTTCATCAACCGTGGTGAAGCACTTTCCGAGCAAAATATCCGCTACTGCATTTCGCTTGTCAATGAAGGCAGTGAGGACAAAATAGAACAGCTTGCAGGCGACTGCATCTGTATTACTTCAAAAGGAAAGCCTATTAAGCCGAAAACCATCGGTCAGAAGCGTTACTGCTCGCAGATTGCGAAAAATACCGTCACAATCGGTGTCGGTCCTGCCGGTACGGGCAAGACCTACCTTGCCGTTGCAATGGCGGTCACGGCTTTCAGAAGCAAGCAGATTAACCGAATAATTCTCACAAGACCTGCTGTTGAGGCAGGTGAAAAGCTCGGTTTTCTGCCAGGTGATTTGCAGAGCAAGGTCGATCCGTATCTTCGCCCCCTGTATGACGCATTGTTTGATATGCTCGGTGCGGAAACATATCAAAAGTATGTTGAAAGAGGTAACATTGAGGTTGCACCGCTTGCATATATGCGAGGAAGAACGCTTGACGACAGCTTTATAATTCTTGACGAGGCTCAGAATACGACAAGGGAACAGATGAAGATGTTCCTTACCCGACTCGGATTTAACTCAAAAATGGTAATCACTGGCGATATTACGCAGATTGACCTTCCGAACGGTGCAAAGAGCGGTCTTAAAGACTGCATCAAAATCCTCAAGAATATTGACGATATCGGCACCTGTTTCTTTGACGAAAAGGATGTTGTCCGTCATCGCCTTGTTCAGGATATCATCAAGGCTTATGCAAAATTTGAAAACACTGACATTAATAATTTACGAAATAATAATTTACGAAATAACGGCTCCAAAAATTAATTTACTTAATTTTCACATATCCCACGCTATCGGGTTAAAAATAATGAAAGGATGATCATGAATGGCAGAGCATAATAAAATCAGGGTAATTATCACAACAAACAAAAGCAGTAAAGAATTCCGACAGGTATCAGAATGTTGGTTCGTCGTTGTTGTAACGCAGTTCTGCGACTTGAAAAATTTGAAGGTTCTGCTGAAATCAGCGTTACTTTCACGGATAACGAGGGCATCAAGGCTCTTAACAAGCAGTATCGTGACAAGGACATTGAAACCGATGTTCTTTCTTTCCCAATGGGCGAAAACGGTGTTTATGACACCAATCCCGAAACAGGCGCACAGATTCTCGGTGATGTTGTAATTTCTATGGAAAAGGCAAGAGATCAGGCAGAACTCTTTGGTCACAGCCTCCAGAGAGAGGTTGGCTATCTTACCGCTCACAGTGTTTTGCACCTTCTCGGCTATGATCACATGGAAAAGCTTGAAAGGGTAAGAATGAGAGAAAAAGAAGAGCTTGTTATGGAACAGCTCGGTCTTCCTGCATCATCAAGCTACATAGTTGATGACGATATGGCTTGACAGAGTAGTTATATTACGGGGTATGAAAAAGCAAATCAAAAGTTTTAAAAGTGCATTCAGAGGTTTCTGCCTTGCCGTAAAAAGCGAAAGTCATATGAGATTTCACCTTGTTGCGACATTTTATGTTTTCGTTTTCGGTTGCTTTTACGATTTTTCTGCCGCAAAATGGGCATTGCTCGCCGTTTTGTGTGCGCTTATAATTGCACTTGAAATGGTCAACACCTGTGTTGAAAAACTTTGTGATTTGTTCTGCGACAGATTCGATTTTTCCGTTAAGATTATCAAGGACATTGCAGCCGCAGCCGTGCTTGCCGTGTCATTTCCGGCTGTGTTTACAGCGGTGCTGTTCTTCCTTGATTTTGAAGTAATCGGAAAAATATTTTCGTATTTTGTAAACAATCCCGTTATGCTCGTTTTGCTGATTTTATCTGCGGTGATTTCTGCCGTCTTTGTATGTGCAGGTCCCGTAAAAGTCAAGAACGCAATTTTGGGCATTAAAAGAAAAGATAAACATTAACAAAGGGGCGGCATTTTGCTTGCCCCCGATTTTTGTATAGTGAGGTAATATGTTAAATACAGATAATAAAGATAAATCCGCATTTATTGCCATCGTCGGCAGACCTAATGTGGGCAAAAGTTCAATTCTCAACAGACTTATGGGACAGAAAATTGCAATTGTTTCAAGCAAACCGCAGACTACCCGCAACAGAATCACAGGTGTGCTTACTCAGGCGAATATCAGCTTGTTTTCTTTGATACACCAGGTATGCACAAGCCGAAAACCTCTCTCGGCAAGTATATGGTGCGTTCCGTCAATGAATCCGTGGGCGGTGTTGACTGCTGTATGCTCGTTGTTGAGGCAGGAAAAGAACCGGGCGACACAGAACTTAACCTTATTGAAAAGTTCAAGTCAATGGAAATGCCGGCAATCCTTGCAATCAACAAGATTGACACTCTCAAAGAAAAAGAAGAACTTATGAAACAGATTGCCCGTTACAGTCTGCTCTACGATTTTGACGCAGTTGTTCCCGTGAGCGCACAGGACGGCAACGGTATGAACGAACTTCTTGATGAGCTTAAAAAGCAGGCAGGCGAGGGCGGTCATTTCTTTGATGACGATACTCTTACAGACCAGCCCGAAAGAGTTATTGTTGCCGAAATTATCCGTGAAAAAATACTCCGTCTTTGCGACAGGGAAATCCCGCACGGCACGGCTGTTGTAATCGAAAAAATGAAAACAAGGGATAACGGTATGCTTGATATTGACGCTACTATTTTCTGTGAAAAAGAAACCCACAAGCGTATTATTATCGGCAAAAACGGCTCAATGCTCAAGAAAATCAGCACATTTGCCCGTCAGGATATCGAAAGATTTTTCGATTGCAGGGTATTCCTACAGACATGGGTAAAGGTAAAAGAGGATTGGCGAAACCGTGCCAGATTCTTCAAAATTTCGGCTATGACGAAAAGAATTTTGACTGATAATCCGATTAAAAGCGATTCGGGTACACGATTTGACACAATGTCAGATTTTTCATAATATAATAAACGGCATCCGTGAAACACTAACTGCGGAGGTGTTTTTATGGATAACTGGAGTGCGTGGCAAATATTCTTTACCACGGGAAGCGTTCTTGATTACATTCGCTACAAAAGTATTCAGGATGCCAAAGACACGGGTGCAATCACCGTGAACAGGGAGGAAACCGATGAAATTCCGAACAGAGGGACTGATTATAAAGGAACAGAATATCGGTGAGCAGGACAAGCTCGTTTTTGCTCTCACAAAGTCAAACGGTGTAATCCGTGCATTTGTAAAGGGTGCAAAAAACATCAAAAACGGCAAATGTGCGGCGCATCCTCTCCTCTCATATTCCCGACTTACAATTTATAAAGGTCGGGAAAGTTACATAATCGGCGAGGCACAGCCGATTCGCATTTTCTCAAAGCTCCGCAGTGATGTTACAAAAATGTGCCTTGCACAGTATTTTTGCGAACTCGCTCTGACAATTTGTCCCCGTGAGCAAAAGGCAGACTCATTTCTGAGCCTTGTGCTTAATTCGCTCTACCTTTTGTCAGAGAACAAACGCAGTGCAGACCTTATCAAGCCGTGTCTTGAAATGAGGCTTGCAAGTATGGCGGGCTATATGCCCGACTGAGAATGTGCAGAGAATGCGGAGAATACATTACTCCGCTTATGTACTTTCTGCCACGCATAGGCGCTCTTGAATGTGCCGATTGCAGAACGGATGTGTCGGAACCCGCAATCGCTCTTAATGAGGGAACGCTCACGGCGCTTAGGCACACGGTTTATGCCGATGACGATAAGCTGTTTTCGTTTGCATTGCCGAAGGATGACCTTGTTGTGCTGAATGCGGCGAGCGAAAGTTATCTTAAATACAGATTTGAAAAAGACTTTAAAACGCTTGTTTTTTACAAAACAATAAGCAGTTAATCAGACAATGCAGTTTTGTGTGAAAATGACTTATTTATTTGAAACAGAATGACTGAAAACTGTAGGGCGCTCATTGGGCGCCCGCGGGCGGATAATATCCGCCCCTACGGACACAAAATTGCAATTATTGAATTTGGTAGAATTATGAACAGACATTACAAAACACTTGAACTTGATAAAATCCTCGAAAGGCTTGCGGGAATGACTTCGATTGAGGACGCCCGTGAAATGGCATTGAATCTCGAACCCGTGTTTGAGCTGAAAAAGGTTGAACAGCTTTTACAGCAGACCGATGACGCAGTTGCGTTAAGCGGAAGATTCGGCGCTCCGTCATTCGGCGGTGCCGGAAATTGTTCGGGACATTTACGCAGAGCACAGGCAGGTGGTTGCCTTACCACAGGCGAACTTCTGTCGGTTGCATCAACGCTCAGAACAATCCGCACGGTCAAGGAGTGGCACTCACGCTCGGGCGGAGGAGCAAGCTCTCTTGACGGCTATTTCAGCGGACTTGTTTCCAACAAGTTTCTTGAGGACAAAATCACCTCGGCTATTATAAGCGAGGAGGAAATTTCCGATAAGGCAAGCCCTGTTTTGTCGGATATAAGAAGAAAAATCCGCACAGCCTCCTCAAAGGCTCGTGAGGTACTCGATAAAATTATTCACAGCTCAACATACATAAAGTATCTTCAGGATACTATCGTCACACAGCGTGACGGCAGATATGTTGTTCCCGTAAGAAGTGAATGCAGAGGCAATGTTCCGGGTCTTGTACACGACACCTCGTCAAGCGGTGCAACCGTGTTTATTGAGCCTATGGGCGTTGTTCAGGCAAACAATGACATCAAGCTTTTGCAGTCAAAGGAAGAGCAGGAGATTGAAAGAATCCTCTTTGAGCTTTCCGCAAATGCAGGCGATTTTGCCGACAGCATTATCCACAGCTACAAGAACCTTGCACAGCTTAATTTGATTTTTGCAAAGGCTGACCTTGCGTATTCAATGAAAGCGTCAAAGCCGATTATGAACGACAGGGGAATGATTGAGCTCAAACAGGCTCGTCATCCCCTCATCGACAAAAACAAGGTTGTTCCCGTTGATGTTATGCTCGGAAAAGAGTTTGACACGCTTGTAATCACAGGTCCTAACACGGGCGGTAAAACCGTAACTTTAAAGACAATCGGTCTGCTCACGCTCATGGCAATGTGTGGACTTCTCGTTCCGTGTGCCGACAACAGCGAGCTTTCCGTGTTCAGAAGGGTGCTTGTGGATATTGGCGACGAACAGAGCATTGAGCAGTCGCTGTCAACATTTTCGGGACATATGACAAATATCGTTCAGATTATAAAGCTTGCAAACGCAGGCTCGCTCTGCCTTATTGACGAACTCGGCGCAGGAACAGACCCTGTCGAGGGTGCGGCTCTTGCAATTGCAATTCTTGAAAGACTGCGTGACAAACACGCAAAAATCGCTTCAACAACCCACTATGCGGAGTTAAAGGAATTTGCTCTGCGTACTCCCGGAGTTGAAAACGGCAGTTGCGAATTTGATGTTGCAACTCTCAAGCCGACCTACAGACTTCTCATCGGTGTTCCCGGCAAGAGCAACGCGTTTGCAATTTCAAAAAGACTCGGCATTGACGATGAAATAATCAGCCGAGCAAGCGAACTTGTTTCAAACGAGAACAGACAGTTTGAAGATGTTGTTGAAAAGCTTGAAAAGCGCCGTCAAAGCCTTGAAAAACAGCTTGAGAATGCAAACAGACTTACTGCAAAGGCTAATACCGAAAAGCAGAAAGCAGAAAACGAAATGCAGAAGGCAAAGCAGCGTGCGGAGCGTGAGATTGAAAAGGCAAGACAGGAGGCTCAGCGTATTATTTCACGCACAAGAGCGCAGGCCGACGCAGTTGCCGAAGAGCTCGAAAAGGCGAGAAAAGCCAAGGATATGAGCGTTCAGGCAAGAACACAGCTAAAGAAAAATATTGACAAAATGGAGCTCATGCCGATCCTGTCAAGCTCGCAATACTCCCGATGAGGAGTACAAGCTGCCAAGACCGCTCAAAGTTGGCGACACGGTTCTTATTTACGATATCGACAAAAACGCAACTGTACTTGCACCGCCGAACAAGGACGGTGTTGTGCTTGTTCAGGCGGGCATAATCAAAACGAGGGTTGATATCAAGAATCTTCGTTTGCTCAAATCAAACAACAAGCCTGCAAAGGACAGATTTTCAAGCACAAGAAATGTGCCGAGCAGAATGGATGTTCGTCCCGAAACAGAGGTTGATGTCCGTGGTGAAACCGCCTTTGACGCAATCAATATTGTTGACAAGGCAATTGACAATGCCGTGCTTTCGGGTGTGAGCAAAATGACGATTATTCACGGCAAAGGCACGGGTGTGCTTAAGCGTGAAATAAACAAGTATCTTAAAACAAACAAAGCCGTCAAAAGTCAGCGACTCGGTGTTTTCGGTGAGGGCGAAGACGGTGTTACAATCATTGAATTAAAGTAAAATCTGACTGAATTTATTTTGTGAAATTTGAGGTAATTATGAAAAAACAGTTTCTTGATTCGGGAAAAATCGTGGGTACACACGGCATAAAAGGTGAGGTCAGAATTGATCCGTGGTGTGATTCCCCCGAATTTCTCTGTGCTTTTAAAAAGCTGTGGCTTGACGAAAACGGAACAGAGTTCATCGAGGTGAAATCCCGTCCGCACAAAAATATCGCTCTTGCAAAAATCAAGGGTGTTGACACAATCGAGGCAGCCGAAAAATACAGAGGCAGGATTGTCTACATTAACCGTGACGACATCAATCTTGCGGAGGGCGTTCACTTTGTTCAGGATCTTATCGGTCTTGAGGTTAAGGATGCCGGCAACGGCAGAGTCTACGGCAAAATTTCCGATGTTTTGCGTACAGGCGCAAACGATGTTTACGAAATCAAAGACGCCGACGGCAAGACATACCTTGCTCCCGTAATTGACGATGTTGTAAAAGAAATCAATGTTAATGACGGCTATGTTCTTATTGTTCCCATGAAAGGAATTTTCGACGATGAGGATTGATATTATAACGCTTTTCCCCGAAATGTTTGAGCCTGTTTTAAACGGAAGCATAATCGGCAGAGCACAGAAAAGCGGTGTGCTTGAAATCGTGTGTCACCAACTGCGTGATTATGCTTTTGACAAGCACAAAAGAGTTGACGACACTCCCTACGGCGGCGGAATGGGAATGCTTATGAAAGCCGAACCCATTGCCTCTGCTTTGAGGATATCTGCAAACAAATCGGCAAAAGACCGCATTTTGTCTATATGTCACCGCAGGGCAAAACATTGAAACAGCAAAGACTTCGTGAACTTGCAGATGTTGAAAATATCTGTATTCTCTGCGGTCATTACGAGGGTGTTGACCAAAGACTTCTTGACGAGTTTATTGACGAAGAAATTTCAATCGGCGACTATGTTCTCACGGGCGGAGAAATTCCCGCAATGGTATTTGCGGACGCACTTTCAAGAATGGTTCCGGGTGTGCTTTCCAACAACGAATGTTTTACCGAGGAAAGCCATTTTAACGGACTTCTTGAATATCCGCAGTACACAAAACCGTCAGTCTGGAGAGGCAAAGAAGTTCCCGAAGTGCTTATGAGCGGTCACCATGCAAACATTGAAAAGTGGAGAAAAGAAAAGAGCATAGAGGTGACTGCCATCAAGCGTCCCGAAATGCTTGAAGAATATAACAAAAAGTAATTTTTGCAGTATATTATTGGTGTGTTTACATAAAATAAGACAAGAAAAAACACATGAAATACCGTGTGTTTACGGGGAAAATATAATATTTTGTAAAAATGCACAATAAACAGGGTAATAAATTCTCTCAAGGTGCATATTAACACGAAATTAATTTATTGTATTGACCTTGTTCGGAAAAAAGATTATAATACATATTAAATTGAGCCGCAATTTGCAGGCATTGGTGGTTAAAAATTTAAAGGCAAAGAGGGTTTTAAAAATGTATGTTAAGGAAGTATTAGTACAGAATAAAGCCGGTTTACACGCTCGTCCGGCAACTTTCTTTATTCAGAAGGCTAATGAGTATAAGTCAACAATTTGGGTAGAGAAGGAAGAGCGTCGTGTAAATGCAAAAAGTCTTCTCGGTGTGTTGTCCCTCGGAATTATCGGCGGCACTACTATTAAGGTAATTGCTGACGGTTCTGACGAAACTGAAGCAGTTGAGGGCCTTGTTTCTCTCGTTGAGTCAGGCTTTGCTGAGTAATCAGCTTTAAATTTTACAAAATACCAAGGGGCGGTTTTTCCGCCTCTTTTTTGTTTCTCTCAAATTAATCTGAAATCGTAAAAGGCGGTGATTTTGTGAATCCGAAAATGTCACAGCTTCGCAAAAAAGCAATGGCACTTCCTCTGTTGCCGGGTGTGTACATCATGCACGACAAAAGCGGAAAAATTATATATATCGGCAAGGCAAAGGCTCTTAAAAACAGAGTCAGCCAATACTTCGGTTCGCAGAATAACCATGCCGAAAAGGTTCGCAGAATGGTTGACAATGTCGATGATTTTGAATATATCATCACGGACAGCGAGTTTGAGGCACTCATTCTTGAATGCAGCCTTATCAAGCAACACACCCCGAAGTATAACATTCTGCTTAAAGACGACAAGGGCTACAGCTATATAAGAATCAGCTCGGGTGATTGGAAAAGCTGTCATATACATTGCAGAAAAAGGATGACGGAGCGGAATATATCGGTCCGTACAAGAGCAGTTACTATGTAAAAAATGCCGTTGAGGAGGCCAACAAAATTTTTATGCTCCCAACCTGCAACCGGCAGTTTCCGAGAGATTGCGGAAAGGGCAGACCTTGCCTTAACTACCACATAAAGCAATGCATGGCTCCGTGTACAGGCAGAGTGAGGCTTAAAGATTACAACGAAAATCTTAACCGTGCGCTTGAATTTTTGCGTGGCGGTTCAACAAATTCAATCAAAAAGCTGACCGAAGAAATGGAAACAGCCGCAGAAAATCTTGAATTTGAAAGGGCGGCGTCAATCAGAGATATAATAAAATCCGTCCGTAAAATGAGCGACAAGCAAAAGGTTGTTGCAACAAAAATTGATGACGGCGATGTTATTGCAGGCTTTTCGGATGACGGCAAAACCTGTTATCAGGTGTTCCGATTTGAAGGCGGAAGGTTGTTTGACCGTGAAAGCTTTGTGTTTGACAGCGGTGAAAGTGAATCCGAAACCGAAGAATTTTTACTGCGATATTACACTCTGCGTGACAGTGTGCCAAAGAGCATTGCAATCGACAGGGAATTTGACGGTATGGAAGAAATTGCCGAATGGCTCTCGCAAAAGCACGGCAGTAAGGTCGGCATAACGGTTCCGCAGAGGGGCGACAGAGCGCAGCTTGTGGCAATGTGCAAATCGAATGCCGCAGAAACCCTTGCACAGAAAAAGGGCGCAACCGTTCGTGAGTACAATGTGCTTGAAGAACTGCGTGATTTGCTCGGACTAAAAAAACTGCCCGAATATATCGAATCCTACGATATTTCAAACCTTGCAGGCACTGAAAATGTTGCGGGTATGATTGTTTATAAAAACGGCAAACCGCTCAAATCGGCTTACAGAAAGTTCAAAATCAAAGGCTTTGAAGGACAGGATGACTACGCATCCATGGCGGAAGTTTTGACAAGACGATTTGACGAATATTATAAAAATCCCGATGAGGACGAGGGCTTTGGAAAATTGCCAGACCTTATCCTGCTTGACGGCGGTAAAGGTCAGGTTGCGGCTGTAAAAGAGGTTTTGCAGAGTAAGAATATTGATGTTCCGCTGTTCGGTCTTGTAAAGGACGATAAGCACAAAACCCGTGCCGTAACGGGCGAAGGCGGAGAAATTGCGCTCAGTCCCGGACGGTCGCTGTTTGCGTTCCTCGCAAAAATGCAGGACGAGGTTCACCGCTTTGCAATCGGCTATCACCATTCAAGACGAAGTAAAAATACATTCAAAAGCTCGCTTACAGGCATTGAGGTATAGGCGAAGTCAGAGCAAGGTCGCTTCTTAAGTATTTCAGAACGATTGAAAACATCTCAAACGCAGACCTTGCAGAGCTTGAAAACGCTCCTAAAATGACAAAGGACGCCGCACTTGCGGTGTATAAATACTATCATCAGCAGGATGAAAACAAAACAGAGTAAAATATTGTTGTAAATTATCTTTTAATGTGTTATACTAAAATTTGCAGTTTTAAACAATTGTTTGAAATTCAACTTTTCGGTAATGCCGTATGCCTGCTTGCGGTGTTGTTTTATGATTTTGCAGGCGGAAAGGCTGCGTGCGTTTTATGAGAGTTATTACAGGCTCCGCAAGGGGCAGACGACTCGAAACCCTTGAGGGTGAAGATGTAAGACCGACAACCGACAGAATTAAAGAGGCTGTTTTTTCGATTATACAGTTTGAAACCGAGGGCAGAAACTTTCTTGACCTTTTTGCAGGCTCGGGACAAATGGGTATTGAGGCTTTGAGCAGAGGCGCAAAGTCGGCAAGCTTTGTTGACAATGCAAAAAAATCGCTTGAAACGGTAAAAAGAAACCTCAAGGCTACTAAGCTTGAAAACTCGGCAAAGGTTTTTGCAATGGATTTTCACAGCTTTCTTTCGATGAATTCACAGCGTTTTGACATTGCATTTCTCGATCCGCCATACAGAACGGGAATGCTGCAGGATGCCCTTGAACTTGTTCCCGAGGCTATGAACGATACGGGTGTAATCATTGCGGAAAATCCTCTTGACGAAGAAATTTTGTCGAATTACGGTGATTTTGTACTTGACAGACAGTATCGCTATGGTAAAATAAAAATAACTACATTCAGAACATAAGGATTTTCAAAGATGAACAAAACAGTGATTTGTCCGGGAAAGTTTCGATCCCGTAACGCTCGGACACCTTGATGTTATCACGAGAGCGTCAAAGCTTTTT
>ENA-OQMZ01000172-OQMZ01000172.1-human-gut-metagenome-genome-assembly--contig:-NODE-172-length-27902-cov-3.961440_pt1 | contig 27902 bp, 31 predicted proteins | sample MGYA00242621_ERZ504862 | MGnify/ENA primary metagenome ERZ504862 (study PRJEB26092, sample SAMD00036393) | human gut metagenome | host: Homo sapiens | study: EMG produced TPA metagenomics assembly of...
AGAAGCGGTGTCTGAAAGAAAAGAAAACGCCAATCAGACACACGGAGAAAAAGAGCAGCAGGGAAGTGGAGCTCCAAGAATTTTTTCTGCGCGGTCCCGGTTTTCTGTCCGAGTGCGATTGGGCGGCAAGGAGGAGCACCGCCTCCACTTGCGGAATCCGGCAAAGGCGGAGATGATTGTGATAATCGGAAACGTGACGCCGACACCGGTCAGTGCCAGGGAACCAACATCAGGAATCCGGCCGATATAAATGCGGTCTACAATGTTATATAGTACATTTACAATCTGTGCGAGGACAGAGGGAAGGGCCAGTTCGAGCATCAGTTTCCCGATTTTTTCGGTGCCGAGACGGCCATCTTGCTTGGTCTGCATGAAAAAACCTCCAGTTTTTTTGTTGATGAAACGTATATTTTTCTGCGTCCTTTTCGTGGACATTGCTTCTATTATAGCTTTTTAAGGGCAATCCTGCAAGAAAAAAACGAAAAACTTTGCAATCCGTTGTGAAAGTCTACAGGCTTTTCCCGGAAACGCAAAACAGGGTGTACGGAAGAAAAAAAATATGGTACGCTATAGGACGAAGCGAAAGTGATTTCGTGAAAAACTTTTAGAAAGTAGTGGGAATAGATGGAGGAAAATCATATGCGAAATCTGTTAGTAGCGCAGTCTGGCGGACCGACCGCGGCGATCAATGCAACGGTGGCAGGAGTTGTTTCCTGTGCTGTACTGTCCGGAAAAGTAGATCATATTTATGGTGCGGTAAATGGAATTGAAGGCGTGCTTGCAGAAAAATTTCTTGATCTTGGAAAAAACTGGATTCAGCAGAAAAAATCTCTCTTCTGATGCAGACCCCGGCAGCAGCGCTTGGCTCCTGTCGTTATAAACTGGGCGATCCGGAAGAAAACAAGGAGGATTTTGAAGAAATACTTCAAATTTTTCGCAGACATGAGATCCGTTATTTTATTTATATCGGCGGAAATGATTCGATGGATACCGTAGACAAGATGTCAAAGTACTGCAAAGAAAACGGTGTGGACGATGTGTTTGTTGTCGGGGCGCCAAAGACGATTGACAATGATCTTGTCGAAACGGATCACTGCCCGGGCTTTGGATCTGCGGCAAAATATCTGGCAGCAACCTTTGCAGAGCTGGAGAGAGACTGCCATGTATATGAAAAGAAGGCTGTGACCATCGTGGAGGTCATGGGAAGAAACGCAGGATGGCTGACGGCAGCGTCTGCACTGTCCCGTGTCAACGGCGGAGAAGGGCCGAGCCTGATCTATCTTTGCGAGCCGGTCTTTGACACCGAACAGTTTTTAAAGGATGTGCAGGAAAAACTGGAACAGAAGGACAGTGTTCTGGTTGCAATCAGCGAGGGCATCCATGACAGCGAGGGCCGCTATGTTTCTGAGCAGGTGCAGAGCGATGCACAGGATCAGTTTGGGCACAGCTACATTGCAGGTTCTGCAAAAGTACTCGAAGAGCTGGTGCGTGACCGTATCGGCTGTAAGGTAAGATCGATTGAACTGAACCTGATGCAGCGGTGCGCGGCTCATCTTGCGAGTGCGACCGATCTTGAGGAGTCCCGTATGCTCGGCATGAAAGCCTGCCAGTGTGCACTGGAAAAACAGGGAGGACAGATGGCATCGATCCGAAGAATCTCCGCGGATCCTTACCGCGTGGAGTATACCTCCGTTCCGGTATCGGAAGTGGCAAATAAAGAAAAGAAAGTGCCGCTTTCCTGGATTACAGAAGATGGTCATGATGTGACCGAGGAGATGATGGCGTATCTTCGTCCGCTGATTCTTGGCGAACCGGCGATGCAGTATGAGAATGGAATTCCGGTTCACATTGAACTATATTAAACCGAAGGAAAAACGTGTAAGAAAAGCCGCCGCCGGGCGGCTTTTTTGTACGATGCGGAAAGAAAACAGGACTTTTTGAAAAAGGAAAGGCCGGGAAAAATCAAGTTTGACCTTCCATTTATAATAGGAAAAATCTGAAATTTTTCTGTCTATTTTCTGTCAAAAAGGTGAGAAAAAGTATTGAAAAAAAACGAAAAAACAGATATGATAGACTTGTATAAAATTTGTTTAAAATTTTATAATGAAAATAGAAAGATGGAGGTTTGAAGAATGAGTAACACAGCACAAAGTTTAGCGAGCACAAGAATCGCCTCTTTGCTGGATGAAAACAGCTTTGTGGAAATCGGCGGACAGGTTACTGCCAGAAGCACAGATTTCAACATGGCCGGCATGGAGACACCATCCGATGGTGTAATTACTGGTTACGGTGTGATCAACGGCAGCCTGGTATACGTATACAGCCAGGATGCGTCTGTGATGGGCGGTACCATCGGCGAAATGCATGCAAAAAAAATCGCGAGACTGTATGAGTTTGCACAGAAAACAGGTGCTCCGGTCATCGGACTGGTAGACTGTGCCGGTATGCGTCTGCAGGAGGCAACTGATGCTCTGAACGGTTTCGGCGAAATCTATATGGCGCAGGCAATGGCATCCGGCGTGATTCCACAGATCACGGCAGTATTTGGCACATGCGGCGGCGGTATGGCACTCATCCCGGCTATGACAGACTTCACGTTCATGGAGTCTAAAAACGGAAAACTTTTCGTAAACTCCCCGAACGCACTGGACGGAAACCACGTATCCAAATGTGATACCGCATCCGCAGATTTCCAGGGCGAAGAAGCAGGTCTTGTTGACTTTGCTGGAACCGAGGAAGAAATCCTCGGACAGATCAGAAACCTGGTATCTATGCTTCCGGCAAACAATGAGGACGAAGCATACACCGAGTGCGAGGATGATCTGAACCGTGCATGTGCAGACCTTGCAAACTGCGCAGGCGATACCGGAATCCTTCTTTCCCAGCTCAGCGACAACGGCATCTATTTTGAGACCAAAGCCGCTTACGGAAAAGATGTTGTAACCGCATTCATCCAGTTAAACGGAGCAACCGTAGGAGCAGTTGCAAACCGCTCTGAAATCTACGGCGAGGACGGAACTGTAAAAGAGAAAATGGATGGAACCTTAAGCGCAAGAGGAGCCAAAAAAGCAGCAGATTTCGTAAACTTCTGCGATGCTTTCTGCATCCCGGTACTTACCATCACAAACGTAACCGGATTCAAGGCAACCAAATGCTCTGAGAGAACCATGGCTAAGAACGCAGCAGCCCTGACCGCAGCTTTCGCAAACGCAACCGTTCCGAAAGTAAACGTTGTTGTCGGCAAAGCATACGGAAGCGCATACGTTGTCATGAACAGCAAATCCATCGGAGCAGACATGGTATTTGCATGGCCGAACGCAGAAATCGGAATGATGGATGCAAAATCTGCAGCAAAGATCATGTACGAAGGATCTGACGCTGCTACCATCAACGAGAAAGCAGCTGAATATGCAACCCTTCAGAACAATGTAACTTCCGCAGCCAGAAGAGGCTATGTGGACACCATCATCGAGCCGGAAGACACCAGAAAATATGTTATCGGCGCATTCGAGATGCTGTATACCAAGAGAGAAGACAGACCGGACAGAAAACACGGAACAGTCTAAGGAAGGTGGCATACGATGAGAAAGAACTGGAAAAAATTAGTAAGTCTCGTCCTTACCGCAGCCTGCACCATGGTTGTGACCGTAGCTCCTGTTTTTGCGGATGCGGCATCTACACCGGCTTATTCACCGGTTGAGGCATCTACGGTAGATTCTCTGCTCTCCTCCAGTGTTCAGTGGGTAGGACAGAGCCTGATGACCTACAGCGATGACGATCTTGTCAATATGGAAGCTTCCGACCAGCAGTTCTATGCAAGAGCAGCTGAGGCATGGGAAGAGGCAAAGGCTGACCTCGGAGAGGTAAAAAGCCTGGAAGACGGTACTCTCGAAGTAGACGGAGATTTTGTAACCTGCACAATTCCGGGTGAATTTGAAAAAAATCCTGGTATTGTCCGCGTATTCTGGAACATCAGCACCGGAACACCAGTTCCGACCGACCTCACCATCACCGTTGAGGAGTCAAAGGGCGTTCTGATCGGCCAGGCCGGCATGAACACCATCATCGGAATCGGTACCGTATTTGTTATGCTGATTTTCCTGATTTTCGTTATTTCTTCGTTTGATTACATTTTGGGAGACAAGAAGAAGAAAAAAGCACCGGCAGCACCTGTACAGGAAGCACCGAAGGCTGTCGCAGCACCGGTTGTTGAAGAGACAGCACCGGAAGCAGACGATATGGAGCTGCAGGCTGTTATTACAGCTGCAATCGCCATGTATGAAGAAGATATGGCTTCTGCATCCGGAGATGCTTATGTTGCACGTCCGATCCGTAGAAAAGGCAAAAGAGCTTAAGGAGGAAATTTTCAATGAAAAACTACACCATTACCGTAAACGGAAATGTATATAACGTAACTGTAGAAGAAGGAACCACAGCAGGCGCAGCTCCAGTTGTCAGCGCAGCAAAAGCAGCTCCGGCACCAAAAGCAGCACCGGCAGCACCGAAAGCAGCAGCTCCGGCAGGCGCAGCAGGCAGCGTAGAGGTTACTGCTTCTGTACCTGGTAAAATCTGCAAAATCGAAGCAGCAGCAGGCACCGCTGTAAAAGCAGGAGATGCTGTTCTTGTACTGGAAGCCATGAAGATGGAAATCCCGGTTGTAGCACCGCAGGATGGCACAGTAGCAACCATCAATGTAGCAGTAGGCGATGCAGTAGAATCCGGTGACGTTCTTGCAACCATGAACTAATGCCCGTTGTAAGAAAAAACCGGAGGTGAAAAAATGATTACTGAAACTTTAAACAACCTGCTTCACCAGACGGCGTTTTTTAATCTGGACTGGGGCAATTACGTTATGATCGCAGTGGCTTGCTTCTTCCTGTATCTTGCGATTAAGCATGAATTTGAGCCGCTGCTTCTTGTACCGATCGCATTCGGTATGCTGCTTGTAAACATTTACCCGGACATCATGGCTGAGCCTTATACCGACGTGCAGGGTCTTGAGCATGCGGGCGGTCTGTTCTACTATTTCTTTACTCTGGACGAGTGGAGTATCCTCCCATCCCTGATCTTCATGGGTGTAGGTGCGATGACAGACTTCGGTCCGCTGATTGCAAACCCGATCAGCTTCATCATGGGAGCTGCAGCACAGCTTGGTATCTATCTGGCGTACTTTTTCGCTATTTCATGGGATTCAATGGAAGAGAGGCAGCTGCTATCTCCATCATCGGCGGTGCCGACGGCCCGACTTCTATTTTCCTTCTGAATAAACTCGGACAGCAGCATCTGATGGGACCGATCGCCGTAGCAGCATATTCCTATATGTCACTGGTGCCGATCATCCAGCCGCCGGTCATGAAGCTTCTGACTACAGAGAAAGAGCGTAAAATCAAAATGGAGCAGCTTCGTTCCGTATCCAAACTCGAGAAGATCCTGTTCCCGATTGTTATCACCATCGTTGTCTGCATGATCCTTCCATCTACCGCTCCGCTGGTAGGTATGCTGATGCTTGGTAACCTGTTCCGTGAGTGCGGCGTTGTAAAACAGCTCCAGGAGACAGCTTCCAATGCCATGATGTACATCGTAGTTATCCTTCTTGGTACTTCCGTTGGTGCATCCACAAGTGCTGAGGCATTCTTAAATGTCAGCACCTTAAAGATCGTTGCCCTGGGTCTGATCGCATTCGTATTCGGTACCGCAGGCGGTGTCCTGTTAGGAAAGGTACTGTGCAAGGCAACCCACGGAAGAATCAACCGCTGATCGGTTCTGCAGGTGTATCTGCGGTACCTATGGCAGCCCGTGTATCCCAGAAAGTCGGTGCGGAGGCAGATCCGACGAACTTCCTGCTGATGCATGCAATGGGACCGAATGTAGCCGGTGTTATCGGTACAGCCGTAGCGGCCGGTACCTTCATGGCGATCTTCGGTGTATAACTTCTTAAGACAAACAAAAGTGAGAAACACTTAATTTAGGAGGATAGAAATGGCAGTAGAAAAGAAACCTGTCAAGATTATGGAAACTGTTCTGCGTGATGCACATCAGTCCCTGATCGCGACGAGAATGACAACAGAACAGATGCTTCCGATCATCGATAAAATGGATAAAGTCGGATATCACGCAGTAGAGTGCTGGGGAGGTGCAACTTCGATGCTTCCTTACGTTTTCTGCATGAAGATCCATGGATGAGACTGAGAAAACTCCGTGACGGATTCAAAAATACAAAACTGCAGATGCTGTTCCGTGGACAGAATATCCTGGGATATCGTCCGTACGCAGACGACGTAGTAGAGTATTTCGTACAGAAATCCATTGCAAACGGAATCGACATCATCCGTATTTTTGACTGTATGAACGATCTGCGCAACCTGCAGACCGCTGTCAGCGCAGCAAACAAAGAAAAAGGCCACGCGCAGGTAGCACTTTCCTATACATTAGGAGACGCTTACACCCTGGATTACTGGACCACCATGGCAAAGAGAATCGAGGAGATGGGTGCAGATTCCATCTGTATTAAAGATATGGCAGGCCTGCTCGTTCCGTACAAGGCAACTGAGCTGGTAACCGCGCTGAAAGAAGCAACCGATCTTCCGATTCAGCTGCACACCCACTATACTTCCGGTGTTGCATCCATGACGTACCTGAAAGCAGTAGAGGCTGGTGTTGATATCATCGATACCGCAATGTCTCCATTCGCTATGGGTACTTCACAGCCGGCAACTGAGGTTATGGTTGAAACCTTCAAAGGCACTCCATACGATACTGGTCTGGATCAGAACAAACTGGCTGAGATCGCAGATTACTTCCGTCCGATGAGAGACGAAGCACTCGATACAGGCCTCTTAAATCCGAAGAACCTTGGCGTAAATATCAAGACTCTTCTGTATCAGGTACCGGGCGGTATGCTCTCCAACCTGACAAGCCAGTTAAAAGAGCAGCACGCAGAGGACAAATACTACGATGTACTCGAAGAAGTACCGCGCGTAAGAAAAGACCTCGGCGAGTGCCCGCTGGTTACTCCGTCTTCCCAGATCGTTGGTACCCAGGCTGTATTCAATGTCCTGATGGGCGAGCGTTACAAGATGGTAACGAAAGAGACAAAAGACGTTCTTGCCGGAAAATACGGTGCAACTGTAAAACCGTTCAATCCGGAAGTACAGAAGAAATGCATCGGCGATACCGAGCCGATCACCTGCCGCTACGCAGACCTGCTTGAGCCGGAGCTTCCGAAACTGGAGAAAGAGATCGAGCAGTGGAAACAGCAGGATGAGGATGTATTAACCTACGCTCTGTTCCCGCAGGTAGCTGTAGACTTCTTCAAATATCGTGAAGCGCAGCAGACAAAAGTAGATCCGGCAGCCGCTGACAAAAAAGACGGCGCATATCCGGTCTAAATAAAATCTGAGTAAAAAAAATCAGCCGGTGTTCTGTGTTCCCCGTAAAAAGGGAATGCAGAACACCGGCTTTCCTTTTCAGCTTTTCAGCCATTGCGCCAGTAATTTATTCGTGTTATAATTCAAAAGATCGAGGTGTGTCCGAAAAAGAATCAGGATGCCTCCAAAAGAAGAAATGTGGATGCCGAATGGCATTTGCAGATCGGAAAAACAAATAGAAGGAAAGAAAATACAAAATGAAAAAGAAAAGAACAGTTTCTTCAGAAGAGCAGAAGGCAGCGAACGAGAATCTCCTCATTCGTCTGAATCAAAATTACGGAAAGTTGAGCAAAGGACAGAAGAGGCTGGCAGATTTTATTACGGCGCATTATGACCAGGCCGTATCGATGACGGCAGCGCGCCTGGGACAGCAGGTCGGCGTCAGCGAATCGACAACGGTTCGCTTTGCGATGCAGCTTGGCTACGCGGGATATCCGGAGTTCCAGCGCGCACTGGAGGAGATGGTGATGAACCGTCTGAATTCGGTGCAGCGGATGCAGTTTACGTATGGCCGCGTGCCGCAGGGAGAAATTCTGGAGACCGTCCTGCAGTCGGACATTGAAAAAATCAAGATGACGCTGGAAGAAGTGGACCGGAGCGCCTTTGAGCGCGCTGCGGATACGATTCTTTCTGCGCGGACAATTTACATTGTCGGCATTCGGAGCTGCGCGCCGCTTGCGAGCTTTCTGGCGTTCTATTTCCATATGATTTTCCCGGATGTGCGCCAGGTACAGACAAACAGTTCCAGCGAGATTTTCGAGCAGATGATCCGCATCACGGAGGATGATGTGGTGATCGGCATCAGCTTCCCGCGGTATTCGATGCGTACGATGAAGGCACTGGAATTTGCAAACAGCCGCAAAGCGAAGGTGATTACGATCACAGACAGTGTGCATTCACCGATGAATGTTTATGCAGCCTGTACGCTGATTGCCAAGAGCGATATGGCATCGATCGTTGATTCTCTGGTGGCCCCTTTGAGTGTAATCAATGCGCTTGTCGTGGCGCTCTGCATGAAACGCCAGGCGGATGTGAAAAAGACACTTGAGAGCATGGAAAAACTGTGGATGAGTACCAGGTTTACAGCAACGATGAAATCAACGGGCTGGACGATGCACGTCCCATGGGCGGAAAAAAGGCAGCTCTGCCGGTAAAGGAGAAAGCATGAGAAAAGCAGCAGTAATCGGCGGAGGCGCCGCCGGAATGATGACCGCCGTGCTTGCCGCCGGCGAAAAGACAGAGATTCATCTCTATGAAAAAAATGAAAAGCTGGGAAAGAAGCTGTTTATCACAGGAAAGGGCCGCTGCAATGTGACAAACGACTGCCCGACAGAAGAGTTCTTCACGAATGTGGTGACAAACCCGAAATTTCTGTACAGCTCCGCCTACAGCTTTGACAGCGCCCAGGTGCAGGAGTTTTTCGAAGCGGCAGGTGTCCGCTTAAAAGTGGAGCGCGGAAACCGTGTCTTCCCGGAGTCAGATCACTCCTCGGATATTATCCGCGCGCTTGAGACGGAACTGAAACGGAAAAATGTGCAGGTGCATAAGAATACAAAAGTAAAAGAGCTTCTTTTCGAAGGAGACCGCGTGAAAGGAATCCGCCTGGAAAACGGGAAAGAGCTTTTTTACAATGATGTCGTTGTCGCAACCGGCGGTATGTCGTACCAGACGACGGGGTCGGATGGAGACGGCTACCGTTTCGCAGAAGAGGCAGGACTTGCCGTCACTCCGCTCCGCCCGGCGCTGGTGCCGCTGGAAACAGAGGAAGCGTACATCCGTGAGCTGCAGGGACTCTCCCTGAAAAATGTGACGATGACGATTAAAAACGGCAAAAAGACGCTGTTCGATGGATTCGGCGAGATGCTGTTTACACATTTCGGAATTTCCGGCCCGCTGGGGCTTTCTGCGAGCTCTTACATCGGAAAAGCACTGGAACAGCAGCCGCTGAAAGGATATCTGAACCTGAAGCCGGCACTCACGGAAGAACAGCTGGATGCGCGGATCCTGCGTGAATTTGAGGAAAACCGGAACAAACAGTTCCGCAACGTGATCAACAGTCTGTTCCCGGCGAAACTGCTTCCGGTGATGCTCTCTCTTGGCGGGATCGACCCGTATAAACAGGTCAATGCCGTATCGAAAGCGGAGCGTCAGCACTTTGAAGAGCTGATCACGCATTTCCCGTTTACAGTAACCGGAACACGGGGTTTCCGTGAAGCAATTATCACACAGGGTGGTGTTTCCGTGAAAGAGATCCGTCCGGGCACGATGGAGGCAAAGAAAAAAGAAGGTCTGTACTTCGTAGGAGAAGTGCTCGATCTCGATGCACTGACCGGCGGCTTCAATCTGCAGATTGCCTGGGCAAGTGCCCACGCTGCAGCCGAAGAGATCCGGGCAAAGGAAGAACAGGAATAAAATATGGATCACAGATTTTAGAATTTTCAGGAGGAAGAGAGAAGATGAGATTTAATCTTGCAATTGACGGACCGGCAGGCGCTGGCAAAAGTACAATCGCAAAACGTGTGGCAAAGGAGCTTTCGTTTGTCTACGTTGATACAGGAGCAATGTACCGTGCCATGGGCATCTATTTTTCAGATCTTGGCATTGCACCGGAAGAGCAGGAAAAAATTGAGGCAGCCTGCAAAGATGTGAAAATTTCCATTTCCTACGAAAACGGAGAGCAGCAGGTTTATTTAAACGGCGTCAATGTCACCGGAAGACTGCGCACCGAGGAGGCTGGAAAGATGGCATCCGCGACAAGCGCCTATCTGGAAGTACGGAAAAAACTCGTGGAGCTGCAGCAGGAGATGGCGGAGAATACGGATCTTGTGATGGACGGCCGCGATATCGGAACTGCCGTTCTGCCGAACGCACCGTTGAAAGTCTATCTGACAGCAAGTGCCCATGTCCGCGCACTGCGCCGCTGGAAAGAGCTGACCGAAAAGGGACAGACAGCCGATCTTGCGAAAATCGAGGAAGATATCAATGAGCGTGATTATCAGGACATGCACAGAGAGCATTCCCCGCTGGTACAGGCAGAAGACGCCGTACTCGTTGACAGCTCTGAAATGACGATCGATGAGGTTGTGGAAAAGATCTTAAGCCTTGCCCGCGAGCGCATGTAAACGCGGCAGAGAAAAGAGGAGAAGAAAAACAGATGGAAGTAACTGTTGCAAAAAGTGCAGGCTTCTGCTTCGGCGTCAAACGGGCGGTCGATACGGTATACCGTGAAATTGAGAGCGGTGAAAAGCCGGTCTACACCTTCGGCCGATTATTCACAACGAGCAGGTTGTGGAGGATCTCGAAAACCGCGGCGTGCAGGTGATCCATTCGGAAGATGAACTAGAGGGGCTTTCCGGCGGAACCGTTGTGATCAGGTCGCATGGCGTGTCGCGGGATGTCTGTGAAAAGATCGAAGCGCGCGGCATGAAGATTGTAGATGCGACGTGCCCGTTTGTCAAGAAGATCCACCGGATTGTGGACGAGGAGGGCAGAAAAGGCCGCCACGTCGTCATCATCGGAAGCGCGGATCATCCGGAGGTACAGGGCATCATGGGATGGGCGAGCGGCCCGGTTACCGTGATGCATACCGCCGAAGAAGCGGAAAGTTTTGTGCCCGAAAATGGAAAACCAATATCTATTGTGGCACAGACGACATTTAATTACAACAAATTTAAAGATTTAGTTGAAATTTTTTTGAAAAAGAGTTATGATAGTACTGTTTTAAAGACTATCTGCAACGCTACCGAGGAAAGACAGACGGAAGCGAGAGCAATTGCCAGGAAGGTTGATGCCATGTTTGTCGTGGGAGGCAGACATAGTTCAAACACGCAAAAGCTGTATGAGATATGTAAAGAAGAATGTAAAAATACTTACTTTATAGAGACACTCGTTGATTTGGAATCTAAGCCTTTTCAATCATTTGGTCGCGTAGGTATTACAGCTGGGGCATCCACCCCGAATAAAATAATTGAGGAGGTTCAAAAAATGTCAGAAATGAGTTTTGAACAAATGCTGGATGAATCATTTAAAACAATCAGAAACGGAGAAGTCGTTGAGGGTACTGTAATCGATGTCAAAGACGATCAGATTATCCTGAATATCGGATACAAAGCCGATGGTATTCTTACCAAAAACGAATATTCCAACGATTCTTCCATCGATCTTCACACCGTTGCACAGCCAGGTGACAAAATGGAAGTCAAAGTTCTGAAAGTAAATGATGGAGAGGGACAGGTCCTTCTTACTTACAAGAGACTTGCTGCTGAAAAAGGCAACAAGAGACTCGAGGAAGCATTCGAGAATCATGAAGTTCTGAAAGCAAAAGTAACACAGGTACTGAACGGAGGATTATCCGTAGTTGTTGAGGAGACCAGAGTATTCATTCCGGCCAGCCTTGTATCTGATGTATATGAAAAAGATCTGTCTAAATATGCAGATCAGGAAATTGAATTCGTTATTACCGAGTTCAACCCGAGAAGAAGACGCATCATCGGTGACCGCAAACAGCTCATCGTTGCTGAGAAGAAGAAACTGCAGGAAGAACTGTTCGCACGCATTGCAGTTGGCGATGTTGTAGAGGGAACTGTTAAGAATGTTACCGATTTCGGCGCATTCATCGATCTGGGCGGAGCTGACGGACTGCTTCACATCTCTGAGATGTCCTGGGGCCGCGTAGAGAACCCGAAAAAAGTATTCAAAGTTGGTGAGACTGTAAAAGTTCTGATCAAAGACATCAACGGCGACAAGATCGCTCTTTCCTTAAAATTCCCGGAAGAGAATCCGTGGCTGAACGCTGCTGACAAATACGCTGTAGGCAACGTAGTAGAAGGCTGTGTTGCCCGTATGACTGACTTTGGTGCATTCGTTGAGCTTGAGCCGGGCGTAGATGCTCTGCTTCATGTTTCCCAGATCTCCAGAGAGCACGTTGAGAAACCGTCTGATGCACTGAAAATCGGACAGGAAATCACTGCAAAAGTAGTTGATTTCAACGAGGAAGACAAAAAAATCTCTCTGAGCATGAAAGCTCTGGAAAACGAAGAGCCAGTAGAAGAGTAAGAATAATTTAACTTGCAGGTGCTGCAGTTGGATGATTAGAATGCCGTAGACAACCGGGTTTCCTGAACAGACAGGAAACCTGTTGTCTGCGGTATTTTCTTATCATCCTGTTTTTGGCACCAGAAAAGAAAAAGGGGATGGAAAGTTTAATGTGGGAGACGGAAGATTCTGGGTGTGGATCTGTACCACGTTCTAGCATGGTTCTGGCTGTACAGCTTCTGCGGATGGATCTGGGAGAGTTCCTATGTATCGATCCGGCAGAAAAAACTGGTCAACCGCGGTTTTGTCAATGGTCCGCTGCTGACACTGTACGGCACCGGCGCTGTTATGGTATACTTGATCCTGCGCCCGTTTGAAGCGAACGTCTGGGCACTGTATTTCGGAGGTGTCATTGTAGCGACGGTTCTGGAATATGTACCGGCGTGCTGATGGAGACCATTTTTCATGCGCACTGGTGGGACTACAGCAATCAGAAGTTTAATTTTCAGGGAAAGATCTGCCTCAGCAGTTCGATTGCCTGGGGATTCTTTACACTGGGGCTGTTCTATATTCTGCAGCCGATTGCCGTGAAAGTAGTGAATCTTGTTTCGGATACTACAGGAGAGATCATTGTTTCCGTTGTTACCGTCTGCTATCTGGTGGATTTTGGATTTTCCGCAGCCGCAGCATTCCAGCTGGGACAGAAGATGCGCAGTCTGGAGAAAACGTGGGGAGAATTTATGAAATATCTGCAGAAATCCCGCTTTAACCAGCTTGCCGAGGAGATGAATGCGAAAGTACAGCAGTATCGTGCAGAGTATTCCAGAGATAAGATGAAAGAATATCTGGCCGAGAAGCGCCAGACACTGTCTGAGGCAATGGAGCAGATGCAGAAGCTGGAGAAGGAGCGGAAAGAAGCCGAGGGAAGAAGAAATCCGCTTTTCGAGTCGAAGAACCGCCTGATGGAGTTCGGAGCAGAGCAGAAGGAACGCCTGACCGAGTTCGGAGCAGAGCAGAAAGAACGGTTTGCGGCACTTGGATTTGATGCGCGCAGCGATAAGATGCCGGATCTTAAAAGAGCTGCTGGAGCGCTTTGACCAGATGACAAAACCGCAGCTTCCGACCAACTGGCTGATGCGCCTGACAACGAAACGTTATCTGCGCGCCTATCCGCATCTGCAGGGAACGCATCATGCTTCTCTGAAAAAGGAAGAAAAAAAGGCAGAAGAGAAAGAAGAGAAAAAATAAAGGACTGCTTGGAAAGGACAGTCCCGGAAAAACGGCCGTGCATGCAAAAACGTGTACGGCTGTTTTATTTTCTGGTTTTGCTATCGTCTTTGAAAAAGAGCTGAAGCTCGGAACAGAGATACTCTTTCAGGAGATTTTCCTGCGAAAGAAAGGCATCGGACCACTCAAAATAGTAAGGGCGGCTTTTGAAATCCTCGCGGAAGGCCGGGGTGAAAAACTCTTTCTGCTGCGGAAGAAATGTACCGGTCCGCCGCTGATAGCAGTTGGCAGCCTTTGCTTTCTGACGGTGTTCCGGATCGACAAACGCGCCAACGCTCTTGTGAACAGCCTGATCCTCCAGCGGAAGATAATAGTAATTCTTATAGTCCGGGAAGAAATATTTCAGCTCCGCCGTATGCGTCTGCAGGGAGAGAGAAACCCGTGAACCAAAGGCTGTAAGAGAACCATCCGCGCAGACACGGGAGAGGAAAACCGGAACTTCCCGCTCGGGCTGCAGTGAAACTTCCAGTGTCTGTCCGGTAAAACGACACGACTGGACAGAAAAATCGCCGTGAAACAGGGCAGGAAGCGCGAGCAGTTCCAGAACAGAACCCATGCCGAGGACATCCTCATAATTGTGAAGGAAAAGCAGTTCCAGTTTCTTTTCATCCAGTGTCTGAAGATAGTCGTGGTAAACAGAAATCAACTGTTTTCCGTTAAGTTGATCCTTCCGTGGGAATGAGAGATACTGTTCCACATTTTTCTGTTTCATTGAAGAAAGTCCCAGGATTGACTGAAACGGGCGGAGTGCCTGATAAAGATCCAGGGATGCGATTGACGAAAGCGGATCTTCCATCTGATAAAACAGTGCTTTGTGTGTGAGGTAAGGAAGATCAAATGTCGTTCCATTAAAATGCACCAGCTGCTTCACGTCGGAAAGAAACGTGAAAAAAGAGACAAGCATCTCTTTTTCTTCGGTCGGTCGATCAAGAAACCACTGGCGCAGTGTGAAAGCATCCGCGGCCGGGTCAAAGAACAGCGCACCAATCAGATAGAGATGCGAGGTACGCCAGGAAAGGCCGGTCGTCTCAATATCGAAAAAGACATCGCCGTTTCTCAGATACATCTGAAGATTGGCAGAGAGAGCAGCGGGGGTAGAATCTATGATCTGCATAAGGTTTTTTGTCTCCTTTGAAAAACTTTTTTGAATCTAAAGATATTATAAGACGAAAAAATCTGACATGCAAGAAAGACAGCGACTAATCGTTGCGTGATGAGAAAAGTTCTGCTATAATAGAATGTGCGTTCGCTTTCAAAAAAAGAAAACGGCGCTTTGGAGGAAAAACATGATTGCATTTATCAAAGGAACTGTAGATTCTCTTTCGGAAGGAAAAATGATTCTCGAAAGCCATGGAATCGGCTATGAGCTGAATATTCCAGCGAGTATGTTCGACGCAGGCATCCGGGAGGGAGAAGAGTTAAAGATATATACCCATATGAGTGTGCGGGAAGACGGAATTTCCCTATTCGGCTTTCTGTCCCGTGAAGATCTTGAAATATACCGTATGCTGATCGGCGTAAGCGGCATCGGACCAAAAGCGGCGCTTGCGGTGCTGTCCACGCTTACTGCAGACAATCTGCGCTTTGCCGTCCTCTCGGAAGATGTCCAGGCGATTGCCAAAACACCGGGCATCGGAAAGAAGACCGCGCAGAAGCTGATTCTGGAATTAAAAGACAAATTCGACCTGCAGGAAGCGTTCGAGCAGAAGCTGGCAGGAAATCAGGCGGCTGCGGCGGTACGGCAGGCAGGCGAACCGGATGCCTTCCAGGATGCGGTACAGGCGCTGACTGCGCTTGGCTACTCCGGAACGGAAGCACTGCAGGCAGTAAAGAAAGTCGAAATCACCGAAGGCATGGACAGCGAGGCTGTGCTGAAAGCGGCATTGAAGCATATGTTTTAGCAGATGGTCCTAAATTGTGGAAGAAGGAAACCTTATAACGATGGAAAGAAGAATTATCACAACTGACGTTCTCGAGGAGGACGTGAAAATCGAAGGTTCGCTCCGTCCCCAGCACCTGGACGACTACATCGGACAGGAAAAGACGAAAAAGAACCTGAAAGTATATATTGAAGCAGCAAAACAGCGAAGTGATGTTCTCGATCATGTGCTGTTTTACGGCCCTCCGGGACTTGGAAAAACAACGCTGGCGGGCATCATTGCAAATGAGATGGGAACCCATATGAAGGTAACGAGCGGCCCGGCGATCGAAAAACCGGGTGAGATGGCAGCGATCCTCAACAATCTGCAGGAGGGCGACGTCCTGTTTGTTGATGAGATCCACCGCCTGAACCGCCAGGTCGAGGAGGTTCTTTACCCAGCGATGGAGGATTTTGCGATTGATATCATGATCGGAAAAGGCTCTTCGGCGCGCTCGATCCGCCTGGATCTGCCGAAGTTTACGCTGGTCGGCGCAACAACGCGTGCAGGTCTTTTGACTGCTCCGCTCCGCGATCGGTTCGGTGTCATCCACCATCTGGAATTTTACACGGAGGAAGAATTGGCCAACATTATCCTGCACTCCTCAAAAGTACTGAATGTGGAGGTGGATCCACAGGGAGCGCTTGAGATGGCGCGCCGTTCCAGGGGAACACCGCGCCTGGCAAACCGGATTTTAAAGCGTGTCCGCGACTTTGCCCAGGTGAAATACGATGGAAGAATCACAAAAGAGGTCGCATCGTTTGCTCTCGATCTGCTGGAAGTAGACCGTTACGGACTGGATCAGACTGACCGGCTGCTTCTTACCACCATTATGGAAAAGTTCCAGGGCGGTCCGGTGGGACTCGATACCCTGGCAGCATCGATTGGAGAAGATGCCGGCACCATCGAAGATGTCTACGAGCCGTTCCTGATCAAATCCGGATTTATCAACCGCACTCCGCGCGGAAGAGTGGCAACGGAATTTGCCTGGCACCACCTGGGGCTGGAGGCACCGCGTAAGATCGAAGAGTAAAAGCCCTGAATCTTTCATTTTCTGTCGCTTTTTGCAGAAAAAGGTTGTTTTTCTTCCATTTTCGGTATATGATAGGTTATATTAGCTGGAAGTTTGGTCCGGTTAAATTCAGTGGAGGAAAAGCAAAAGAATGGCTGTAAAAAATACAACACAGGTTTTAATAGATGGAAAAATTATCACACTGGGAGGCTATGAGAGCCCGGAATATCTGCAGAAAGTAGCTGCTTATCTGAATCAGAAGATCAGCGAACTTTCCCAGTCAGCCGGATACAACCGCCTGTCGGTGGATACGAAGCACACACTGCTTGCACTGAACATTGCAGACGACTATTTCAAAGCAAAAAGCCAGGTAGATACCCTCGAAGAGGATATGGAAGCCAAAGACCGGGAAACCTACGATATGAAGCACGATCTGATTGCGGCGGAAATCCAGGCCGGCGATCTGAAAAAAGAGCTGGAAGAGAAACGAATCGAGCTGGAACATGTGCGCGGCGAGATGGAAGAGCTGCAGCGGCAGCTTGATAAGGCAAATAAGGATCTGGAAGATTTATTAAAAGCGTAAAAGAAGGAAAAACGGGGGATTGCGGAACAGGTAATCGCCCGTTTTTAGGAGATAAAGATGAAGACAGAATTATTAGCACCAGCCGGTTCGATGGAAGCGTTAAAAGCAGCGGTTTCCGCCGGTGCGGATGCCGTCTATCTCGGCGGAGCCGCATTCGGCGCAAGAGCGTATGCAAAAAATCTGGATGAGCAGGAGATTCTCTCAGCCATCGATTACGTCCATCTGCGGAACCGGAAACTGTATCTGACGGTCAACACCCTCTTAAAAGAGGAGGAACTGGAAGAGAAACTGTATCCGTATCTGCGTCCGTACTATGAGCAGGGACTGGATGCCGTGATTGTCCAGGATATGGGCGTTTTAAAGGCGGTCCGCTCCTGGTTCCCGGATCTCGACATTCATGCGAGCACACAGATGACAGTGACAGGATCTGCGGGAGCGCGTTTCCTGGAAAGCCTTGGCGCAACGCGTGTGGTACCGGCCCGTGAGCTTTCGTTTGCGGAGATCCAGAAAATCCACCGGACGACCAACCTTGAAATTGAATGCTTCGTCCACGGGGCGCTCTGCTACTGCTATTCGGGACAGTGCCTTTTTTCCAGCCTGATCGGCGGAAGAAGCGGAAACCGCGGAAGATGCGCGCAGCCGTGCCGTCTGCCGTACGAAGCGTACGATAAAGACAACCACCGCATGGGGGAGCCGGGCGACCGCTATCCGTTAAGCCCGAAGGATATGTGTACGGTAGAACTGCTGCCGGAGATTGTAAAATCCGGGATTATGTCCCTCAAAATCGAAGGCAGAATGAAAAAGCCGGAGTATACAGCGGGCGTTGTCAGCATTTACCGCAAATACCTCGATCTGTACGAGAAAAAGCCGTCCCGTTTCCACGTTCTGCCGGAGGACATGAAAAAGCTGTATGAGCTGTATAACCGTGACGGTTTCAACAAAAGCTATTATACCGTAAGAAACGGACGCGATATGATGGCGCTGAAGAACGAAAAAGAGCAGGAAAATAAAAAGAAACAGCGCAGAAATGAGCAGCTCTTTTATGAGATCCAGAGAGATTATATCGAGACTGAGGCAAAAGAGCCGATTTCCGGCTTTCTGACCCTGTATCCGGGCCAGCCGGCGTTCTTAAGTGCAGAAAGCGGAAAATACAGCGTAACAGCAGAGGCGGGCATGTAGAACCGGCAAAGAAGCAGCCGCTGACCGAGGAACGTGTAAAAACACAGCTGGAAAAGACAGGCGAGACACCATTCTATTTCAAAGAACTCGATGTCTGTATGGATGACAACTGTTTCGTGCCGATGCAGACGTTAAACGAACTGCGGAGAGGCGTTTCGGACCAGCTGGTGAAAGAGATGACAGAGCCATACCGCAGAAAAGCAGCGGAAAAGCCGGAACAGGAAGCAAAAGCATCTGGAAAACCGGATCAGGAGAGCAGGGCAGAAAAGAAAATGGAGCTGACCGCATCTGCCGAGACGAGAGCCCAGTGGAATGCACTGCTCGAGATTCCGGAGATCACGACGATCTACGCCGGCATGGGATGCTTCAAACGGGAAATCTTCGAAGAGCAGGCGGAAAAAGGCATCCTGCAGGCGAAAGAACTGGGAAAACAGGTTTATCTGATGCTGCCGCACGTTGTGCGTGAAGGCGATCTGAAGGAATACCGCGACACGTTCCGCTGTCTGAAGGAGATCGGTCTTGGCGGTTTCCTGATCCGCAATCTCGAAAGCTTTTCGTTTTTGAAAGAGATGGGAATGGAAAAGGATATCCGGCTCGATTACAGCGTTTACACGTACAACAGCCGTGCGCAGGCATTCTGGCAGGAGCAGGGCGTGCAGCGTGATACCGTTCCGTATGAGCTGAACGAGCGGGAAATCGGAAAACGTGACAATACGAACAGCGAAATGGTGGTCTACGGCTACCTTCCGATGATGGTTTCCGCCCAGTGTGTCCAGAAGAACCTGAACGGCTGCAATCACAGTTATTCTCTGGTACGCTTAAAAGACCGGATGGGAAAATACTTCCCGGTGAAGAGTTACTGCACCTCGTGCTACAGTGTGATCTACAACAGCCTTCCGCTCGGCCTGGTAAAAGAAGCCGATGAGATCCGGTCCATGCATCCGGCTGCGGTGCGGCTGAATTTTACCATCGAGACACTGGAGGAGACAAAAGAAATCGCCGCTGCGTTTGCTGGAACGTACTGTAAAGGAATCGCAGTTCCGGCCGAACAGGAATATACCAAAGGCCATTTCCGCCGGAAAGTAGAGTAAACGGTGAGAAAAAATAAGGGGAATTTATGGAAAATACCATTGTTCAGTTATCAAAATATGTGATTACCTTCCTCATGATCTGTTTTACCGTGCAGTCGTTTGCTGCACTCAAAGAGCGGGATGAGGATGAGCGCCATTACATTCTGATGCGGCAGATCATCATGATCATTCTGATGAATTTCATCTGTTTCTTCGTGATGTTCCTCCAGGAAGGCGAAGTATCAACGATTCAGATGTTTCTGCTCACGATGGCGTATATCCTGGGCGTACAGATCCTGTACCGCCTGATTTACCGGAAGGCATCGATGATCCTGGTAAACAACATGTGTATGCTGCTCTCGATCAGCATGATTATTCTGACGAGACTGAGCGTGTCAAAGGCGATGTCCCAGTACAAAATTCTGGCGGCATCCACACTGCTCTGCTTCATCATTCCGGTCATTGTCCGAAAGGGCAAGTTTCTGAAAAATCTGACCTGGATTTACGCTGTGCTCGGAATTGCCATGCTTTCCGTCGTTATGGTGCTTGGCTTTACTTCCGGCGGTGCGAAGCTGTCGATCGAAATCCACGGCATTACGTTCCAGCTCTCCGAGATTGCCAAGATCACACTCGTGTTCTTTATGGCAGGCATGCTGCGCGAGGATAATTCCTTTGGAAACGTTGTGAAAGCAACGGTCGTTGCGGCAGTTCATGTGCTGATCCTTGTTGCATCCACCGACCTTGGAACTGCGTTCGTCTTCTTTATGGCGTACGTGGTTGTAATCTATGTGGCAACGAGAAAAGCCAGATATCCGCTTTTGGGACTTGCGGGAATGAGTGCCGCCTGCGTTGTGGCGTATTTCCTGTTTTCCCATGTACGGAACCGTGTGGCACTCTGGCAGGATCCGATCGGAAACTGGGATATCAGCAGCCAGTTAGCACAGGGACTCTTCGGCATGTGCTCCGGCGGATGGTTCGGAACCGGCCTTTTCGAGGGACGGCCTGACATTATCCCGGTTGCAACGAAAGACTTTATTTTCTGTGCGATCTGTGAGGAGATGGGCATTATCTTCGGAATCTGCCTGATTCTGCTGTGCATGTCCACATTCCTTCTGATTATCAATATTTCCATGAAGATGAGCAAACGGTTCTACAAACTGATTGCCATGGGTCTTGGAACGGAATATGCGACACAGGTGTTCCTCACCATCGGAGGAACCATTAAATTTATTCCTATGACAGGTATCACGCTGCCGCTGGTCAGCTATGGAGGAAGCTCTATGTTCTCCACGGTGCTGATGCTGTCGATCATTCAGGGATTGTACATCTTAAGGGAAGACGAAGGTGAGGAGCTTGAGAAAAGACAAAACAAGAAGAAACGAAACCAGCAGAAAAACGACCCAGGCGCCAAGAAAAAACGACGCCCGGACGAAGAGACCGAAAGACGAAAGAAGAGCGGCAGCCGGAACGACGGACAGGGAACCCGCCAGAAGTACCGCGAGCAGCCGGATGAATTCGAACGGCGGATCGAAGAGCAGACCGAGAACAGCCTTCACTGGTAAGGCGGCAAACAACGGCGCAGGGCCGTATCTGATCGTTTCGTTCCTGTTCGTGGCCATGTTTCTTGGGCTGATCGCGTATCTCGTTTACTTTAATGTCGTGCGGAAAGAAGAATTTCTGAATAGTTCTTACAATACGAGACAGAATAACTATGCAGAGCGCGTGATCCGCGGAACAATCTATTCTGCGGACGCCAGGAACTGGCAAAGACGACGACAGATGAAAACGGGGATGAGGTAAGAACGTATCCGTTCGGCAGCCTGTTTGCGCAGGTGGTTGGCTACACGGGAAAAGGAAACAGCGGCCTCGAATCTTCCTACAACTATATGCTGATGGAGTCCCATACAAGTAAGTTAAAGCAGGTAAAGAATGAATTCAGCGATGCGAAGAACCCGGGAGACAGTCTCTATACAACGCTGAATACAACACTCCAGCAGGCCGCGGCCGATGCACTGGACGGATACCGCGGTGCAGTTGTCGTGCTGGAGGCAAAAACGGGCCGTGTACTTGCCAATGTGAGCAATCCGGTTTTTAATCCTAATACGATTGATGAGGACTGGGGGGCACTGAACGCAGACGATGAGAGCGGCGTGTTTCTGAACCGCGGTCTGCAGGGAAGATATCCGCCGGGATCTACGTTCAAGATTGTTACTTCGCTTGCGTATCTCCGTCAGAACGGCACACTGGACGGTTTTTCGTTCGACTGTGACGGTGAGCTGACAGCAGGAAACTATACGATTCACTGCTCCGGCGGTGAAGTGCATGGACCGGAAGATTTTGCAGGTGCGTTTGCACATTCGTGCAACTCTGCCTTTGCACAGATTGGCCTTGGGCTGGATAAAGATGCCTTCCGCTCGCTGGCGGATTCCCTGTATCTGAACAGCCGTCTGGATCTGGAGCTTCCGACCAGCAAAAGTTCTTTCGACCTTGATTCGACAACGGCGGATGCTCTTGTGATGCAGACCTCCATTGGCCAGGGTGATACGCTGGTAACACCGATGGAGATGGCACTGATCGCCTCCGCGGTTGCAAATGACGGAGAAATGATCAAACCGCATTATGTGGACAACATTGTGTCTGCGGACGGACAGGCAGTCAAAACCTTTTACAAAGAGTCTCTTGGCACGGTAATGTCCGAGAGCGAAGCCAATACGCTGACAGAGCTGATGAAAGGCGTTGTCCAGAGCGGAACTGCAGTTTCACTTTCGGATCTGCCGTACAATATCGCCGGTAAAACAGGAACCGCAGAACACGGAAGCGACGGAGAGACACCGCATTCCTGGTTTGTCGGATTCTCCAATGCGGATGATCCTGATATTGTCATTGCTGTTGTGGCAGAAAACGGCGGATATTCGAGTGAAGTCGCTGTACCGATTGCAAGACAGGTAATTGAAGCATATTATGCACAGCAGTAAACGATGAAAAAAACGCGTTCGAACCGGAAGGATGGGTTCGGGCGCGTTTTCTGAATTTTTAGAAAAATGTTAGAAAAAGGATGCGGTTTTAAGGTTGCGCGGGGGCGGGAAAAGAGGTATACTTTTTAACAGAAGATCTGGCGGCAAGCGGGAAGAAAAGAGCTGTCAGAGAATGGAAAAAGCCAGAAGGAGCTTAAAACGTATGATCGAAGCAGTAAGCTGCGGAGGTATCGTAATCTACCGTGGAAAAATATTGACGCTTTACAAAAGCTACCGCAACAAATATGAAGGCTGGGTTCTGCCGAAAGGAACCGTTGAGCCGGGAGAAACCCATGAACAGACCGCTGTCCGCGAGGTATATGAGGAGTCCGGCGTACACGGCACCATCATCAAGTACGTGGGAAAAAGCCAGTACAGCTTCAGCATTCCGGAGGACACCGTGGAAAAAGAGGTGCACTGGTATCTGATGGCCTCATCCGGCTACTACAGCCGTCCACAGAGAGAAGAATACTTTGTGGATTCGGGCTATTACAAGTATCACGAAGCATATCATCTGCTGAAGTTTTCCAATGAACGGCAGATTCTGGAAAAGGCCTATCAGGAGTATCTGGAACTGAAGAAAGCAAATTTATGGAAGGTTCAGCCACAGGCTCAGGGAAAATATGGTAAACTGGTATAAAAATCTGTACGTCGGGGATACTGCAAAAAAGAAACAGAAAAAATGGATGCGCCGGATTGAGAACAAAAAAGCAGTTCCGGGAGTCTGGCTCCTCACACTGCCTTCCAATCAGCAGAACAATCTGGATGTAATTCCGGCGGATCTGCTTTTGCAGCCGGCCGTGCGGAGAAACTGTCCGATGATTGTCGGAATTGCCGTGTCGCGCGAGGAAGCTTTTGAGCTTGTGGAGGCGATCGCATTGGAAACTTATCGGGAAACCGGAGAAGTAAAAATCCGGGAATGGCTGCTGAACCGGATTGAGGGATGTGAATGATACATATACTATTCATGATTTTGAAGGCACTGGGGATTTTACTCCTTGTTTTACTGTTTCTCGTGCTTCTTATCGTCTGCACCGTCCTGTTTCTTCCTTTTTGCTACCGGGCGCAGGTTCTGAAAGAAGAAGAGGGATTTGCCTGCGTAAAAGCGAGCGGAAGAGTATCGTGGCTTTTCGGAGCTGTCGCGCTGACGGCCTCGTATGAGGAACAGAAGCCGGAGGCGCAGATTCTGCTTTTCGGGGCATCACTGGAAACATGGAAACGGCGGCTGAAAAAGATCCGCCGGGGAGAAGCGTCCGTGCCCCGGACGGAGGAAAATGAGACAGAAAATGCGCTGGAAGCAGAAAAACAGCAGAGCAGAAAGCACCGGACCAGAAAGAAAAGCAGCAGAAGGTGACAGCACAGAAGGAGCAGCCAGAGCAAGAGCAGGAACCGGATGCGCCGAAAAAAAGCATTCTGGAACGGTTTTTCGGAAGGATCGAATATCTTCCGGAAAAACTGCTGAATCTTGCCAGCCGTCTGCTGCAGACAGCTTTCCGGCTGTTGGAACTTCCGTTCCGTCTGCTTGAAAAACTGGAGCAGAAAATCCAGGCAGGCAGACGGTTAAAAAGAAAGTGGGAGAGTGTGAAAAAATTCTTCCGTTCGAAGATGTTCCGTGAGGCGCTGCTCCATGCAAAGAAAGAAGTGCTTTATTTCCTGAAGAAAGCAGCACCGAAAAAAGTAACCGGCACAGTCCGGTTCGGATTTAACGATCCGGCACTGACCGGAGAGACACTCGGCATTCTGGGTATGATTTATGGAAAACTGCCGAAAGACCTTTCCATCCAGCCGGATTTCGAACAGGAAATTCTCCAGGGCGATGTCCGGATGAAGGAAGTTTTCAGGCTGTGACAGCAGCCGGCATTGCACTTCGATTATTCCGGGATCAGAATCTTCGGAAAACCATACGACATTTCAAACACAAGGAGGCCTAAAAGATGGCAGAAAAGGACAACACATTTCAGAATACCGTAGAAGCACTGTTCCGCGGAATGGACAGTTTTATCACAACAAAGACGGTCGTAGGTGAGGCGATCCACATTGAGGATACGATTCTTCTGCCGCTGGTAGACGTTTCCTTCGGCGTGGGAGCGGGTGCATTCGCAGAAAATGCAAAGAACAATGCAGGAGGCGGTATGGGCGGAAAAATTTCTCCGAGCGCCGTTCTTGTCATCAGCAAAAACGGAACGCGTCTGGTCAACATCAAAAACCAGGATGCTGTCACCAAAATCATTGACATGGCTCCGGATCTGATCAGCCGCTTTACCGGCAAAAAGGAAGAGGACGGGTATACCGCAGAGAAAGTAGAGCATATAATAAACCAAGAGGCGGATAAGGAGTAAGCTCGTTTGTGCAGAATTTTAGGTTTTCTGCTGTTTTGGATGGGGGTCGGGCTTCTCATCAGCCTGATGATCCGCAGCTCATTTCTTACGGTTCTTGCGGCCGCTCTGCTGCTGTGCGTGGGATATCATCTGTTCTGCAATACAGGGGAATAGTGAAAGATGCACAAAAAGATCGGAAATGAACTGGCTGATTTGTACAGAGAAATACTTGCAAAATGAAGAAAGCTGCGCTATAATAAGTCCATCTTAAATGAATCAGCCAACTATACTAATATCATAGATCAAGACGAGGGCGTCTTACCAGAATGAAAGTTTCGGTAGGATGCTCTTTTTCTTTTGCTAAGCATATGGATCGTTGGCAAGTTCAGCTTAAGAGACCACGCTATTTTTTTCTCCCTTTTAAAATATAAAAAATAGAGCACAACAGGGCATAAGCGAAAACTTATGTCCTGTTTGCTCTTCCCAGAACTTTTTTTAAAATCTTAATTCTATTTTTAAACAGCAAAAAAGCCTTCCCGGACTGGAAAGGCCTTTTAACCATTCAACTTATGCACGCTCTACTTTTCCGGATCTTAAGCAGGAAGTACATACGTACATTTTCTGCGGTACACCGTCAACTTTAACTTTGACAGATTTTACGTTAGATTTCCACATTTTATTGCTTCTTCTATGTGAATGACTTACGTTGTTTCCGAAATGAGCACCCTTCTCACAAATTGCACACTTTGCCATGATTGCACCTCCTTGACATACGTACTTGAGTCAAAACGCATTTTAGACTCACAACATAAGTCATTCTAACAGATCTATACCGGTTTTGCAAGTAAAAAATGAAAAAATTATATGAATTTTGAAGGTTTTTCATTTTAAACTTTCTTTTTTGCGGAAAAGCGGTTATAATGTATCGTAGAGTGGAGTCAGTTATTCCTGTCTCCATGTGTTTTGAATAGTATGATGGAATTGGAGGATACAAGGCATGAAAGGTCGTATGAATACAGGCTTGGGAGAAATCGTAATCAATCCGGATGTAATCGCCCTGTATGCGGGCAGCGTTGCTGTGGAGTGCTTCGGCATTGTCGGAATGGCAGCGGTAAACATGAAAGATGGACTGGTCAAACTTCTGAAAAAAGAGAGTCTGACACACGGAATCAATGTATCGATTTCGGAAAATAAAATTTCCCTAGATTTCCACGTGATTGTTTCTTACGGAGTCAGTATTTCTGCCGTAACAGATAACCTGATCAATAATGTGAAATACAAGGTGGAAGAGTTCACCGGAATGGAAATTGAAAAAATCAACATCCTGGTTGAAGGCGTTCGCGTCATCGACTGATGGTAATAGGAGGAAATGAAGAAAGTGGCTACAAATACAATTGATGCCGGCTTACTGGCAAAAATGTTTCTGGCTGGTGCAAAAAATCTGGAAGTAAAGAAAGAGTGGATCAATGAGCTGAACGTGTTCCCGGTACCGGACGGCGACACAGGTACCAACATGACGCTGACGATCATGTCCGCAGTCAAGGAAGTAAACTCACTCACAGAAGTGAACATGTACAACCTTTCCAAGGCAATCTCTTCCGGTTCTCTGCGCGGTGCCAGAGGTAACTCTGGCGTTATTCTTTCCCAGCTCCTTCGTGGCTTTACCAAGAAGATCCGCGACTATCAAGAGCTGAATGCAGAGATTCTTGCAGAGGCAATGGAAAAAGCAGTCGAGACTGCATACAAAGCCGTTATGAAGCCAAAAGAAGGTACCATCCTGACCGTGGCAAAGGGAGCAGCAGAGAAAGCAGCAGAGCTTGCACCGGAAAGCGAAGATCTGAACGCATTCATCGAGGACGTTCTCGCGCATGCAGAGTACGTGCTCTCCCAGACACCAGAGATGCTGCCGGTATTAAAAGAGGCAGGCGTTGTGGATTCCGGCGGACAGGGTCTCTTAACCGTACTGCAGGGCGCATATGACGCGTTCCTCGGGAAAGAGATTGATCTGAATTTCGAGATGCCGGAAGCAAAGACAGAATTTGTCAGACCGTCCAAAGAGACAGAAAAAGAAATCAAATTCGGCTACTGCACCGAGTTTATCATTATGCTGGAAAACCCGCTTCCGGATGAAGAGGTTTATGCATTCAAAGATTTCCTGAACGGAATCGGAGATTCGATCGTTCTCGTTGCAGACGATGAGCTGGTTAAGGTACACGTACATACCAACGATCCTGGAAAAGCAATTTCCAAGGCGCTGACGTACGGACAGCTGACCAGAATGAAGATCGACAACATGCGTGAGGAGCATCAGGAGCGCCTGATCAAGAACGCAGAAAAGATCGCAGCACAGCAGGCAGAGGAAGATAAGAAGAGAAAAGAAGCAGCAAAACAGCCGCCGAAGGAGAACGGATTCATTGCCGTGTCCATCGGAGAGGGAATCAAAGAGATCTTCCAGGGACTCGGTGTTGATTACCTGATCGAGGGCGGTCAGACCATGAACCGAGCACCGAGGATATGCTGACTGCAATTGAGAAGGTCAATGCAAAGAATATCTTTATTCTGCCGAACAACAAAAATATCATCCTCGCAGCAAATCAGGCAAAAGCCATGACTGAGGACAAAAATATCATCGTTGTTCCGACCAAAACCGTTCCGCAGGGCATCACAGCCATGATCAGCTATGTGCCGGAGAAATCTGCAGAAGAGAACGAGGAGGCCATGACAGAGGGCATCCAGATGGTGAAAACCGGTCAGGTAACGTACGCGGTACGTGATACCCACATCGATGAGAAAGAGATCCATCAGGGCGACATCATGGGACTTGGCGATCACGGACTTCTCGCTGTCGGACAGGATATTCTTACCGTTGCAGAAGAAACCATCCGCGCCATGGTCGATGAGGACAGCGAGCTGATCAGCATCTACTACGGTGAAGATATGAGTGAGGAAGATGCCGAAAGCTTGGCGAAAAAATCGAGCAGGCATATCCGGACTGCGATGTGGAAGTAAACTATGGCGGACAGCCGATTTACTACTGTGTCGTTTCGGTTGAATAAGAG